>Ga0268298_10000214_pt1 | contig 75178 bp, 83 predicted proteins | sample WWTPWeurt_MetaG_FD_194462 | JGI IMG/M metagenome (GOLD analysis project Ga0268298, IMG submission 194462) | Activated sludge microbial communities from WWTP in Nijmegen, Gelderland, Netherland - WWTP Weurt | ecosystem: Engineered > WWTP > Aerobic digester > Activated sludge | place...
AGTGAGGCGGTCATCTCCCGGCAAAGCTGAGCATATTCTTCGTTCAGCTTTGCGCGGCAAAAAGCATCTGTAAGCATCGTAATTTCCGCGTAGCGTGCCTGCATGGTTTCGGGAACGGTTAAGCTTTTTGTTTTTGGCGGCATAACAAGCTCCAATTAAGTGTTTCTAGCACATCCTTCACAGAATGCGTTGGACAGCATCGAATCGTTAGAGATTCCGCCCGACCTTGACAAAGCACTTTCTACCAACAAGGTTGCTCATGAATAATTCAATGCGTTTCCGCGTTCTGTGAAACGTGCCATTTTAGAATGGATTGCCAGTGCTAAAAAACCTGAGACGCGAGCAAAATGCTTTGATGAAACCATAACTAACCCCAGTTCGGGTTAGTTCGAAAAGAGTTTGTTTTGGGCGCAAAGCGCCCAAAACAAACTCTAGAATCATATTTGACACACACACACAGTGTTGGGTAGTTATTCAGTGGCTCCCTGTTTTTTGTGCGCGAAATACTGCTGTAATTGACTCATGGTGGTCGCATTTCCCCTGTCAAAAAACTCTCGCATTCGTTGTGATTCAGTATCGGCGCTAAAGCCAAGACTTACCTCGCGTACCGCTGTTCTGTTTTCATCAACTGCCGCGAAATAAATGACCGACCACATCTGAGTAATAGCGTTCGGGAAGGGAAAACCTTCTGGAGCCTTTGCCACTTTGATCGAAATCATCCTGTGCGGCTCAAACGATAAAACCGTATTAACGATCGTTTGGGAATCGCCCAACTTACCCTCAGGATTGTAGTTTGCCCGCATCAATCCGCCCACACGAAGATCGATCTCTGCATGCGGCGCCATCCAAAGGCGCAGCCCCTCACTAGACGACCACAAGTTCCAAACCTCGGTTAGCGGCGCTTCCACAAGGCCCTCATGGATTAAGGGGCTTATATTTATACCACCCATAACCAGTTTATCTGTTGTTTTATTTTCATTGTCCATGTGTATCTCCTCTGCGTAGGTATATTGAAGGAATAATCATCTGGCTTGACCCTTGCGGTATATTGTATAAAGGGCGATCCGCAGGATTGGCATAAGAATATCTGCATAAAGAATGGGGCCTGCATTGTTGCTTGAAAAATTACCCGTTGTGAAAATGTCGGTCAAATGGACGAAGCCTGCGCCCCAGCCCATAACAGTGGAAACGATGATAAACGGCAACCAAAAGTCTCAACGCCATACACCAAGTATGAAACCGATCAATGTAAAATACACAGTGATGTAGCCGCCATTGATGACGATATATTTCCACGATCGCTGTTCAAACAGGGCGATGATGGCAAAGATTAGCCCAGAAAATCCAAAACCAGCAAGGAAACCCGCCGTTGCGCCCCATATAGCATCTGTTTGAGCATCTCCGAGGAAGAAAGCAAGGTTGTATGAAATAATGAGGGCAAACAAAAGCGCCAATCCGTATGTTTTGGCAGGGCTTGATTTTGTGAGTTGTTCCTCACTAAGATTCGCTTCTCTGAGCCAGCCTTTGTAAAAAAGGATTGGTGAGTACCATAACGCTCCCAGTATAAGATTGAGAGCTGCACAGACAAAAACAGCGAAATGGTTGATGTGTAAATTTTCCATGAGAAAACTCCTTGTTTGCCTAATCTTTATAGGGGCAATCTTACACAAAACAAAGAGTTGCGTATTGGAAAAAATTTACCTTAACCGACAGGGATGTAATTGGGCGTTTCAGCTTTTCTTCTTATATATTCACTGGGAGTGAAGCCAGAAAAACCCTTAAAATCGTTGATGAAATGTGCCTGGTCGTAGAATCCGCTTTCCGTGGCAATATCGCTCCACTGAATGGATTTGGTGTTTTCTATTTCTTGAATTGCTTTTTGAAAACGCATGATCTTTAGGAATTGCTTGGGAGGAACGCCAACCTGTTTCTTAAACAAGTCAATGAAATGCTTTTGAGAATATCCGACCTGACTGGTCAAATTTTGAAAGCCCTGGATATTGGGCTGGTTCACAATGTTAGATATGGCATACTCAATGCATTTCGCTTGGGTATTTGCGTGGAGTGAATCGCCCGCCTGTTGCAATAAAAAATGTTCGACCAGTACAAACATTTGAGGAACGGAAAGTGTATTAAGCAAGTGTTCTCTTAGCTCGTGCAACTTATTACCGAAAACAATACCGGCATCCACGACCAGGTTTGCGAGTTCGCTCATTGGAAAATCATAAAACGGATGGGCTTTCCCCTTCTTGAAAGCCACGATCAACAATCGACTGTCCCTGCCTGAGGGAATGGTAATCGGTTGTGTTCTGACACCGCTAACCCAGGCGTGACGACATGATTGAAGTTCGGTCAAGGATTCATTGTCATAGATGTGTTTTGGATTGTCGGTAAGGTCGATTATAAATTCCGCATTCCCATCGGGGAGGAAGCGATCCATGCTATGAACGGGATTAAAACCTTCAAAATAGATAAAGTGATCGACAAATTTCTGTAACGGGAAAACAGGGCTGTGAACTTGTAGGATCATTTTGCTCTCCTAAAAGGAATTACCAATAATTGGAGCTAAATAATTGTAGACCAAGCTTTCGGTTTTCACAAGGGATTTTACTGCTACCAACCAGAGTCCCCGCCAGCCAGTAACGCAAACAATTGGGCTGCTTACCCCAACAAGTGTTTGAAGCACATCCTGCCTGGATGATTTTCAAGATTGCAGCCCTGTTCAAAGATTTCATACCAATCACCTTTCTATAGTCAAGATGATTATAACGTCGGGCAGAGGCACGGGCAAGGATGTATAATCCAGATAACATTTGATTCGTACCTTATAGATTAGACACCGTAAAACGCAAACCTGTCGGAGATGCTGCCGGCGAATTTTGCAGTTTCATTGCTGACACTTCGGTGACAATCGAGAAAAAGGATTCTAAATTATGTACGATGATCTTCGAGAACGGATAGAAATATTCAAAAATCGCAAGATTTGCCTGTTACACCCTCAAGAATTTGACTCTAACGACAATTTGAAGATTTCCTCAAGTTGGAGAAAAATACTCCAAGACAAATCCCCTATTCCCGAAAAGATTCGCCATTTATGGTCTCCAATTTCGGGTGAAGCAAAACCTGTCGTCGAGTTTCTTGCTTCTACAGTTTTCGATCTTGTTATTGCCTGTGATTTCGAAAATGAGCTGGCAGTACAACTTGTATATGTTTTCGAAATTCACTCGAAGAAATTTGGAAATACTTTTCTAAATGCATGGGTAGCTGGCCCGCCGCTCTCTGAAGAAAAAACCTCAACCTTTGAAAGCGCGATTGGATTTAAAATTCCCGAAGAGTTTGTCAGATTCTGCAGAGTGCATAATGGATTTACGCTTAATGGCAACATGGCTATTGGTGTTTTGCCATTAGAACAGGCCAGGCTTTTCACGCCAGAAAATAGTAAGAAAGTTTTACTAGAGTTCTGCGGAGATGGTTTAGGAAACCTCAAGTGCTTTGATATGCTTTCCTCCTTACCAATAACCCTGGACTGGGATCATGAAACACATCAAGTCGATCATCCACAAGCATTCTGGGATTATTTTTACCATTTTATTAATCATGCTATCTGATCTGGTTGTTCTCTGTCTGTGAGGCGATTATGGATTTGAAAGGAATAGTATGGAAATAATAGAAGCGCAAAGAATATTTCTGCAAAAAATTGTAAATAGAACTTACAGTGGCACGCTTGAGACAATGGACGCCTTCTTTGAAAAAGGACCAGTGGCAAGAAAGCCAACCACAACCGATATAGACCTATTTGAGTGGTATCAAAAGCTCACATTAAATGAAAAACATTTGGTGCAAAAAATTTGCCAAAAAACAGCTTACTCCGCGTTATTTGGCACTTTAGTGATCCTTGACAATTTAGCTGGCGGATATCCTGCAAATGGCGAAATATCAGATTTCGCCTTGTTTCTTCAAATATATGATAACAAAAACGATATCCCCGTCGATCAGCCAAAAGAAAAGTTGCGAATCAACCCATCCTCATCCATCAACGATTTGCATGATTCACTTGGAGAATTTATCCCCGAAGCTCCCTGGTAAAGCAGGATCGTTGGTTGGTCTCTCAACCTGGCGAATGGTCATTTGCAACAAACAAGAAAGACTACTAAATGTTGAATCAAAAACGTGATTGTTTAGTGATTATCCTGTGTCTCGGAATCCTTCTGTCTTCTTGTATATCTGCATCAGGAAGTGAAATTCACACTCAGACAGAAAGAGTAGAAACCGTGACAGCAGATGCAGTTCACACAAAGGTACTTTCCTCGACAGCCACACTTACTGTACCAATAATTCAACCTTCAACAAGGACAACTGTTCCATCAATTACAAATACACCAACAAAAACGATCGCGATTGTTCACGCTCCACCAACTCGAATGAATACAATAACGGCAAGCCAAACATCCACCCCTATATTCACCCAAACTCCTGATCCTTGCCGTATAGATATTGAGACAGTGAAATTGAGAGTTCCTGACCCTTATACATCGAAGCTTAATTTGGCGACGGCAGCATTGAGCGAATATTTTAGGCAGTATACGTTATGTTCTCCATCATCGATTTGGGCGTTAGATGATTATGAGATCCTCCAAGCGAGACTTGTAACTCGGGAGAATCGAGTTGATTTTTATTTTTCAGTAAAGCCTTCTCAATATCCGAGTCCATTTATTGCAGGAAACGGAAGTTATGATGATAAAACAGGTTGGATAGCAGAAAAGTATATATGTTACGATCTTGTTGTTGAAGAGACTTTCTTTTATCTAACTGGTGGCTGGACGATGTGTTAGTCAAAGTACAAAAGGAGATTTTCCACATTGGATATTCCACGGATTTTCAACATCACTGAAAGTGCTCACCGCATCCATAACCCGCTCACGCCCGAAAAGCTCGCCACGCTTGGCGCTGCGCTGCGGATGGAAAAGGGGACCCGATTGCTCGACCTCGGCAGCGGTTCGGGGGAGATGCTGTGCACCTGGGCACGCGATTACGGCGTCATCGGCACCGGCATCGATATGAGCCAGTTGTTCACAGAGCAAGCGAAACTCCGCGCTGAAAAACTCGGTGTCGCTGATCAAGTCACGTTCATCCATGGCGATGCTGCCGGCTACATCTCGGCCGACAAGGTCGGTGTGGCAGCTTGTCTCGGCGCCACATGGATCGCTGGGGGAGTCGCCGGCACCATCAAGCTTCTGGCGCAGAGCCTCTGCCCCGGAGGGATCATCCTGATCGGCGAACCCTACTGGCGACAGTTACCGCCGACGGAAGATGTTGCCAGGGGGTGTCTTGCCGGCTCAATCTCCGACTTTCTCCTGCTTCCAGAACTTCTCGCCTCTTTCGGCCACCTGGGCTACGACGTTGTGGAAATGGTTCTGGCAGACCAGGACAGTTGGGACAGATACGAGGCGGCCAAGTGGCTCACCATGCGCCGATGGCTTGAAGCCAATCCCGGCGACGAGTTCGCGAAAGATGTTCGAGCCAAACTAACCTCGGAACCCAAGCGCTACGCCGCTTACACGCGTGAATACCTGGGCTGGGGCGTGTTTGCGCTGATGACAAGGGGATGAGGGGATTACCAGGCGATTCGTTAAGTGGGGGGGCAAAAAAGGGCTAAAAAAAGGAACGACTAAAACGACGCGGAACGACTCGGGGATGGGTGTCACCAGCCCAGGTTTGCCAGGGGATCCAGGGGTGGGATTATGATGGATATGCCCTGGCTGAGGGAGATGTGTTTGTCGAGGAGCGAGCAAAGTGAGGCGCTGATGACCCAATCATCGTGGAGGGGGTCACGGGTGAGCGGGTCGAGGAAGCCGGCGGGGATGCCCCAGGAGAGGGTCTGGTCGGGACGGAGGATGTGGGTTACGGCGGGAAGCTGGCGCCAGAACGTTTGGTACGCTTCATCGGAGGTTGTGGGGGTGTGATCTTGAAAACGGTTGGTTTCGACGAGGGAAAGGAAGGACCAGCCGAGGTCGGATTTGGAGCGGGCGGTGAAGGTGAAGGGGATGACGAGACATTCGGAAGAGGACCAGATTTTTGAGAGGAAGCTGGCGAGGCCAGCGCCGAGGCCAGTGGCATCGATGACGAAATAGCGGGCATGCCATTGGTCGCGCAGTTGGCGGAGAATGGGGTAGAGATCGGCGTGGGAGGCGCCCTGCCAGCCAAAGCGGGCGACGACGCGGTAGAGCGGGAGCGGCGAGGCGTTGGAGGGGGCGGCAGCAGGGGCGGGAACGATATCCACGATGGTGAGGGCGGTGAGGTCGTGGGGGGCATCTGGGCCCTCACCCCCAGCCCCGGAGTTGGGTACAACTCTCCCGAGGGGAGAGGGGGGAAAGGGGGCGGAGGGGGTGGTGGTGGGAAGGTTTGATGAGAGGGAGGTTGGGGAGAAGGTTTCGCCACCGACGTCGAGGAGGAAGGCGTAGAGGTGGTCTGGGAGGGGGGAGGATTGAGGCAGATGGCTGCCCTGCATGAGGGCGCGGCGGGCGGGCGGGAACATGCCGGCGGTGTCGATGAGTTCTTCGGAGAAGAACTGGGTGCGGATGAGGGGGTGATGGCGGCCGAAGCGGGCGATTTGTTCGGCAACGAAGCGGCCATAGGCAGGGACTTCGCGGGCGTTGGCTGAGGCGAAGAGGACGGCGATGAGGTCGGCGGGGTCGGCGATGCCGGTGGAAAGGAGGCGCTGATCTTTGAGAAGGTGGGCGAGGCGGGCGATGGATGCTTCGAGGGCGGTGCAGGCGGCGAGGTCGGGAGGGCTGCCGGGGACGGGGAGGCAGGATTGGGCGAGGTTGAGGATGACAAGGCGGAGGAGGGCGATCTCTTCATCGAGACCGGTGAGGGAACGGGCGCGGTCGTAGTCTTCGAGCTGGTTGGGCTTGAATTTGCGGGCGTAGAAACCGTGTTTGAGGGCGTTGGTGTTGCCGGGCTGTCCGCCGGGGCGACGAGAGTCTGACATGGGCAATGTCCTTTTGGCACGTGAATAGATGATCTCGGGGAGGAGATGACGGCCAGATATATATTAGCACAAATGTTCTAATTGTCAAAAGAGAATCACTGAGAGGATGAGGGGGATGATGACACTGAGGAAAACGGCGAATAAATTCGCAGCAACGATTGCGAAGCCTGCCCGGCGGTGAGTACACCGCGGCAGGCTAAAATCCCAGGCAAATTCTTTGTCAGCGTTGGAATATTTGCGCACCAGGGCAAATGGGAGTTCCATCGAGCCAAAGCCATTGACCAGATCGCTCGCATGCTACTTATGCACAAATGTAATCTGAGCTTTCAGCGGCTCCACAATGCTGGTGGGCAGGATTGTCTGGCGGTCTTTTTTACCTTTGCCCTCGCTCACGATGGTTTGGGACTGTTCAAAGTCTATGTCTTTGGCGTGCAAGCGCAGGTATTCCATCAAGCACAGGCCGCAGCCGTACAGCACGTGAGCCATGAGCTTTTGCTGCCCTTGCATCCCGCCCAGCACCTGGCTGACTTCATTCTTGGAGAGCAAGGTCGGCAAGTGTTGACCGCGTTTGGCGCGCAACGCATGGATAGGGCATCCAGTTCTACTTGCAGCACATTACGATATAGAAAAAGCAGGGCATTGAAAGCCTAGTTTTGGGTGGACGCCGAGACAATGGCTTCTTGGGTCAGGTGCGACAGAAAGGCTTCAATCTCCGGCGCGCCCATTTCTGCTAGGTGGCGGGTCTGAGCTCAGCATCCCTGATTTCGCTGGCCCTAAGCCCAGAAATGATCTTCCGGCTGCCCGTTTTATCCCTGCACTTCAACAAAATTTCGCCATCTCGATGTACAATTATGCCAGATAGATCAACAATGGCTCAGAAAATCCTTTGACGATGGACCTTAAATTCAAAGATAGCCGGAATTCGGTTTACCGAATTCAGTACGTTTGCTGAGACGGCTTAGTTCAACTCGGATTTGATGGCGGCAGAGTACTGCCGGGCGGCAGAGTACTGCCGGGCGGCGCGTTGAACCGGGCGCAGCAGTAATCTGCTGACGACGTTGGCTCTGCCGCCACATCAATCCTTAATCGTTGGGCGGCTGACGCAATAAAGGAAAATAACCATGAATATCTGGGTATTTTGACAGGCATCTTGGGCATTGCGGCTGTGGCAGGTGTCAGTATCGCTGTAATTTTGAATGCTCTGTTTGCTACAATCTGGTTGTTTTTCGTAGGATATAGATTATTGAAACTTCCCAAATAGCCGCCCAACAAAGCGTGTAGCAGACAGGTGGGAGTCTGCGCGGTTTTTAAGTAGTTTTCTGGCTTCAAGTTTTTCCTGCTTCCTGGCAGAGTCTACGCCCACCACAGAGCCAGTAGCGCAAACCGTTCGTCGCATAGAAAAAGAGGAAGATTATGATGGATAGAATCACGTGGCTGCAAGAAATGCGTCGCAACAGCGAAGAGCAATATGATCGCGAGTCTCCTCTCTATGATGAGGAAGGCGGCGCATATAGCAACATAGCGCATCGGCAATTCCTCCAAGAATTCCTAGATCTTCTCCCACAAAATAGTAATGTTCTTGACGCGCCATGTGGAACTGGTCGATATTTACCGAATCTAATTGAGAAAGGACATTCTGTCGTTGGGATCGATCAATCACAAGGTATGCTTGAGCGGGCGAAAGCCAAATTCCCCACGCTTCAATTTGAGAAACTGGGTTTGCAGGAATTAGCATATCAAGAGATGTTTGATGGAGCTATTTGCATGGATGCAATTGAAAATGTTCCTCCTGAAGATTGGGCTCTTGTCCTAGGTAACTTCCACCGCGCACTTAAACCGCATGGATACCTCTATTTCACAGTGGAAACCATCGAGATGGCAGATGCGAACGAAATCCAGCAAGCATTTGAACGGGCTCAACAAGCTGGTTTACCAGTGGTTTATGGAGAGGAGCCCGAACAAGCCCCCTATCATTATCATCCGAAGATGCAACAAGTCAGAGAGTGGACTCAAAAAGCAGGATTTGAAATTCTCAAAGATGGAAATGGCGAGATTTGGTATTACCATATCTTGGTTCGAAAAGTATGAGTTTGTTCAAACTGCAAACAGCGCCTTACACAGTGTGCACGTGACGTGTGGGAGTCTGCGACATTTTAAAGCATTTTTCTGGCTTCGAGTTTTTGCTGCTCCCAAGCAGAATCCACGCCCGCCCCAGCGCCAGTAACGCAAACCGTTATGCTCAATTAAGTGTTTCTATCCCATCCTTCACGAAAAGGATGGTACGTATCCCGTACAGTTTGCGACGCTCCTGGGCCTTCTTGATCACGACGCTGAGTACAGGGCGCTGGGTACAGGGTGCTAAGTACAGCGCTTGGCGCAAGTCAGCATTGCATAGCCAGGGTAGTCTTGCCCGTCCCTGGCGGACCCCAGTGTAGGGTGGAGGGGACGATGCGGTCAGCCTCGTGGCGCGGCGCAGAGCGATGTACCCATCGCCGTTTGCCAGGGGCCGATGGTCGCTGTAAACAGCGCCTCGTCCAGGTTGCGCAGGCGCATGCGGGCCGTTGGCGCTGCGTACAGAGCGCGGCGTGGGTGAAGAGGTCCATGGACACTTTATAACGCGCGGGCAGTTGTTTTACTCATCCAGTGGACCTACAGTATTTGGTCCGCGATTGAGTTCATGAGTGTATATCACTGGCTCAGACATAGTAAAATCGCCTTGTGGCGTTAGTGTATAATAAATCTTCCCACTATCAATACCTTCGCCAATTAGGCTGAAGAAACTGGCGCTTTAGTGATATAAATGCTGCCAAAGTCGCTCGAAAGTGAATTGAAAGAATTTGTCAGAGGAAAACAGTGGTATAAACTCGCATAGGATTAGAATATCTTAAAGGGAATCAACTTACGAATGGGAAAATTGAGAAGCGAAATTAATGACTGGTTACTTTCTAAAAGACGGATGATTAATATGGCCATCGGGCTAAGTGCTGTACTGCTTTGTGAAGTAGCCCGAGCCTATTATCGACCATTCATATATTCTAATGAACTAAACGATTTCCATATTGCAGATACACTCGGAAATTCATTTGGCACAGTGGCGGCTGTGTTTGTATTTGCGTCCCTTCTAGGGCATACCCACACGCAAGACTACTTTCTCATACGCACTGTGGTGATCAGCATGTTGGTATTTGAGGTGGCGTCTCCATTACTGGGCAAATCGATTGATCCTTGGGATTTGGTTGCGACAGTGATCGCGGGTTTCTTTTGTGAAGGTTTCTATCGACTAATACATAAACAACCCCAGAGTCTGATTAGCAAGAGTGACTAATAGAAAAACAATCTCGTCTGAACCACCGAATCTCGCTCCGAGATCTTTTTTGAGCTTCTTAAATGTTCTTTGCTCATGGGTGCTGGATCTCAAATCCTATTACCGAGGGTGCAGATATGCCGCCGAGTTGTTAAAAATACTTCCGCAAAAACCCGATGATATTTTAGTTGCCCAGCTTTTCCGCAATGTCGCCACTTTGGGCAGCATTCACGCACCTAAAACGCCTGTTTCTTCACCCTAATTGGTGAAGGTATTGACTATACTGCAAATTCGCGGCATAGCGGAAGTCTGTACAATTAATGGTTGATCGGCTGTCAGCAAATTCATATTAGAAGTAACCAAAGGTGTCCGAAAATGTTAATAATTTCTCAAGCCAATTCAGCAGCCCAAATTGCATCCGTCCAGGAACTAATGCGTGAGTACGCGACATGGGCTTTCACACTCGTCCCGGGCAGTGACAAAACGCCCGCCTGGGAGGGATTCGACAAGGAGCTGGCGACATTGCCCGGTATTTATGCACCACCTGAAGGAGGGCGTCTACTGCTAGCCACGCAAGATGGACATCCAGCAGGGTGTGTATGTCTAAAAGGACATGACGCCACTACCAGTGAACTCAAGCGGCTCTACGTGCGTCCCAGCTTTCGGGGACAAAAAATTGGCCTGGAATTGGTCAAAATGCTTGTTAAAGAGGCAGGTCAATCCGGATATCAACGGATCGTGCTGGATAGCCATTTCTCGATGAAAAAAGCACATGCAATCTATCAGGAAGTTGGGTTTAGGTTGGTGAGCGCCCCTGATGATTTTCCAGAGAATCTCAAGCCAATGGTGGTGTTCATGGAGTGTGACTTATCTGCAAGCCGCCAATGAAAAAAGCGTAGTTTGAAGCGCCAGTAACGCAAACCGTTATGCTCAATTAGGTGTTTCTACCCCATCCTTCACGAAAAGTTTGAATGTCGCGAAAACAATGCTTATAAAGTGGAAATTGTGGATTATCACTAGGAAGGTATGACCATGGAAGAGAAACTGTCCCCGATCCATCCTGGAGAAGTATTACTTGAGGAGTTTTTGAAACCCCTTGATATGAGCCAGAGCCGATTGGCGCTGGATATTGGCGTCCACCCGCGGCGCATCAACGAGATTGTGCTGGGCAAGCGCAGTATTACAGCAGATACGGCCCTGCGCCTGGCGCGCTATTTTGGCAATTCCGCGCAGTTCTGGCTGGGCTTGCAAATGGACTATGAACTGTATGGCCGCAGATTTGCTTGGCAGCCGGCTGGATCGGGAAGTCAAGGCGATGGTGGTGTAAGAAGTTTGCGACTGGCAGAGTGGGTTTCTATGCTTGTACGTTTTATTCTTATGCTTACGATCGCCTTTTTGCTGCTCGTCATGACGGGATGCCAGACGCCAATGGCGGATGCAGTTTACATGGCACATACATGGGAAGATTCAAATCAAAATGGGCAAGAAGACCCTGGAGAAGGGCCGTTAGAGGGGATTCAAATTCAGATCATAGACTCTTCTGGTAGGCTCTGGCGTAAGGCTCAAACGGCTTCTGATGGAAACATTTATGAGTTCAGCGCTGGGGGTAAATGCGGCCAATATGATATTTACCTTAGCGTACCCAATGGCTATAAGCCAACGACACCGGTTGTCATCAATACACCCGGTTGTGAAGTTGCCAGATTTGGCCTTGTGCCCCTTCCTTAGAATGCAAGAATCCGGGCTTCCGTTCTGCTGGTCAACTTACCCGCCAGCAATTAAGTTTTTCTAGCACATCCTTCACGAAAAGGGTGGCGCTCATCCTGTCAGTTTGCGGAGCTCCTGGGCTTTCTTGATGACGGCGCTGGGTACAGGGCGCTGGGTACAGGGCTCGACGAGGATCGGCGATGCCCATTTCAAGTGTAGTTGATGTAATTAAATCCACTTTGCGGCCGAGTTTTTCTTCGAGATACTCGGCTAACTCGACAAAGGCAAAGCCGAGCGGTTTTGCCAGTGAGACAACGAGGTCAATATCGCTGTTTTCGGACGCCTCATCCCGTGCGAAAGAACCGAACAGAGCAAGCTGCTCAACGCCAAAGCGCTGCCGTAGGGTTGGCATTTCTTGATGGATGATGTTCAAGATTGCAGTCCGATTCAAAGATTTCGTACCAATCACCTTTCTATAGTCAAGATGATTATAACGCCGGGCAGAGGCAGGAGCAGGGGCAAGGATGTATAATTGGGGCTATGGCGATTCACTCGCAAGATATGGAAGCTGAAGTCACATTCTATTCTGCAGAAAATGGAGGAAGGAAAAACCCGGTTTTTGCAGGATTCCGACCGACTTTTATATATGATGGCAGTTATTGGGATGCAGCATTGTGGTTTGATGGCCCTCCATTTATACCAGACGGAAAATCTATGGTATGTTACTTTAGCTTCCGTAGCCCTGACCAACATGTTGGTAAATTAGTCCCCGGAAAAGAATTTGATTTATGGGATGGTCGGGTAATCGCGCGAGGGCGGGTGATCAGGATTATGGATTTGCATTAGTCTGCCCGCAAAACAGATGCACTCCAACGCCTGCTCGATCACCTCTTTTAACTCTGCCTCGTCCACAATCAGTATAGGAAGAGCAATGGACTAAGCGCCTGGTTCTGTATTAATCCGAAATTTGAACAGCATAAAATTAGCGGAGTAAATCAATGGGTCTCGTAATCATAGGTATGGGGATATACCTGCTTTTTGTAATTTCGCTATGCGCGTTTTTTATATTGTTCATTCTGATAAACAGCAAAAAGGTTGGTTTTAAAAACACGGTCAAATCCAAAACCGCCGTAATTATTCTTGCTTGTATATTTCTATGCGGCGTACTTCCAATTCTTTCTTTTTTATGGGGCTCAATTCCGCGCTCTGGAAATCAGTTGTTCGAAGATTACGTACTGAAACCAATTCCCGAGAGCGTAAAAGTTCTTGACAGCTTCGATGGAGGTCCTGACTTTTATCCTGATGCGTGCTTGCATTTCAAAATATCACCTGCTGATTTTCGACTTATTTTGGCATCTAAAAAATGGCAAATTGGCTCTGCCGTTCCTGTGAGCGGACTTCAATGTGACTATAAAAATCCTGCCTGGGATTTTATGTTTCCGCCACCATTATTAGGAAGCGATGTTATAACCTATACTTTTATTCCTTACGAACGTGATTTTGAAGTTATGTTCACCAATACTCAGACGAATGAGGTATATTATTTTTATCACGATGGAAACATGCCTTAACCATCAATTTCTGGCAAACAACACGCCCCCAACAAAGCATGTACCTGACGTGTGGGATTCTGCCGCATTTGGCAATTCAAGCATCGCCCGGCATTTTTTCCGACTTCGAATGTAGACTGCTCCCAAACGGAATCCACGTCCACCCCATCGCCAGTACCGCTCACCGTCAGGCGTTTGCTTGCGCAACAATGCCAGTGATTTTCAAAATTGAACTATGCGCCGTAAAATAATTCAGCATTTTGCAAACATTTTTTGTCAACGGTTTATTCAAGTTCCTAACGGATACGATCTTGCCACTTTTGTTCATCTTGGCTCTGGCTTATATACACTTGATATTTTGAACGGAGATTGCACTCGCAACTCAACCGCCATTCCAAAATTAAGTACTTGCGCCGAGTATAAAGAGTGGTTGACTGAACAATTGAATAAACATAAAATACTTTTGTCTGACATAAAAACAGCCAGGTTATTCATGAGCGTGGTTGTTAGCGAGATTAAGATAGAGACATCTTTCGGAAATATTTTTGCATCTGCGAACTTCACTTTTGATTGCCGGAGCGAAATCCAAACAGAGGAAAAGAGTTACAAGGCAGAATTACAGAATCAAGAAGCCTGGGGGTTTGATTTATATTATGACAAACTCTACGGCTCCCCTTTAGGGCTACTTCAACAACGATGAAGCTATCGCCAAAGAGCATACCAAGATTGTGTACACCGGACAAGTGTGGGCTGTGCCCGCACTTTCGGGATTCGGCCCTGAAAGCCACCCTGACCTTTGGTAAGTTCTCGCCAAATCCCGCGTTTGTCGGTGAAGCCAACCGTTGGGCTTCAATAAACAAAGGGTGATTATGCTTTACAATGTTTTTCGGTTTGATTACATAGGGTATCAAAAACTAATTGAGCCAATTACAAAAGCAATTGACGTTGAAAACTATGCCCCTTTGTATGCTCAAGCCCAAATAGTGGTTAACAACTTATCAGGTAAATGGATTCTTGAAGACAAAGGAACAATGCTTGAATCTGTAGAGATTCAAAATAAACCTGACAATGCTGAAATTGGTTATTGGCTGTTCGTTTTATTGTCATCCTTTCTTCACCCTGCCAAACCTGCCCTAACAAAGCCTGCCAGTATTGCAATCGGACTTCAAGTAATTGGCTGGAAACCAGATGAGATTAGCAGGCTGGTTTACGGCGAAAACATTGCTGAAATGGCAAGACCACAATCTTATAGCCCGCTTACATATCCATTACATGAAAGCGATTCTTACTGGCATTGGATAAGACCGACCCAAGCAAATAAAAGTGGTTGGCTTTCAATTGAGCGTATAAATTCGCTAAAAGAAAAATTACTTGCGTCCCAAAAATTATTATACGAGATCGAGACAAGTAGTTTGCCGAACAAAATAGCGAAAGAAGATGTATTGGGTGCATATTCAACAAGTTTGGAAATGCTAACATCTTCAATCGAAATGGGAGAAGGAATCTACATCATATTTTCTTAGTCCATATTCCTGCGGACCACCGATTATGGGGTCATTGGGATTTCCCGTGATGGTGGGCTATATGTGGTGATAATTTTGGGCTCTGCCCAAAATTATCACCACATATATACCCTCTCACGGAGATTCCCAGAGAGCCCGATTATGCAGTAAGGGCAGGCTTTGTTTTTGCAGTATAATTGCGCCGATTATTGGTAGCTGGAAGGGAACGTGTATGAGCAAAGAGACTGAAAATATACCGGTACGTAAAAACGAGTTTTGGGAGAATTGGGGGCAAACGGCACATTGCCGGCCAGAGTATTCATTTTTTCCGCAACGATTGGAAGACCTGGTTTCCATCGTACAATTTGCAAGCCAGGCAGGCAAGAAACTCCGCGTTGTCACATCGGGCCATTCCTGGTCGGCGCTGGTACCGACGGAGGAGATTCTGGTGCATGCCGGGGCGTTGAACCATGTGCGCATGGACCAGTCCGACCCGCATGCGCCGCGTGTCATCGTAGCGTGCGGGGCCACGGTCAAAGAGGTCAATGATGTGCTGGAGCGCCACGGATACGCGTTGGCGTTTAATGTGGTGTTGGAAAGTGTCCGGTTTGGTGGTTTGATTGCCACGGGCAGCCACGGTTCGGGCTGGAATCACCAGACGCTTTCTGACCTGGTGCATGCAATCGATGTGGTGGTCGCTTCGGGAGAAATCCGGCGCTTTGAGACAGGGGTGGACTCTGAAGATGTAATGAATGCGGTGCGCCTGAGCCTGGGAATGTTTGGCATCGTTTATCAAATCACGCTGAATGTGCAGAAATCATGGGTGGTGCGAGCGATTGACCGCCGGCTGCCAATGAGCGCGGTGCTGCCCAACTTGCGGGAGTGGGTGACCGGGCAGGATAACCTGGACCTGTTTTGGTGGCCATTTACCGATCAGTTTTGGGTGAAAAGTTGGAACCGCCAGCCCGATTCGACGCCGACCACGGCGCGCCCCCGCTACAGCCAGTGGGATCGGATTTATGCGGCTGTGACCGGACAACTGTACCACCAGTCGTTCCATTTGCTGCGTCCCTTTCCGCAGATCACACCGCTGGCCAACAGGGCTGCGTTTCGCGCTACGCCATCCATCAATAATCAAGCGGTCAATGTGGTGGAAGCAATTCATTACCGCCGTTCGATTGAAGTTGTCAAAGCAGGCTGCGTGGAAGTAGCTTTTAAATTGGATGAGGACTTTGAGACGGTACGCTGGGCAATGCAGGTGGTCTTTGACAGTGTGAAAGCGCAGGCTGCCCGCCAACAGTTTCCGATGAACCTGACGATGAATGTGCGTTTTATTCACAACAGCAACTGCTGGCTTTCCCCGGCGTTTGGCGATGGTCACACTTGCTATATTGAAATCCTGAGTTATACAGACCAGACCGCCTGGGAGAAGTTCTCTGGCGCGGTCGCTGCCGAATGGCTCAAACTGCCGCAAGCCCAACCACACTGGGCCAAGGAATTTCGCCATATCCCCGGCGTAATTCCGCACCTGCTTCATACGGCCGGAGAGCGCATCGCCCGTTTCAAGCAGATCAAAGATGAATTGGGAGTGGATCCGCAGGGGATGTTTATTAACGCTGCTTTGGCCGAAATTTTTTCTTGAGGAATGATTATGAAACGCGCTGCTTATTTGCTTTCACTGGTTATCCTATCTGAGACGCTGGGGTTTCTCTTTTCGTTGGGGCAGCATCTTCCCGACCCAAGCTGGTCGGCACATGCTCAGTTCCACCTGGTGTGGGGCTTTTTCTGGACCGCCGGGCTGGCGGCTGTGCTGATGCTGGTTGTGTGGGGACCTTTTCTGCGCGGTGAACGCTGGACGATCTGGGCCTTATTGGCAGCCTGGATTTTGGGGCACGGCGGCTATTTTGTGGCTCAGTGGGTGGTTCCAGCCGCCGGCCGTCCTCAGACGCTGGCCGAGAACCTTTCGCTGCTCATTGCGATGCTGCTGATGGGGATTGGGATATGGGCGGGCTGGCGAGAAATGACCAAAAAGTAACCATGAAATGGCGAGATTTTGAAAAATTTGAAATTAATGGGCAGAACAAATAGTTTCAATCAAGTGCGAGGTGATGATCAATGAGCATTATCCACGAGCAAAGATTTTCCGACTCGCTTTATGTGGAAACGGTCACGCATGGCTGGACCGTGAGCGCAGGTTCATCACTGCGCCCTGCTGAAAGCAACTGGCACATGGTTTTCGTGAGGGTGCACGGCCAAACTCACGCCCTGGTTGTGGGCCCATTGACAACGGCTGGGGTTGCGGCGTGGGGAGAAGGCGCTGAGGTTTTGTGGGTTAAGTTCAAACTTGGCGTGTTTATGCCCCATTTGTCTTTACGGGATTATCTGGATTCGGAAGAATCCCTGCCAGGAGCGGCAAGCAAATCCTTCTGGCTCAAGAGTTCGACATGGCAACTGCCTGATTTTGAAAATGTAGATACTTTTGTGAACAGGCTTGGGCGCGATGAAATTCTAGTTCTTGACCCGATCGTGGATGCTGCGTCACGGGAGGAATTGCTGGATATACCAGCGCGCACGATGCGGCATCATTTCCTGCGCGCCACCGGCCTGACCCAAAGCCGGATTCATCAAATGAAACGGGCGCAGCATGCGACGGCGTTATTACAGCAGGGCGTTCCTATCCTTGATATTGTTCATGAAGTAGGTTACTTCGATCAGCCACATTTAAACCGGGCACTCAAGCAATTTATCGGGCATACGCCTACCCAAATTGCGCAATCGAGGCAAACCGGGTAATTTGCCATTTTATACAAGACAGCCTGCCTGTGTTTGAGTTACTATTGTTATATCAAACATGATTATATAGTTTGATGCTTGAGAGACTACTATATATTCGTTGGAACTAACAAAATTCAAACACTCAAACAAAAGGAAAACTGACATGAAAAAGATTACCCCGTTTTTATGGTTCGATACACAGGCAGAGGAGGCGATGAAACTTTACATCAGCCTTTTCAAGAACTCAAAGGTAGGCAGCGTATCCCGCGGACCCGATGGCAAGGCTTTTTCGGTTTCATTTGAACTCGATGGGCAGGAGTTCCTGGGGATGAACGCAGGCCCCGAATTCAAATTCAGTGAGGCAATTTCGATGTACGTAGATTGCGAGGATCAGGCTGAGGTGGATTATCTCTGGAATGCACTCACTGCGGATGGCGGTGAAGAATCGCAATGTGGCTGGCTAAAGGATAAGTTTGGTTTATCCTGGCAGATCATTCCAAAGCAGTTGGGCGAGTTGATGGGCGGCCCTGATCCCGAAAAATCGGGGCGGGTGATGCAGGCGATGCTCAAGATGCAAAAGATTATTGTCGCCGATTTACAAAAAGCATACGACCAGGCATAGTTCATTAAGAATCCGACCGTTCGGGAAAGAGATTTTTGGGTGTTTTTTGGGTGGCTGCGCCACCCAAAAAACACCCAAAATAACTCGTTTCGGACTAACCCGAACTGAGGTTAAATCAGGTTTGCTGCAATCGGCGTTGAAATCCGAGCCGCCATCGGAGGGGGGCTTAAATATTACATTAGGAGTGGGATAAATGCAAAACGCAATTATCGTCTACGGTCATCCAACCTGCCCAAACCTCGGACCAGTGAAAGGGCTGCTGACACAATCGAAGGTCAGTTTTGAATATATTGACATTCATCAGGATAGCGCTGCCGCTGCTCGTGTTCGCGCTATCAATAACGGTCATGAAAGCATACCTACACTTGTCTTTCCCGATGGCAGCACTTTGACTGAGCCAACTGTCGGAGAACTCCAGTCTAAATTGAAATCCTTGGGATATAAGGTCGGTCTCGTCGCATGGTTGATTGGCTACAGCCGGCTTATTTTTTTTATTACTGTTGGTGTGCTGATTGCCGTTCTAATCACCGTGCTGCGCTCTCTTGGAGTTTTTTAGAAATGTCAGCATACGAACCCCAGTTCGGGTTAGTTCGAAAAAGAGTCAGGATGTTGTGATTGCGTCGTGAGTATGAATACAAAAGATGAATTCTTTCTCCGTCAGACAATTGCCTTAGCCCATCAAGCGCGCCAGTCTGGCGAACGTCCCTTTGGGGCGATACTTGTTCAGAATGATGAAGTGATTGCACAAGCTCAGGACCAGTGTGGCGCGTTGAGTGACCCAACTGCACATGCGGAGTTAAGGCTTATTAGTTCGTTTTGCAACGAGCGTAAACGATTTGATTTGACAGGTATCACGATTTACAGTTGTGCGGAACCTTGCATTATGTGTTCGGGTGCGATCAAGTGGTCTGGTATCTCCAGGGTTGTCTTCGGTGTTCCGCAGGCCATCTTACAGAAAGTAAGTGGCGGACGGCTCAAACCAACGTGCGAAGAATTGGTCAACACTGGCAACAGGCATATTGAAGTCGTAGGTTCGGTGCTCCTGGAGGAAGCATTGACTTGTTTTGACGGATTTAACTTTGCTCTCCACCGGCAAGAACTATTGAAGAAACAGAATCCACGCCCGCCACAAAGCCGGTAACGCTAACCGTTGGGCTGCTCCGAATGCATCTGCGCAGGTATACATAAAGCAACTTGAAAATTGCAATGGAAAAGAAGATTATAATAATCGGATAGAATATGTCAACGAAGATCTAAAAGGAGATTGCTTGTGAAAATTGGACTACAAATTCCGTCTTTTAAATACCCCGGCGGCACGGCTTCAATCCGCCCTAAACTGAAAGAAATTGTCACCAACGCAGAAAATGCAGGATTTTACAGCTTGTGGGTTATGGATCATTATTATCAAATCAAGGGCTTGTTCGGCGAATCCTATACCGACCCGATGATGGAAAGCTATACCACACTTGGATATTTTGCCGGATTAACGGAAAAAGCCTATCTGGGTGTACTGGTAACCGGTGTTCTTTATCGCCATCCTTCCGTTTTGATGAAAATGGTCAATACACTCGATATTCTCTCCGGCGGCCGCGCTTATCTCGGGATTGGCGCGGGATGGTATGAAGAAGAAGCAAAAGGCTATGGCATCCCTTACCCTTCAACAGCAGAGCGCTTCGAACAACTGGAGGACAATTTGCGACTGGCGCAGTCGCTCTGGAATGGTGATGAGACATCCTTTACGGGTAAGCATTTTTCTGCGCCGGCAATAACAAATAATCCCCGCCCGCTCTCAACCCCGCATCCACGGATCATGATTGGCGGTTCCGGTCCGACGAAGACCTTGAGAATGGTTGCTCAATACGCAGATGCCTGCAACATCGGTGATTGGGTCGGGACAGACAATATGCAAAAAGCGCTGGATACCCTCAAAGGACACTGCGAGTCTCTAGGACGTGATTACGATACAATCGAGAAAACATGCCTCGGCACTGTGCATCTTTCCGGAGATGATACTGTAGGCAGCATCATAAGCCGGATCAAGGAACTCTCTAAGATGGGGTTCTCACACGCAATCTTCAATATGCCGGATGTTTACAAAATTACACCGCTCGAAACCTTTGCTAAAGAAATCATCCCGGCCGCAGGAGAACTTTAATCGTACCGTCAATTTTTGGGTGTTTTTTGTGGGCGAAGCCCACAAAAAACACCCAACACCCCACTTTATTGAGATGAAACTACAATTCGTTAAAAATGATTTTTCGAAGGAGTAAAATATGGAACTCGGTAATTTTTCAATTAGTTTGGCCGTGAAAGATATTAAGGCTTCGAAGGCATTTTACGAGAAACTCGGTTTCAAGGTCTTTATGGGAGACATTTCGCAAAAGTGGCTTATCTTGAAAAATGGGAATCATGTGATTGGTCTTTTTCAAGGGATGTTTGAGACGAATACGTTAACATTTAATCCTGGCTGGGATAGCAATGCCCAGAATTTGGATACGTTCACCGATGTGCGTGAACTCCAGCGCCAATTGAAAGCACAAGGGGTTGTGTTGATGAGTGAAGCCGACGAGAGTACTACGGGACCCGCCAGTTTCATGGTAATGGATCCCGATGGCAATCCAATTCTCGTTGACCAACACGTGTAGTGTTATGCCAAAATGGAACCACCCTGGTGTAAGAGATTTTTGGGTGTGTTTTGGGTGGCTGCGCCACCCAAAACACACCCAAAATAACCTCAAGAACTGGCATTATAAGCTTTTTCAAGCTCGCTTATATTCAGCTTCTCCATACCAAGCATAGCAACGCTAACCCGATCAGCTTTCGCAGTGTCTGGATCGCGCATCATGATGTCCAGGCTTTCCGGGACAATCTGCCAGGTTAAGCCAAATCTATCTTTAAGCCATCCGCATGAAATTATTTCGCCGCCTGCGGTTAGCGCTTCCCATAACCTGTCAATTTCTTCTTGGGTCTTGCAAGACACCAAAATAGAAACAGCCTCACTAAAAGAAAACATTGGGCCGCCGTTTAGCGCAGTAAAATTTTGGCCATTCAGTTCAAAGTCTATTGTTGACAAATCTCCGGGTTTCTTTCCGGATGCTTCTGCCACTGACTCTGTCAAATAGGATGTGTTTATTATTTTTGCATTTTCAAACAGGGACACATACAAATCTACCGCTTCTTTTGCCTGGTCGTTAAACCAGAGAAAAGTTACTATTTTTTGCATTCGAACCTTCTTAGTCAGATTGAGTATTATGATCAAGATCGTAACGAATTCAGTTTATCATTGTCCTTCTCGGCGGTCAAATTGGGTGATGTTGGTTAAAACCGGCCAATCGCTGCGAGAGTGAAAGGGTTTGGATATCGGTCATTCCGGACTTCTTTCGCTTACTACCTGGATTACAACGCCGAACAGGGGGAGGGCAAGGAGTATAATTTACCGTGAGAAAGACATTCAGGCCTGACTGGCAGGTATTGAACCAGCGGAATGCCAAAACGATGATCCAACAAAATAGAATTGTGCTGTATATTTTCCTCTTCATACTGGGCCCTGCTCTGATTGCGGGCTGTGCAGGCCCGGCTGCCACGATAACGACGACGAGTCTGCCGTCTGCGGCGCCAACAGCGGTCTTTACACCTGCGACGGTTCAAGATCTTAAGGGGGCACATGTGGGCGTCCTTGGCGTTTGGAGTGGGCCTGAATTGGACAGCTTTATGACTGTCAAGGCCGCCTGGGAGACAAAAACCGGCGGCAGCATCGATTGGGAAGGAACACATGATCTGCCTGGCACCCTGGCGGCAGGCCTGCAAGAAGGAAATCCGCCGGATATCGCTATTCTGCCCAATCCGGGGTTGATGCAGCAGCTGGCCGGCGAAGAAAAACTGGTTGCGCTCAATACCTTTATGGATATGGACCAGATCAGCCGGGATTATGCGCCAGCCTGGATCGACCTGGGCAGCTATAACAATCAGTTGTATGCCATCTTCTACAAGGTGTCGCATAAAGCCACCGTCTGGTATAACCCGGGCGCGTTCATGGCAGCCGGCTATACAGTTCCTAAAACGTGGGATGATATGACCGGGCTGGCAGACAGGATGGTGGCTGACGGTAACACGCCTTTCTCCATCACCGCACCAAGGAGCCCGGCCGCTGGCTGGGCACTCACGGACTGGATTTCGGAAATCGTCCTTAACAACTGCGGACCGGAACTCTACGATCAATGGGTTGCAGGCGAGGTTCCCTGGACTGAGGTGTGCATTAAGCAGGCGTTTGGGTTATTTAATAAGCTCATTCACACAGACGGGTATGTGCTGGGCGGCAGCCAGGGCATTCTGGCGACGACGGACGCCGGCGGGACATATCCTCTTTATGCCGACCCGCCGGCGGCTTACATGGATTATCTTGCTTCGTTTGGACAGGGTTTTATCGCCTCGCAATACCCGAACCTCAAAGCGGGTGATGATTACGACTTTTTTACATTCCCAACTATGAACCCGGAATACGCGGGGGCGATCACCATTGGCGGTGATCTTGTGGTGATGGTGAAGGATACACCGGCAGCACGCTCGTTTATGACCTTCCTGGCGGGCGCTCAGGCCCAGGAAACGTGGATCAAGCTTGGCGGTTTTACCTCGGTAAACCGCAGCGTTTCAACTGATACTTATCCGGATCCGGTGGCGGGCGAGGTGGCCAAAGCGCTCGCTGAAGCCAGGGTCAGCCGCTTTGGCGCTGGCGATATGATGCCTGCGGCGCTGCAAAGAGCCTGGTGGAAGGCTATGCTGGATCTGGTCAATGACCAAAATAAGTTGGATTCGATTCTGGATTCGCTGACGGATATTGCCCAAAATACAAAATAAATGGTTGTTTCAATAATTGTAAGGTGCAAAAGTCAATATGGATATTTTTGAGTACCCGGCACGATATACGGATGAGCGAGGCACGGAAGCAGTCACCATTCGCAACGATGGCGAATGCCTTTCTGTGACAATTCGTGGGCAAGGGTTTTCTGGCCGCGACTTTGATTTGCTCGCACCCGCTGAGGATATTTCCAGGGCAGCAAAAGAATTTTGCATCCACAAGGGGTATTTGTGTTCGTGTCGGATAGAGTGTTCGATTGCCGTTCCTATGCTTAATAACCATCAGCAGGTGGAAGGAATATTGCATGCAAAGATTATCCTGGGTAATCCTGATCAGCGGGGGGGCCTGGATGATGAGCGTGTTTCCCTCAGTCTTGATTATGAAGGCAACTCTTATACCGGGTCTGGCAGCGGTGGGTGGTGGGAAGGTGAGCTAATGGAAATTCAGGCCCAATTGCCCATGGGTGTTCATTTCCGCACCTGTATTGGCTGTTTATACTCCGACTACACCCCATATGGACATGGTTCTTTCGGTTACATGATGTGCTTTCGGAATTTAAAGGCAGAATACAGGCGAGTAAAAACAAAGGATGAATTCTGGTCGGTTCATGATCGTTATGACCGGCTTGTGCAGGAAATCCATTGGTGTGAAGAATTTGCTAAAAGAATTCCGGGGACAGGCTATCGCGGTTGAATTCCTGGCGCGAATATCTTGGTTTGGAGGACTGCTCGTCCCGGGCATCGGGCCTGGAGATGCGGGTGAATACGTTTTGGGGGGCCATAAAAGGAACGACAAAAACGACGCGGGGATGGGTGTCTGAACTCAGGGAATATCTTTTTCGATCAGCTTTGTATTCTCTACGACGTTCTGCGTAAAGCGCGTTAAAAAATCGGCTATCGTTTCAAGCTCGCTGTCCGAATAGGTTGCTAAGAGTGTAACATGTGCTTGCTGAACACTTAAAACCAGGGGAGCGGCCGTTTCGGTCCATTTCTGTGTGATTTCAATCACAACGCCGCGCCGGTCATCTGGATTGGGCTTACGCCGGATAAACTGGGCTTTTTCTAAGCGATCAAGCATTGCTGTCGTTGAGCCAGATGTAAGGCCAGTATAGTGGGCCAGTTCTGTTGGGGTTGAGATGCCTTTAATCGATAGGAGGCTAAGGCATTCCCAATCGGTTATGTTGAGACCCAGCTTTCTGGCCACGGCATTGCGAAATAATACAGAACTAACGCCGTTGTCCCGGGCGGCTGCAAAGACGCGCTTTTCCAAGTCTCTTAAAAAATTGGGCATAATTCTCCTTGACCTTATCTCGATAATCAAGTATATTTATTATCAAGCATATCGACTATCAAGTATATCTATTATAAAACAAAACAGCCTTTATGTCAAAAGGTTTAGAATTAACAATTAAAGGAGTAACAGAAATGTCTTATCAGGTTGATTTCAAAAATGTGTCTACAATTGGTTTAGAGTCTTCACCTGTTGCAGAAGCGCTTGCGGGTCTGCGGGCAAATGAAGCCCGATACTTCATGACCAAATATAAGCATGTCTTTACAGTTGTTCCAGCGCATGAGAGCCAGGAGATGATTGATTATGTCAACAGGATTTTAAAAGCAGAACGTGCTATTACGTTTGCCGCCAAACCCTTAGAGACATCCCGGCTTCAGGTAGAAAATATTTTATGGACCTATGTCTTTTATGAGGATGGGCTTGCGGTTAATGTTTTGTACACCGTTGATGATCCAAAGAAGAGGGCAGTAGGTTTTAAGCTTTCTGAAGGGATGGAAGTACCCAGCGAGCTGGCAGAAAAGTTTAAGTTTGCCCGCCAGAAATCTACCTTAGCTGGAACGATACGCGGCTCGTTTTTTGTGATCAAGGGCGAATATTAAGGATTGTGGGAATGAGTGATCCTCGGACAACCTTCACGCGGAGGAAGGGTCCGGATACAATTCTCTGGATTCGGAACGCGCCAATCGATGCAGTAGTACCTTCAAAACCGTCTTGCAAAACCCGCCCGACATTGTTTGCAGTGAATGGGCGGGGCCTGCGCCTACGCAGTTGAAAGGAGAAGCAAATGCAACCGGATACGCGATCGACATTAGATGTAATTTATGAGAACTGGCGAGGCTATAACGGAAAGCTGCAAAAATGCGTCGCCCCTTTGACGGATGAGCAACTAATGCTGCAGCCTGCACCGCATATGTGGCCATTGGGACAGATTGTGCAGCACATTATTTCTGTCCGGGCAGGGTGGTTCAGCGGCACCTTACAGGATGCTGACGAGGTGATGAACGAGTACATGCTGTGGGGCCAACATGATTCGCCAGATCGTGGTGCGGTGGATTTGGTACATGCACTTGATGAGACATGGGCATTTATTGAGTCCCGCTTGCAACGGTGGACAGACGCCGATTGTGCGAAGACTTTCCCAGATGAATGGGATGGTCAGACATACGAGGTATCCCGCAGTTGGGTGATCTACCATGTGTTCGAACACGATCTTCATCATGGCGGCGAAGTCTCGTTGATCCTTGGGATGAACGGTCTGGCCCCAATTGAGATTTGATTGAAACGGGAGATGGCTAAAGGGAATCATCATGAGCGAAAAAATTAAATTCCAAACCGTACAAGAATACATCGAAAATCAACCAGATGATACGAAAAGAACTTTATTGGCATTACAGGCAATCATCAAAAAAGCAGTACCCGATGCCCAAGAGCTTATCAATTACGAAATGCCTGCCTACGCACTGGTGGAAGGTGGAAAACGTGATAAGCAAATCATGATTGCCGGGTATAAAAACTTTGTGGGTTTTTACACCGGCAACTCGATTTTGGAGCATTTTGCAGATGAATTGGCGGGGTACAAAATCGGTAAGGCTTCTGTGCAGTTCCCCAACGATCAACCTTTACCAGAAGATTTGATTATTGAAATTATTCGGTTCAAGAAAAGGGCTGCGACCAATTCGACAAAACCGTAAACGAACGTCCAAAGGGGTTTTTTGGTGTTTTTTGGGTGGTTACGCCACCCCAAAAAACACCAAAAAAAACTCTGGGCAGTTGATACTCGGGCCTCATTCCAATGGCAAGGAGCGCCATCATGAAACTTCTTCTCACTTCCGGGGGCATCACAAACACCAGCATCCACGATGCGCTGGTCGACCTGCTGGGCAAGCCGGTCGACCAGCGTCACGCCCTCTGCATCCCGACCGCACAGTGGGGTCACCCGATGTGCGGTCCAGCATCGGTGCGAGGCTTCATAGCCGCCGGAAGCGAATTCCGATATCTTTCCGGCCTGGGCTGGGCGTCGCTCGGTGTCCTCGAACTCACTGCACTGCCCACCATCGGCGCGAAGCGATGGGTGCCCTGGCTCCGGGAGGCAGACGTGCTCCTGGTTGACGGCGGCGATGCGACGTACCTATGCCACTGGATGCGGGAATCCGGGCTGGCCGATCTGCTGCCTTCGCTGCCCAACACGGTCTGGGTGGGCGTGAGCGCCGGAAGCATGGTCATGACGCCCCGAATCGGAGCGTACTTCGTCGAGTGGCCGTCCGCGCTGGATGACCGCACCCTGGGAGTCGTCAACTTTTCAATCTTTCCGCACCTGGACGCTTTTCCGACCAACACTCTGGCTGACGCAGAGCGGTGGGCGGCCGATATTGGTATCCCGGCCTATGCCATCGACGAACAGACAGCCATCAAGGTCGTCAATGGAACCGTTGAAGTCGTCTCTGAAGGCCATTGGAAGCAGTTTCCTACACCTTAGTGTTGTGTCAAAGATGATCGTATAATGAATGCGCCAGGATCGGTTAAAAATTTCGCAGACGTAGATTATTCAGGCCATGCAGCTCATTTTCAAGCCCATCAACCTCAACGCGCACGCCGCCGTGTGTATCGCTTTCCGGCGCGACTCGTATCGATGCAGCTTCGGTGAGGACGGTTTTTTGGATGAAGCCGATCCCAAGGGGGCGGACTATATCGAGCAGCTTCGGCTGCGCGCAGCCAGGTTCCCAGGCGGGTACGTTCACGTCTGGCAGGGCGACAAGATCGTCGGCCAAATGGAGATGCAGATCCTCGAAGAGCCGCGGCGCGGGTATGTGAACCTCTTTTACCTGGTTGAGGAGATGCGAGGCGCGGGCGTCAGCGCCGAACTTCAGGACTACACCATGGATTTTATGCGCCGGCATGGCGTCCAGACCGCTCAACTGAGCGTCAGTCCCACGAACGCACGAGCGCTTGGGTTCTACCGCAAGCATGGTTGGCGGGACCTCGGTCTGCGGCCCGGCCGCGACAATGTGCACTTGATGGAGTGCGACGTGCCGGGCAGGGTTGGCAGATAGCAAAAAAGACACTATGGGTATTGGTTGCAAAGTAACGCTCTGGCGTAGAACCTGTGCAACATAGCGCTCAGCGGACAAGAACAGTGATGATACCAGATGGTGCGCTTCGGACCACATGCGGCTGTGATGGCATGGATGAAGAAGTGAAGCCCACTGGATCAGGTAAAAGCTTATGGATATCTTGATTAGCCAAAAACTTGAGGAATACGACAAATTAATTTCCATTCTGGCTGGCTGCGCGGCCAGACCTGGGATGTATGGCAGAAGTCCAGACAGCGCAGAACTCTTAGCCAGACACCTTACCCATATTTGTTTTTCAATAGTGTTCGAGAATTGGGAGTTCGATAAAACTCAAAGTGTGTGGAAGCATTATGCAAAAAAGATCAGTGGTTCAGAAACTTTTGCAGATGTTTTTTGCGAAAGTCACAGCCAGAGAGAAATGAAATGGGGAACCAACGAAGCAACAGCAAAAGATACCATCCTTCGTGTTTATTTAGACCTACTGGAGAAATTTGGAAGAGATGATGAAAGCTCAAACTATACGAAGCGTTGGGTAAGAGAATTAGAATCTTCGCCCGATTTGTTAGGGAGTCCAGATGCCGCTGACGGCACTTTGTTTGTTTTAGTTATATCCACAACAGGTGATAAGCAAGCGGAAGATGAGTTCCGAGAAAAGTACAATCGCCAATGCAGACAACTTAATGAAGACGGACGGCCAAATCTGCAGGATTTCAAAGCCATTGCCATTGGAGATATACCAACCTATCAGGATTACACCAGATTAGCAGCCGGGCTTAAACTAATTTACTCCGTTCTATTGAAGCTAAGAAAACGCCTGACAGGATAGCGAAAAAAAGCAAATCCCGGTATCAGCTCACAAAGCGGGGGAAGTTGGGTGTTTTTTGTGGAGAAGATACATATTCCGAGAATTGAGAACTTATATTTGAGGAGGCATCCGATTGCATATGAATTTTAAGATTATGCTTAGTACGATGTGGACAACGAGACCCATTACACTAACGCCATTGATGCCAACGGATGATTACCTAAACTTAGGCCGAGTCTTGTTAAATTCCGAAAAGCTTGTGAATTTGCCTGCCCTTGAATTTTCGGTTGACACACCCAAAAAGCATCTGCCGGATTTTATGAGTTTGGGTCCCGTATGGTTACTGTCGGTGCGGTTCATTGAACTATTGCGAGATTATGGAGTATTGTTCGAGAGTTTTTCAATCAGATTGAATACACGCCTGGAAACATGCGACGATTACCACTTGTTTAATTTATTGCAAATATGTCCCATTGTCGATATCGGAAAATCCAATATTCATGGACTTACTGATTATGATAATCTGATCTTGCTGGAGCTAAACAACACATCTGAGTTTTCTATGGTGCGCGATAATTTTCTTCGGAAGATTTTTGTCAGAGATGATCTGATACAAGAAATTCTCCAAAAGAACATCTCTGGATGCGAGTGGGAGGATCCCGCAGATTACAGCTTTCACCTGAGGCGAAAAAAATGGTGATCCGGATTTAATCGATTAAGGTGCAAACGGCCTCGCAAGCTGCCGGGTGAAATCCAGGAGGCTGCCTTGCGCGAGTTGAGGATCAGGAGCAGATACGAGGGCAAAGCATCCGTTTCGGCTTGCTTTTGAATAATGGTACAATTAATGTGATCTGCCGTTCCACGAACGTCGCCTACCGCCTGGATACGCCAGCGGTACGGACGTTTCTCGGCAAGTTCGTTGCTTTGCTGTAATATCGTTCAAGGCCTGAACTTCAACGAGAACTTTGGGGATCACGCACACCAACAAGTTAGTGTGCGTGATCCCCAAACCCCAGTTTTTGGACAGGTTCTGATGGCAAAAAACTATTGGTGATTAGAAATTGCAATTGACAAGAGGAATACGATGAAAATTATTGTTGAAACAACCATTAAAGCTCCGATTGCGAAGGTGTGGAGCGCTTACACAACGCCGGAGGACATTACGCAGTGGAATGCGGCGTCTGACGATTGGCACACAACCAGAGCCACGGTCGATTTGCGGGTGGGTGGAGAATTTGTGTCGCGGATGGAGGCCAAAGATGGCAGTTTCGGCTTTGACTTTGCCGGAACCTATACCAGGATTGAGCCCGAGAAGCTGATTGAATATTCTTTTGGGGATCGAACTGCGGCGATTGAGTTTGAGGATGGGGCTAACGGGGTCACGGTGCGGGTCTCGTTCGATGCCGAAACCGAAAATTCAGTGGAACTGCAGCGCCAGGGATGGCAGGCCATTCTGAACAACTTTGCCAGGCACGTAGAAGGGCGTCCGTAAATTCGCGGTCCCGCCAGTGCGGGTGAAGCAGGTTTCGAAAAGGTTCAACAGCGGACAAGATACCATGCCCACGAAAACAACACAAGTAAGCTGTCAGATTAACGCGCCGCGAGCGAAGGTGTATGGCGCTCTGCTCGACTCGGAAGCGGTAGAACATTGGATGGTTCCAGATGGAATGGCAAGCGAAGTTCATGTCTTTGAAGCCCGGGTTGGCGGCCGCCTTAGAATCTCGTTAACCTATGATTCTACAGCCGAGACGGGAAAGTCCTCCGCCCACACTGACACGTATCATGGCCGTTTTGTTGAGCTGATACACAATGAAAGGGTGGTCCAAACGCTGGAATTCGAGACGGACGATCCGCGCATGATGGGCGAAATGCAAGTAAGCTATGTGCTGACCGAAGAAAGCGGCGGCACAACCTTGCGGGCCGTGCACGATTTTGTCCCTGAGGGTGTTTCAGCCGAAGACAATGAATTGGGATGGCGCATGTCACTTGATAAGCTGCGGCGGTTGGTCGAAGCCGAGCGCGGCCAGATCATTGATTAACTTTTGACAGCCTGCCAGCCTTCAGGAGGTATTTGCTATGCGACACAGTCGTCAAGAAATCATCCAACGCACAATCAGCGAATTCGAGATCCTCGATCAACTGGTTGCCAATTTATCCGAGAAAGCGTGGATGCAGCCAGTCCCCCGCCCAGAGGGCAAAGACCCCTGGACGGTCAAAGATGCGTTAGCGCATGTTGTCTATTTTAAGGCGGATGTGATCCGGTCGATTCACCGGTTCGCCAAGCCGGCTGAGATACGGGGGCTGGGTATTGGGGCGGAGAACCACGTTATTTACCTGCGCTGGCGCGATCGTTCTGCCCAAGAGGTGCTCGCCTGGCACCGCCAGGTCCAGGAAGAAGTATTGGCCGGGCTGCAGGAGGTGACTGAAGAATGGTTCAGCAGCCGTGAACGCAGGGATGAATGGCCTTTTGACCTGGATGGCCATTCTGCTTATCATCGAATCAAAGACATTGAGGAAGCACTGAAAGGAATACAATGAACCCCGAACAATATCTTGATGCTCTGCTCAGTTTGCCCGGTCTGACCGGCGCGCAGGTTTCTCCAGACAAAAAATGGGTGGCGTGGACCTGGTTTCGGACTGGTCCTGCCGCAGATGTTTACTTTGCGCCAACGGATGGGTCTTCTGCTCCCATCCGCCTGACCGAAACGCCCGAAAACACGTATGTTGTGGAGTGGATGCCGGATTCCCGGGCGGTGATTGTTTCGCAGGATGAAAGCGGAAACGAGCGCGACCAGCTTTTCCGCGTCGATCTTGAGCGCCCAGGCGTGCTGATCCCGTTAACCGAACCTAACCCACCCTTCTTCCTGCGCGGCGGGAAGGTGCATCCAAACGGGAAATGGCTTGTGTTTGGCGCCAACTATGATATCGCTACGGGGAAAGAAACCGAGGCGACCTGGATGTACCGCCACGATCTCGAAAGCGGTGAGCGGATCGTGCTGGCTCGTCCGCAAAATGGGGGCTACACCTGGCCCAATTTGAGTGAGGACGGCGAGCATATCCTGTATTCACGCCTCGACCGGCATCCCGCCGGGCGGCAAATCTGGCTGGTGGATATCCATGGACAGAATGATCGCGAGATTTTGAATTTTGGCGACAAGATCAAGACCTTCGCCAATTGGTTTCCAGACAGCCGGCGTGTGGTTGTATTGGCGGACACGGAGACTCACCGCCGGGTTGGGGTGTGGTCGCTGGACGATGAGAACGTGCGCTGGCTGGTGGATGACCCGAACCGCAATATTGAATATGCCTATGTACCGCTCGGCAGCGAAGAGATTGTTTTGCAGGAAGTGAAAGATGCGCGCATGCGCGCCAGCCTGCTCCACCCGCAAACCGGAGTGGAAAGACCCATTTTGGCCGAGGCGGGCAATCTCGTACCGCTTGCTCCGCTGGGGAATGATGAATGGGTCGGGCAGTTTTCCAGCTCCAAACAACCGGCCGATGTGGTGCGCTTTTCCCTATCGAACCTGAACCCGGAAAGCTTCAAAAGCCTGACCAATATTTGGAGCCGCACCCAATTGACGCCTGCCGACCTGACCGCGGCTGAAGATTTTCGCTGGAAATCGCAGGATGAGCTGGAAATTCAAGGCTGGCTGTACCGCCCGCAAAGCCGGCGCCCACAGGGTCGGGCACGCGGCACAGTGATTTATGTGCATGGCGGCCCAACCGCCCACAGCCAGGATGCGATCAACAACCAGATCCAGTTCTATGTCCGCTGCGGGTTCAACGTGCTCGACCCCAATTACCGCGGCTCGACAGGTTTCAGCACTGTATTCCGCGAGGCGATCAAGAAAAGAGGCTGGGGCAGCGATGAGCAGCTCGATATCCGGGCCGGGATCGAAGCCTTGATTGCGGCGGGTATCGCTGAGGCAGGCAAAGTTGCCATCACTGGCACTTCCTACGGTGGATATTCAGCCTGGCACGCCATCACGCACCTGCCGCACGAACTGCTGGCTGCCTCGGCACCCATCTGCGGTATGACCGACCTGGTGGTTGACTACGAAACCACCCGCCCCGACCTGCGCCCGCTGAGTGAAGAGATGATCGGCGGCAGGCCCGACCAGGTCCCTGAAAAATATTACCAGGGTTCACCGATTAACTTTGTTCAAAACATTGTTGGCCGCCTGCTGATCATCCAGGGTCTGCAAGACCCCAACGTCAGCCCGGAAAACGTGCGTGCGGTCAGTCTGGCCCTGCAAAAGGCCGGTGTGGAATATGAAACCCTGGCTTTTGATGACGAAGGTCACGGGATCTCCAAACCCAAAAACCAGCGCAAGCTGTATCTCGAACTGGCGAAGTTCTTCGAGGACAGCTTTGGTTAATTCTTTTGGTGTTTTTTGTGCGGCTTCGCCGCACAAAAAACACCAAAAATTTCTTACGTGCAGATCAGTAGTGTTGGTGCTGATTTTTTCACTCAAGGAGGTACTTTGCTGCCATGAGTCCAATTCGGATGGGAAAAATTGAAGCGGTGATGCGCACCGTTCTGGAATTCAATCAGGCCTTTAACCGGCATGATGTGGCGGGTATGATGAAGCTAATGAGTGAAGACTGCGTCTTCGAAAATACCTATCCCGCCCCCGATGGCACTGTCTACTCGGGGAAGGAGGCGGTCACTGGCTTTTGGCAGGACTTCTTCCGCGGGTCGCCCCAGGCCCAGATTAAGATCGAGGAGATCTTTGGACTGGGTGAGCACTGCGTTATGCGCTGGACTTACAGCTGGGTGAATACGGAAGGCCAAAATGGGCATATCCGCGGGGTCGATATATTCCGGGTAACCAACGGATCTATTCGCGAGAAGCTGTCTTATGTGAAAGGCTAGCTAACCCCAGTCCAATAAGCGGGGTGTTTTTTTACAAAAAACACCCCGCTTATTGAAGGCGATTATGCGGTATCGTTACGGAGATGAACGTGAATAAACTATTAAAGGCCAAATTAAATCGGGCTTTCCAACTAACGTATGAGCTTGTATTGCATCTCGATGAAACTGCCCTGAATCTGGATTTACCCAATCTGCCATCCAATCGAATGGCGGGGCAGTTATGGTGTATCGTTGGCGCTCGTGAAAGTTATTCCAAAGCCATTGAAATGGGTGCGTGGAAAGGGTTCGCCTGCAGTCTTGCGGCGCCGAAAATTAAGAATTCCGTGCTTTTGGCTTTGGAAGAAACAGATAAAAAGTTGAATGAAATCAACTTCATGGGGTTGAGTGAGGCCCAAATTGACTTTGCCTTCAACCTGCTTGAACACGAAATTCAACATCATGGCCAGCTTATTCGTTTCGTTTATGCAAACGGGCTGACCTTCCCGGAAAGTTGGCATAAGCGGTACACGGTGTAGTGACCGGGCAAGCATCCAGTATTTCTCACGACTGAATGGTCAGTTAAGCATCAATCTATCGTTTTTTCGGGCGCTTTGCGCCAAAAAAAAACGATAGAAGCATCTTTGACAGACGACTGAAGGAGCAGATTCTATGATCAGAGCAGCAGCAGCAGAGGCACGGGTCTTCGATAGTTGGCTGGATTACCAGGAGGCATTGAAGCGGGCAGTTGCGCCGCTTACGGAGGAACAACTGCAGCGCCGGCCTCTCCCTGGCCTGCGTACGGCGGGAGAAATTGCCGAACATATTGTCTTTGGCCGTGCGCTGCATCTGTGCCGGACACTGGGCGAAGAGGCGGCGGAGTTGACGCCGCTGCTCCGCTGGGACGACGCCGACGAGCCATCCCATTCTGCGGCAGAAATTGTGCAGGGGTTAGAACTGACCTGGCGGTTCATCAGCAGCAGTTTGATGAGCGGTTCAGCCACCGATACGATCCTCGAAGGCGAGGGGGCGCCGGCCGTGCAGGTCATCTGGGGGCTCCTTGACCACGACTTACCTCACGCCGGGGAGCTTTCGCTGTTGTTGGGAGCAAACGGCCTGGACGGGGTTGAGATTTAGTTATTTTGATAATCAGGAGTTCTATGACAATCTCCAGTAAAGCTTTTCTGACAGAAATACACACCATCATCAACAAGAATAGCGAAGCTGTGATTTCTGTAATTTTGAATCAAGCTCCCAAAGAGCAAAGCTGTCTAGCAGGATTGAGCGACGATCAGGTAAAAGTATTACAAAGTTTATCGCTCGATGAGGATCAAGTCAGTGGGCTAAGAAAAGTCCTTAAGAACATGGCTGTATCCGTAGTATCTGGGATGCTATGTATTATTGATGGTGTTGCATACACAACTGAACCTGTTCCAGACCTGGCTTTAGTGAGCAGGGATACCGGCTGCCCAATCAATGAAGATTTTCTTCATGATGAATTTTTCGAGATAATGCCCGGTAGTTGATCTATAACATTAACGAAACAAACCAAACCGGCCAATGGTCTCCAGATTTTGGTCGGAGGGGCAAGGGGTATAATCCGGGTATGAAAAGCAATAATTTATTTCTATCTTTAAGTACAGCGAGCGGCAGGAAAGGCCTTTTTGCATTCGCAGGCATCGTCTTGCTCGCTCTCATAATTACTGCTGGGGTTTTAACAAACTTTTATTATTCTGACAATGGCATTGAAATCATCGTTTTCACATGGGATCAACCAATAAAAGCTGATATTCCAGAAATTCATACCTGGAAAGATGGCCACGCCATTTGGGTCGAATCGAATCTGGAAAGCCAGCAGTATGAATTTTATGAAACCTATCTTTCAAATGCAGAAATAACGAAAGTAAAGAGAATACTTATCAATGCAGGTTATTGGAACGATAAAGGCCAGGGATTAAAAAATATAGGCTCATCAGAGGACACAATCTGGACAAACCTGGATGGTCAGGAAAAAAGTGTTCTGGTACGCGGTCAAAAACTTACCATGATGGTATCTTCTTTACATTTTTTGCTAAACTCATCAACACGCAAACAAAAGTATATTCCCAATGCCGCTTATCTTTTTGCTAATTCAACAGAAGATAAGTCAAGTTTTGTTTATATTTGGCCAGATGAAGAACTTGATTTTAGTCAGTATTTTGGGCAACTATCCAACGGTGAGTATGTAGAAGGCAAAAAGTTGGCCACTGTTTGGGAAGCAGTTCAACACGGCAACGATATCATTTCGCATGGGGTGAGCTACAACTACCACCTGAAAATACCTGGGATTTCATGTGTGTTTGATTATGATGGAGTAAAAGATGTGTGCAGGATATACACGGACGGTCAACCATGAGCCAGCGTTCATCGCTCCATTGAGGTCTAAAATGGGGAAGCAAGTCCGTTTTTTTACACTGCTTGAAGATGAACGTCTTTTCTTAGATTTTGTCTCGAAACAAAGTTCCACCAAAATTATTGAGTGCTATTCGAAGACACCCGAACCTGAAGTGGTAACCGTACAAGACGTTCTCGAATCGAATACCTGGACTTTTTACCTGTGGAACACCTGTTATCCGGTATCAAGTTTGCAAATCCAGGAATTTAAGCTGCAAAATGCAAATGAGCAGAACGATCATGACGCCAGGCGAAGCTTCTATGTGGGCATGCATTTGGGCGCACCTGTCATTGAGTATCACAGATCATCCCGGCTGGTCCCAGGAGAGCAGCTTGTGCAGGGGCGGCTGTGGGCAGATAAGTATGCACAGGATGGCTTAGGGTTCGTTTATCAAGGTGATGTATTCTGGAAGTGGTACGATGGTTTAAGCCGCTGGATCAGGAAACGTTATGAGCGTGTCCAGGGGGTGGATGGGTATTTGGGCAGCGAGGCAGTAAAATGGTATCAGAACGGCGGTCGTTTAAATTTTCATAAAGATTGGCGCTGGCTGGAGCGAATGACCGAGAAAGCAAAGGATGCGGAAAAACCAATTGAAGCAATGTTAGAATCGCTTGGTAGTTTACTGACCCAGGGTTATGAGCGCGAAAGATTGATCCAGGAGCTTTCTGAATTTATTGTCGTGCTCCACAAAGCCGATCGCGAGCAGGATGAGGATATTGTTATTGAGGCACTGCGCTCGATGCGAGATGTGTGAGCGGGATGGCTGGCGCGATAATCCCGTCAACTGAGCGAAAGATCGTAATGGAATGAAGGGCTAAACAAGGTATGGAAACACATCCAAAAATCGCATTAGCAGGGGGCGGCGGGGCGGAGGACTCTCGCCTTTTAGACGAGGTATTTGCATCCTGGCTCGGGCCGCGGGGCAGATTGCTTTATTGGCCGATTGCCCTGGGCGGTCTTCGGCCCTTTCAAGCATGTTTCGATTGGATCAGAGCGCTTTTCTTGCCTTTGAATATCACGGATATTACGATGTGGACGAACCTGTCGGAGCATCGGGCCGGCGATCTGGAAGCGTTTGATGCTGTCTATATCGGAGGCGGGAATACATATTATTTATTGTCGCAGCTGGTTGAGAGTGGCTTTGATCGCTCACTCAAGGCGTATCTCGCCGAGGGCAGGGCAATCTATGGAGGCAGCGCAGGCGCGGCAGTATTGGGCAAGGATATTCAGACCGTATGCCACCTTGACAGCAATGATATCCGGCTGGGGAATACAAGCGGTTTGAATCTGGCTGACGATCATGATATTTGGGTTCACTATCAGGCCAATGATGACGCGATGATTGAAGCGTATGTCAGGGAACACCAGCGTCCCGTTCTGGCAATCTCTGAACGAGCGGGGATTGTGATCGAGTCGGCAAAAATACGCGCAGCGGGCTTCGAATCGGCTTATCGGTTTGACGGCCAAACAAAACAGGTTATCCGGGAATTTTCGTGAGCGGATATATGACCGCCTTTTCTATATACAAAAGCCATGTTATAACAAATTAATTTTTGAGGGAAAATTTTATGGGTACTGCAAAAATTCAGGGACAGATTTGGGGAGCGCGGGCAAGAGATTGGGCCGAGGTGCAGGAAGGTGTCGCCATACCACTTTATGAGGCCGTATTAGCCAGGACTGTAACTGGCGAGGGCACTGATGTGTTGGACGTCGGATGCGGGTCAGGCATTTTTGGCGAAATGGCAGCAAAACGCGGGGCACGGGTCAGCGGGATTGATGCCGCCGAATCGCTGCTGGCGATTGCCAGGGAGCGCGTGCCTGCAGGCGATTTCCGCACAGGCGAGATGGAAGTATTACCCTTCGCAGATCAGACTTTTGACGTGGTGGCTGGATTCAGTTCATTCCAATTTGCTGCCAACCCCGTCAATGCCTTGCGTGAAGCGGGGCGTGTATCCCGGACGGGGATGGTCGTTATGGCAGTTTTTGGAAAACGTGAAGAAAACGAATCAGCGGTTTATATTGCAGCCCTGGGTTCACTGCTGCCGGCCCCACCGGCAGGATCTCCAGGGCCCTATGCGCTTTCGGCGGACGGAGCCCTGGAAGCGCTGGCGATGGAGGCTGGAATGACGCCTGGAATGGTTGAGACTGTCAACTGTCCATGGGTGTATCCCGACGAAAAGACCGCTCTGCGCGGCTTGCTCTCTTCAGGACCCGCCATCCGGGCCATTCAAGAACGGGGAGAAGATGTCGTGCGGGATGTCGTTTTGAATGCTATTGCGCCGTTTAAAACGAGTGCAGGCGGATATTTTCTCAAAAACAATTACCGCTACCTGATCGCAAAAGCATGAATAACTGTTATGTCAAACATGATTCTATAGTTTGTTTTGGGCGCAAAGCGCCCAAAACAAACTATAGATTGATGCTTGACAGACTAATAACGCCAGTTCTGGTTAGTTCGAAAAGAGATTATTTTGGGTGTTTTTTGGGTGGATACGCCACCAAAAAACAGCCAAAAATTTCTTATCCCGAACTGACAGTGAATAGATGTGATAGAAAGGATCAAAAATCATGAATCATTTACCCAAAAGAGCTTACGCATGGAACCCGGAAAATATCGTCTGGCAAGACATTGGCGCTGATGGAACAAAGTATGCCTTATTGGAAGGGAGACGGGATGCCGCTGGGGAAGCATTCACTTATGCATTCTTCATTCCTGCGGGTTTCTGGGATCCGGCCCACTGGCACACTGCGGACGCCAGAATAACGGTATTAAAAGGCACACTTTACCTGGGTTACGGGGATCTCCACAATGAACAAGCCCTTCAAGCTTTTGGGGTTGGGAGTTATGTTCTGGTGCCAGCAGAGGCTAAACACTTTGATGGTTCATCCGAGGATACGCTGATCATTGGGACGGCAGTTGGTCCATGGTCAACCTATTATGTAGATCCAACGGTTAAGGTTTCAGCCGGCACAATAAAATGACCACGGAACAATTCGCCATACTCGGCAGTCTGCTTTTGGTTTCAGGTGCGCTCCTCATCGTTGGAGGTGCTTTAGCCTGGCTGAGCGCACAGCGGAAATATTCCAGTTGGAAATCCGTCAGCGGGATTGTGACCAGGGTCGTTTCGCATTCGCTCAGCCCCGCTGATTTTCACTTTTATCCTGAGATCGAGTTTCAAACCCAGACGGGAAAAATCGTCCGCTTTGAGTCAGAGCTGGGGTTTTATCCTGCCAGGCACAAGCCGGGACAAAAGGTTTCGGTCTGGTATGACGAAGCCAATCCCGATAAGGCCACGCTCGATCTCGGCGCAGCCAAATGGACTGCGCCGCTTGGGCTGGGGATTTTTGGCGTAATCGCGCTCAGCATCGGGGGGATTATTCTGGCCATCACAGCGGGCTGACACTTTACCGCCGAATAATAAGTCGACACCAAGACTGCCTGATACTTGACCGGAGCTTGCACCTATTCACTCGGAGGAGACAGCCTATGAAGCTAGAAGATATTGGCTTTGACGATTGGTTTCAAGAGCAGCAACCAGCGCTGCAGATCGCGGATTGCAGCGTCGCCCGCGTGACTGCCGTCAACAGGGACAGTTACCTGGTTCGCAATGAGACCAGCGAGGTTCAAGCTGAGGTTACCGGCAATCTCCTCTATGCTGCCGAGTCGAGTTTGGATTTACCCGCCGCAGGCGATTGGGCCTTTGTGCAGTATTACAACGCCGATACGCTTGCGATTATTCACGGGCTGTTTCCAAGAAAGTCCATTCTGCGCCGGAAAACACCCGGCAAGAAAATCGAGCATCAGGTGATTGCAGCCAACATTGATGCTGCCTTTATTGTTCAATCCTGCGAGAAAAATTTTAATTTACGCAGACTGGAACGCTATCTCGTGATGGTCAACGAAGGGCAGATTGAGCCAATACTCCTGTTAACCAAAAGCGACCTGATTAGCGCTGAGGCGTTAGAACAAGAAATTTCAGAGGTCCGACAGGCGAATATTGACTGCAGGATCATTGCACTTAGCAGTAAAACCGGCTCTGGTCTGGATCAGGTTCGGCAGGTATTGGAAACAGGCAAGACGTATTGTCTGTTGGGGTCATCCGGGGTGGGCAAAACTACGCTCTTGAACCATCTTGTAGGCCAAAATTTATTCGAGACGAACACAGTCCGTGATTATGACGGGAAGGGAAGACACACCACAACCCGGCGCCAATTAATTGTCCTCGACCAGGGCGCAATGTTGATCGATACTCCTGGCATGAGGGAGTTAGGCAATATTGGCGCCGACAATGGCATCGATGAGAGCTTCTCGGATATTTTTGAACTCGCTGGGAACTGCCGTTTTGCCAATTGCACGCACACCATAGAAATCGGCTGTTCGCTCCTGGAGGCGCTCGCGAACAACGAATTAAGTAGAAAACGATATGACAGCTATCTGAGCCTGCTTAAGGAATCCGAGTACTATCAAATGTCCTATACCGAAAAGCGCGAAAAAGATCGGAAATTCGGGCAGATGATTAAGTCAACCATGAAGCACCACAGGAAGAAGTAGGCCGTGAATGCACCCGCTCTCACAGGCGTTGTATAATCTCCGTCAGTTCGGGATAAGAGGTTGAAACAACCTCTTTTCGGACTAACCCGAACTGGTATTACATTACTATGGACGGCAATGAGCGCAAAATCAGCGCCAAAGGTGAATTCTACGGTTGGCCAATCAACCGCTACCGCAGGGTGGTGGACTGGGCGCCCACTGGCTGGCTGGACAGCGCCGGAGACTGGCCGGCCGAGGAGGCCAGGGAACTGATCCGGGATGACGGCGCGGCAATGTCCAACGGTGTTAAACGCCAGGCTCTGGCAAAGAAACTCAGTTTATTTTGACGACTGCCGAGCGAATGGCTGGTAGGATTTTTATCCGCCCTGTTTTGTGACCACCTGGCCATCCTGTAGCACATAGGTCACATCGGCGTATTCGTCCACGATTGGGTCGTGGGTGGTGGCGAGGATGGTGACGTTTTCGCGCTCCACCAGGTGGCGGAAGAGACCCAGGATCTGGCGGGTGGTGGTGGTGTCCAGTTCGCCGGTAGGTTCGTCGGCCAGGATGAGCAGGGGGCGGTTGGCCAGGGCGCGGGCGATCGCCAGGCGCTGCTGCTGGCCGCCAGACATTTCGTCCGGACGATGGTTGGCCCATTTGGCCAGACCGACCACCTTCAGGCAGCGCTGGGTGCGCCCGATGCGTTCAGAACGGCTTAACTGCAGCAGGCGGAGCATAAAATCCACGTTTTCGGCTGCCGAGTAGGTGGGCAGGAGAGCAAACGACTGAAAAATCAGCCCCATGCGCTGGCGGCGCAGCAGGGTGCGCTGGTGGTCGTTCAGGCTGGAGAGAGCCTGGCCATCGAAAATCACATCACCGCTGGTGGGACGGTCCAACCCGCTGATCAGGTTGAGCAGGGTGGTCTTGCCGGAGCCGGAGCGGCCTTTGAGGGCGGCAAACACGCCGCGCGGCAGTTCCAGATTAACCCCGCGCAAGGCATGCACGGCGCTGGCCTGCTGGCTGCTGACCTGGTAGGTGCGGACGACGTTTTCAAGGCGGAGGAGGGGGGTATCGGTCATGGACGTTTCCATTTGAAGCGGGAGAAGATGGAGCGGCGGGCGACATCGGGGGCGGCGTCTTCCTCGACATACAGTTCTTCGGGGCTGGGCAGGCCTGCCTCCAGATCGGCGCCCCGGGTGGCAGAGAGACCGCGCCCGGCGACCGCGCGGATGGTCAGGTGGCCGTCTTCCAGCTCGAGGCGCACGCGGTCGCCGATGTCCAGCGTTTCCAGATATTCACGCGGGATCTGCAGGCGGCCGGCGCTGTCGAGTACGATCAGCTCTTCAAAGTGGTGATGCACAGGGGCGGCAGGCGCAGCCTGGGGAGCGGCGGCAGGCTCAACAGGAGCGGCGGGTTTGCCCTCCGAGCGCACAGTTTCTGTGCTGGTTTTGCCATCCCGGATCGCCACCACGCGGTCCATGTGGCGGGCGATGCCGGGATCGTGGGAGACGATCAGCAGCGACATGTGATAGGCCTGGTTGACATGGCGCAGGGCGGCATAAATTTCCAGGGCTGTGGCGGTATCCACCTCACCAGTAGGCTCATCGGCAAGCAGGAATTGGGGGCGGTTGGCCAGGGCTACAGCAATCCCCACCCGCTGCTGCTCGCCGCCCGAAAGCTGGGCAGGCAGATGTTTCGTGCGGGCCGACAGCCCCACCAGGTCGAGGAGTTCCAGGGCACGCCGGCGGCGTTCGCTGCTGGAGGTGCGGGTCAGGCGCATGGGGAGCTGCACGTTTTCATAGGCGGTGAGGTAGGGCACCAGGTTGCGTGTGGTCTGCTGCCAGACGAAACCGACCTGGGTGCGGCGGTAGGCGTCCAGTTCGGCATTGGTGAGCTTCAGCAGATCGCGATCGTTGACCACGACCCGCCCGGCAGACGGACGGTCCAAACCGCCAAGCACATTGAGCAGGGTGGACTTGCCCGAGCCAGAGGCGCCCACGATGCCGAGCATTTCGCCGTCCTGCACGGTAAGGTCCAGGCCCTGCAGGGCAACCACCTCAATGCCGGTGAGCGAGTAGATCTTGACGAGGTTTTCGCAAATGATCATCTTAGGGTCCGATCACAACCTGGCCTTCTTCCAGGCCGCTGCCAATCTCGATGCGGTCGTCGCTCTGCAGCCCCAGGCGGATATCGACACGCCGCTGGACGCCATTTTCCTCCACCAGGACGAAGTCGCGCCCCTGGAAGGTGCGCAGGGCGGCCGGGGGCAGCCAGAGCACATCCTGGCGGGTTTCAACAGCGATGGTAACCACCACAGCTTCGTTGAGCGTGAGCGCCAGCGAGGTATCCTCAAGCACCAGGCGGGCGGTGGCGTCGCGCTTCTCGCTGGTGCTGTTACTGTCGGGCAGCAGACGCACTTTGGCCAGGTAGTCTTTGCCCGGCTGGCTGGTCAGGCTCACGGTGGCCACCTGCCCTACGCCCATATCCGCCGCCTGCTCAGCGGTGGGAATGACGGAGATTTCCAGGCGGCTGGGATCAACCAGGGTGACGACGGCTTTGCGGGATGTGACGGAATCGCCGGTGGAGATTGAGACCGAAACCACCTGCCCGGTGAAGGGGGCGCGCAGCTCGATCTTGCCCTGAGCCTGTTGGGCTTTGTCCAGTTTGGCCTGGGCGTCAAGGATGCGCCGTTCGGCAAGCTGCATTTCGACGGTGCCGCCCTCAGCGCTCAGGCGGGTCACCTCGGCGGTGGCACGGTCAAACTTGGCCTGGGCTACGGCCAGGTCGGCGTCTGCCAGGGCAAGCTCCCGATCAGTGGCATGGCCGGTAAGCCAGGTAACCAGGTTGAGCGCCTGACGGTAAGCCGTGCGCGCCGAGATCAGATTTTCAAGAGCGGCGGTGCTGTTGGGATCATCGTACGAAACGCTGGAATAGTTGGCATACTCGCGCTGGGCGCTATCATAGGCATCCTGGGCCGCAGCCAGACCGACCTGGGCCTGCTTAAGGGCCAGCTCATCCTGCGCCCGGGACTGGCTTAAGTTATCGCGCTTGATTTTGGCTTTATAGAGAGCATCGGTCGCCTGGACGAGAGCCAGTTGGGCTTCGGCCATTTTGACCGGCGCATCCAACTTCATCACCTCCAGGTCATTTTGGGCCTGGGCCAGGGCCAGCTGGGCGGTGGCGATATCGGCGGCGAAGTTTTCCGGCTCTTCCAGCAGGGCCAGGATATCGCCCTGCTGGACGCTGTCGCCGCGGCGCACCTTGACTTCTTTGACAAAACCATCCGCCCCAAAGAACAAATCCTGCTGGAGCAGCGGGATCACGCGCCCGCGCAGCTCCAGCACTTTGGAAACGGCGCCGCGTTCTACGACATAGGTAGGCTTTTGGGCCTGCATGGGGGTGGGTACAGGCGTTGGGGTGGACTGCCCCCCTCCAGCAGCGCTGCCGCTGCAGGCGCTGAGCAGGGAAACAAGCAGGATCATGCCCAGAATTTTTTGAAATAAACGCATCGTGAACTCCTATCGTAAAAAAGCGAAGTGAGGGGGCCTAGATGTTTTCGCCCATCTTCACTGCCTGGAAAATCTTCATGCGCATCAGTGAGACCAGAGAGGCGCCCACCCCCAGGAGCAGCATGGCCCCGAAGATGGCATACACACGGGTGATGTCACCCCAGGCGATGGCGACCACGTAGGGCGGTGTGCCGGGGTGAGTGCCCATGCTGATCGGCAGATGCGGGATGAACAGCTGTGCTGTCAGCACGGCGATCGCTGTACCAGCCGCCACGCCGGTCAGGATGATGAATAGCTGCTCCAGAGCCAGGGCCACGCTCATTTGCCACGTTGTCAGGCCGATGGCGCGCAGCACGCCCAACTGGACGAAGCGCTCCTGGAAGGAGAGCAGGGAATACAGGAAGAAGCCGATCACGGTAAGCAGCGAGGCCGCCAGGAAACCTACCGAGAGCAGGCCCAACATGCCCTGCCGGCTGGGGGCGGCATACGCCTCCGTCACAGCGCTGCGCGCATCCTGCACATTGACCACGGCGACGCCCAGGTCGTTGATGCCGCTCACGATGGCCTGGGCATCGGCGCCGGGCGCAGTGCGCAGCCAGACATCGTAGGGCTGCAAACCGCCCGCCGCCTCGAACAGGTACTCCAGGTTGGCGATGAAAAAGGGCCCATCTTCGGGATAGAGGGTGGGGAAATAATCCAGCACGCCCACCACCACAAACTGAGCCTTGATGGCTTTGCCCGTATTGAACTGGATCTCTACCTGATCCCCGGTGGCGAGGTTAAACTTCTCCCAGGTGGTGCGGTCCACCAGGACGGCAGAAGGATCAAAGGCCAGCCGGTTCATCAAGGCGATGAACGGCTCGCTGGCAAAATCCTGGCGGAAGAAGGCCACAGCGGGAAACTCGACCCGGTCGATGCCGATCAGCCTGCCTCCGGCGCCACGCCCGCTGGCGCCCAGCTCAGACTGGTAGCGCCCAACACGGGCGGCAGCCAGCACACCCGGCAGGCGCAGATGGTCGGAAACGGGCAGGAAATTCCAGACCGCCGGCTTGTTGCTGGGGGCCGGGGTGGGGGTTGGCTGCGGTGCGCCGGGCTGACCGGGAGCTGTGGGAGCCTGGCCGGTGTATTCGCCGCTCTCGGCCAGGTTCAGATCTGCACCGGCGGCATAGTAGGCGCTGTCCACCAGGTAGTGGTCCAGGCTGTAGGCCATGGAAGAGACGAAGCCTGCCAGCCCCAGGGTGAGCATGATGAGCAGCAGCGGCCCCAGGTGGGTGGCGGCACTGCCGGAGGCGGTGCGCGCCAGCTGACGGACAGCCATGAGTGAAGAGACCCCAGGAAACTGGGCCAGCAGCCATGCCAGGCCTGAGAGCAGGCGAGGCAAGAAGCGCAGCAGAATCAGGCTGAGTGAGAGCATGAACAGGGTGGGCAGCAGGAACAAAAGCGGGTTTTGGAAGGGGTTGGCAGCACCCAGGGTGCGCCCCAGCACTTTGAGCTGACCTTCTGACCGCAGGGTGTACAGGCCGTAGAGTGAAGGCAAGAGCAGCAGGAAATCCAAATACGTTCGCTGCCAGAGCGGCTTCTGTTGGGAGCGGGCGCGCTCGCGCTTGTAGGAGATGATGGTAGCGCCGCCAGCCTGCCAGGCCGGGAGCAGGCTGAAGAGGACTGCCAGCCCGACCGCCGCCAGCCCAAAACCGAGCGAAGTGGAGGTCATGCGCAGCGTGAGGGTAGAGGGGCGCGAGAAATCCAGGAAAGATTGGGTCTGCCCTACCCAGCGGGCAGCCTGCCAGCCCAGGGCAGTCCCGCCAGCCAGACCCAGCAGCCCGAGCAGGCTCCATTCCACCAGATAGACGGCGGCGATCCACAAACGGGAGGCGCCGCGCGAGCGCAGCACGGCGATTTCATTGCGCTGACGGCTGATGAGCATGGCAGCCACCAACCCCAGGAAGTACAGGGCCAGCCCCAGCACCGGAATGCTGAAAGCGAACAGCAGCCCGGTGAGCGATTGGGCTTCACGGCGGTACTGGCGCAGCGCCTGGACGGGTGAGGCTTCCAGGTCGGTGTAAGACAACAGGGCATTGGCCCGGGTCTGGGCGCTGTCCATGCGGGCCAGCAGGCCGGGCACGTTTTCGCTGTGGATGTTTGAGCCATCGAAGGCGAAACGCCAGACGGCTTCGTTGACCGCCAGCGGCAGGGTTTTACCCACGACACCCCAAAAAGTCTCCTCGGGGATCAGCAGGCGTTTCTTAAAAGACTCAGGAGGATAGAACCAGAAACTTTCCGAGGTGTCCCTGGGCTCCCACATACCGCTGACGCGCACGCGGAGCTGGGCAGATTTGACATCCCCGGCGGCCGGACGGTACATCAGGTAAACCGTACCGACCTCCAGGCCAAGGTCGTTGGCCAGATCCAGGGAGACCAGGCCCTCGATCGGCTCGGTCACACCATCCCCGGCAGTTGAGGGAAGACTGCCCTCAACCAGGGTGATGTGATCAAAAATGCCGGAAACGAAGGCAAACTTGACCAGATCGAGCCGCTGGCTGCGGATGATGCGCTCGATATCGGGGTAAAGCTGGAGGTTATCGCTGGAGACGTAGCGCGTGGGCAGGGCAGCGGGCAGCCCGACTGCGCCGGCAAGCTGCTCGCGCATGTAGGTATCCACCGGGGTGTAAGCAGCCTGATCGATCGGCGTGTGCCAGCTCCCCACATAGTGGAAGATGAAGGTAAACGGCGAACGGCCGGTCTGGGTGGAAGATTGAGCCAGGGCGGCATTGAGCAGGTCGTACTGCACGCCATCGGCGTAGAGCGGCACGGCCAGGGCCAGCGCTACGGCAGCAACCAGCCCGGACAAAAGGCTCAATGCCAACCCGCGGTGACTCCACAAGCGCCGAAAAGCAAAGGGGAAAACCTGGAGGAACGTCATTGCATCTCTTTAGAATTTAAGCTCAAAAGCACGGTGTCAAAGAAGGGAAGGCTTACCCCCCTCCTCCGCCTCCGCCGGATGTCTGCCAGTCGCCATCCGGGTCTGCCTGTTTGGCGCAGTTGTTGATCTCGGTCTGGATTTCTTCATCCTTCATGGTGGTGTAATTTACGGTTGCCATACAAGCCAGGTAGTCTTCAGAAACGCGCTGCATGGCAGGAATGAGCTTCTGATAATCTTCACCCTTGATGGCTGCGGCGACGATACGCTGCTTCCAGGTGTAGAGCGGCCAGGAGATGACACTAGAACTGTTCTGATCGGGCGGGGTGCGCTGCACCTCGGCCAGGGCGGCGCGGTAAGCAGCGGCATTCTCGCGGCCCACCGCGGCTTCCCATTCCGCCGATTTGGTTACCGACAAGCGCGCCGGGATGCCTGGGAAAACGTTGGGCTGGGTCGAGAGGTATTTGATCCAATCCCAACAGGCGGCGGCGTTTTTGGAATCGCGGCTGATGTAATGCCCAATTTCAGAGCTGCCATAGTATAAAGAATCCGGGTCTTTGAGTGCCGGCATGGGTAAAATTCCGATCTTGTAGGCAGGCTGAGTGTCAAAGTACCAGTAACCATTCGGCATGCCGGCCTGAGTGGTCCAGAACGCTACCTGGCCCTGCTGCATGGCCTGCTGGACGGTATCATAATTGTCATTGGTCAGGACCAGGAGGGCGCCAGAGTCTTTCAGATCCAGGATCCATGTCAGGGCGCTGGCAAAATCAGAGCCAGTCAGGTAGGGTACGGGAGGATCAGACTGCAAATCGGCCCAATTGACACCGCGGCCGTTGAAAAGATAATCGTCCCATTCGTTAAAAACCATACCATAGCTGGTGTCGCTCGGGTTGGTGGAAGCCACTTTATCGAGCAAATTGGTCAGATCATCAAAAGTCCAGTCGAAGGCCGGGGCTTTGATACCGCGCTTCGCCAGCAGGTCGACGTTGTAGGCCATAACCTGGTTCTGGCTGAAGGCGGGCAAGGCGTACAACCCGCCATCCAGGCTGAAAGCTTTGAGCATGCCTGGGTCAAAATCCTGCAAGAAGCCCCCCCCTTCGGCGCTGGCCAGGGAGGTCAGGTCGAGGAAGTTTTCTGGGGACTGTATATCCCAGGTGGGCGGATACCAGGCGAAGCAGTCAAATTGTCCGGTAATCTGGGCCAGATAATCATCTGCGGGATTGGCGTTGAAATTGGAAGTCACCTTGATGGCTACATCCGGGTGGGTCTGGTTGTATTTCTCGACCAGGGTGTTCAAAGCCTGCTGGTCTGGTCCCCAGGGCTGAAAAAAATAGTTGACTACGGTCACATCCGGTGAGAGGGTGGGCCTGGGGGTGGCTACCACGATGGGGGTGGTGTTCGGGGTCGGCGAGGGGGTGATCGATGCAGCCAATTCGGTACTTTTTTGTTCCAGGAAGGCAGCAAAATCTGTGCTGCTGGTGGCGGCGCGGTTGACCGCTTCATACATGACACTTGCTTCCTGGGGGAAGGCGCCCCCATACCAGGCATGCTCGACGGCAAAAAGGATGGTGTCTTTCAAGTCGGCGGGCAGACCATCCCAGTAGTTGACGGCATCCGCTACAGACTGACGGGCGGGGAGCTGAAGCCGATCCCAGGCCCCGGCATCAGAGCGCAGGATGCGGTGATGTGAAAGGAAGTTCAGCCAGGCCCAGGCTTCACGCGGGTGCTGCGTGCCGTTGCTCATGGAGGCGCACTGCAGCCAGACCGGCGTAGTGCGATCATTGCGGGCAGTAGCTGATACTGGGTACGGCACAAACCCAAAATCTTTGATCGCCATGCCAGCCAGGGGATCAGCATCCGAGGGGGCGGCCATGATTTGGCCGGGCAGGGTATCCCCCAGGCCGCCGGTCCACATGGCGGGGCGCTGGTCCGACTGGAACATATCCGACCAATCCTGCCAGAGCTTATTCCAATCAAAATCTTGCTCATCGGAATACTGGGGCTGGACAAAGATGGTCCCGGCCCTTGCCAGGTCCAGATACCACTGAACAGTGGGCTGCAAAGCGGCGACATCCAGCTCGCCGCCGGTCTTATCCAGGGCGGCTTCGACGAGCGGCGAAACCAGGGTCGAGTAATTCTCGGCAAAGCCATAACGGGTGACATCGCCCTCAGTTTTGGTCAGGGCGGTGGCGGCGCTGCGGAAATCATCCCAGGTCCAGCCTGGTTTGGGCAGGGGGACGCCGCCAGACTGGAAAGCAGCGGGATCGAAATACACACCCTGCAGGTTGAGAAAGAGGGGCACACCGATCTGGCGGCCTTCGAGGTCCAGGCAGCCATCCAGGGCACCCGGCCAAAAATCTTCGGCGTCAAAGGTGGGATCAGCTTCGATTAAGGGCTGCAGTTCGCGGAAGTAAAGGCTCTTGACATAGGCCGCACTGTAAATAATGCTGGTATCTCCGCCGCTGGCGAGCATCAGGTCATAATCCTGGTTGATGTCAGTGTTCTCAGGCAGCGCCGCAAACTGAACAGTGATGAGGGGGTTTTCTTTATGGAATTCTTCCATCAAAGGTTCGTAGAGGGTGCGGTCATATTCCCAACCAGCGAAGGTGATCGTCACATCTTCGGATGTCTCAGCACTTACGGGGGCGGGTCCTGGATCCAGGGTGGCCCTGACAGCCGGTTGGTCTGGAGAAGAACCAGCTTGAGAGGTTTCGGAAGGACCAGTCGGTGCGTCTGTTTGCTGCGCTGGGCCGGGCTGGCAGCCTGTCAGCACCAGCGAGGCGATAATGATGGATGCAACAATTTGCATTGTGAGGTGTTTCAAGCGTTGCATAAAGATCCTTTTCAATTGTGGAATGGGTTGAACAGCTCCGTTCAGCAAAAATCATATCATAAGGCAATTTGGTTTTTGCAGACGTTAGCCCTACGATTCGCCGATTTTTAGGTAACAATATTATTAACGCTGCGCAGGGATTTTTTGTTCCCGATAGAGGGGGCGTTCTATAAATCCAGGAGCTGCATTGCACTATATTTCACATACCGAAGGAAATATACCACAATCGGGCAGCCTGAGCAGCCAATTCCATCAGCCCTGGCCACGTCATTCTTAAAGTTGGGGTTTGGGGTGTGTATTGCGGGCTAACGCCCGCAATACACACCCCAAAATCAACATTCTGAGTTGAATACTATACTAACCCCGGTTCGGGTTAGTTCAAAAAGGGGTTGTTTTTGGTGTTTTTTGGGCGGCTACGCCGCCCAAAAAACACCAAAAAATCTCTTACGTTATAATAAAGCAGAATTCTAAACATCCATTTCATAGAGAAGGAACGAGCATGCTAACCACGTATGAAGAATTTGTTACCCGCGTCGAGGCTCTGGGTTTCATGGCTCTGTCGCCTATCCTGCCAGGCTTTCCAGCCCTGGGCGCCGAAACCCCAGAAAATCTCTGGCACACCGGGCTCGATACGGACCCGTGGCGCTGGAAAGACCGCGCCGCCGACGAGAAGCGGCTGGCGTATGGCTGTATTTTGGGCGGGCACAAGGGCTTTGTCACCCAGCGCCTGTACTCCGTTTTCTACGCCGCCTTCCGGCCAACGCTCCCGATGCCCGAACGCTGGGCGGGCGGAACAGTCGGGCAGGTCACGTGGCGGCTCTGGCAGCTCTTTGAGGAAAACAGCGCCCTGACCATTACCCAGGTGCGCCAGAAAATGGGCGTCAGCGCCAAACAGGGCGGCAGTGCAGTGGACGCTGCCATTCAGCAGCTGCAGCATGAATTTTACATCACAGTGGATGGCAATGAACGCAAAGTCAGCGCCAAAGGCGAACTGTATGGCTGGCCCATCAACCGCTACCGCCGGGTGGCGGATTGGGCGCCCGCCGGCTGGCTGGACGGCGCCAGAGATTGGCCAGCCGAGGAGGCCAGAGCGATAATTCTGGATGACGGCGCGGCAATGTCCAGTGGTGTTAAACGCCAGGATCTGGCAAAGAAACTCGGTTTGGACTGATATCCTGGCCCTGAATGAAAGGTATGAACATGAACCACCACAAGGGTATGAGCTGGACGGCAGCGCAGGCAAAGCTGGGAAAAAGGAAACGAGGCCAATGACAGACAATCTCTTCAAAGATACAGACCCGAATCCAACCCGCCCGGTCATCGACTGGCTGCTTGATTCTGACCCTGCGATCCGCTGGCAGGTGATGCAAGACCTGCTGGAGGCGCCGGCAAACGAAGTCGCTGCCGAGCGGGCCCGGGTTGCAGCCGAGGGCTGGGGGGCACAGCTGCTTTCGCTGCAGGCAGATGACGGCCGGTGGGGCGGGGCAGCATGGAATCGGGGTTGGAATTCGACCATGCATGTCTTGATGCTTCTGAGGGAGCTGGGCCTCGACCCGGCAGGCGAGCAGGCGCAGCGGGCGTTGAAGCTTGTCCGCGAGCGGGTGACATGGCAGGGCTGCGGGCCAGAGGAATGCGACTCCAACACCTTTTTTGCGGGCGAGATTGAGCCCTGCATCAACGGGCAGGTCGGGGCGGCTGGGGCTTACTTCGGCCAAAATGTAGGCGGGATCATCGAGCGGCTGCTGGCTGAGCAGATGCCCGACGGCGGCTGGAACTGTGAAGCCGCCAACGGCGCAAAGCATTCGTCCTTCAACACCAGCATTTGCGTACTCGAAGCGCTGCTCGAATACGAACGGGCGGCTGGGGCCAGCCCTGCGCTAACCGCAGCCCGGCTGGGCGGGCAGGAGTATCTCCTCGAGCGGCGGCTGTTCCGGCGGCTGTCCACCGGCGAGGCGATCGAGCGGGACCGCAAAGGCGGTGCGGACTGGTCACGCTTTGCCTTCCCCACCTGGTGGCACTACGATGTGCTGCGCGGACTCGAGTACCTGCGCTGCGCCGGGGTGACACCCGATGAACGGGTCAGCGAGGCGATCAACCTGGTTGTGTCCCGGCGCGCTGAAGACGGCCGGTGGCTGCTTGAAACCCGGTATCCGGGTGTGATGCCGGCCGAGATCGATTCTGGCCCGGGCCAGCCGAGCCGGTGGAACACGCTGCGCTCTTTGCGGGTGCTGAAATGGTATTCCGCCGGTTGAGGCGGTCGGGAGAAATTTAAACCAAGGGGCTTTGCGGCTTGAGTTTTCACGCCCAGGCGCCTGATGAGCATTACAGGAGATAATCCATGACGTATTTTGTGTACAAAGGCAAGGAATACACCAGCCTGGAGGGAATGCCGCCAGATGTGCAGAAGGCATATGCCAGGTGGCGTCAGGAACAAAATCTTCCTGACGACCTGCTCGACTTCTACGAAACCCAGCTGGGCGAGGTGGAGGCCGAAAACCGGGGGGATCGCCCTCTGCCAGGGGTGAAAGCCGCCTCGTCCGGGCGCCGGCTGGAACTGCTGCCATCTTCCTGCCCTCATTGTGGCGGGCCTTTGCACGGCGATCAGGTGAAATGGACAGGCCCGCAATCAGCCGACTGTCCATACTGCGGTCTAAATCTGCCCATGCGAGCCTGATAGGGAACGCTGGTATACTTGAACTATGATCATCGAATTTGAGAGCGAAATTTGGTACTGGCGGGGCCCATCGCCCTTCCATTTTATGACCGTTCCTGCCGAGCACTGCGCCGGGTTGAAAGCCATATCCGGACTGGTGACCTATGGCTGGGGCATGATCCCAGCCACGGTTCAGATTGGCGATACCCGCTGGAAGACCTCTTTGTTCCCCAAAGATGGCGGCTATGTGGTGCCGATCAAAGCGCTTGTCCAGAAAGCGGAAGACCTGGATGTGGGGGACAAAGTGATCATCCGGATCGAAATTGGGATACGCCTTGCTTGACAAAAAACATCCCTCTTCACCCGCTTATTGAGAAGTTAACGTCAGTTCGGACTAAGAGATTTTTGGGTGTTTTTTTGGTGGCTGCGCCACCAAAAAAACACCCAAAATAACCTCTTTTCGACCCAACTTTAATTCAGTCTTAAAAGGAACATACGAATGGATCAAATAACAGAAAGCACACAGTCGTGGGCAAAAAACATTTTCGCGATTACCCTTTTTGTCGAAGACTTGCAGGCCGCAAAGCAATTCTATCTGCAAGCATTCGGTCTACCGGTCGAATTTGAGGACAACAACTCGGCTGTATTCAAATTTGGACAGGTGATGATCAATCTATTGAAAACCAGTGAGGCAAAAGAACTTGTTGAGCCTGCCCGAGTGGCAGACCGCGAGGCCGGATCCCGCTTTGTTTTCACGATCCAGGTAGAGGACGTAGATGCGATGTGCGCAGAGCTGCGGGAACGCGGGGTGGAGCTCCTCAATGGACCGATGGACCGCCCCTGGGGTATCCGAACCGCGAGCTTCGTTGATCCGGGCGGCCATATTTGGGAAATCGCCCGATAGAACAACATGAATAATCTGACCCAGTCGAACAAAAAAGGATGGGACGGTCTGGCAGAAACCCATTATAAAAACTACCATATCGACGCCCTCTTAGCCGGCAAACCCTTATTAAATGAGCTGATCAGAAGTGAAGTCGGCGATGTCAGGGGCAAAACCCTGGTGCACTTGCTCTGCCACATCGGCACCGATACCCTTTCCTGGGCGCTGCTGGGCGCCAAAGTCACCGGGATCGATATTTCATCCGAGTCCTTGAAGTATGCCCGAAAATTGGCCCAGCAAATGCAGATCGAGGCGGAATTTATCGAAGCAGATATTATGGAAGTCAAGGATCAGCTGGACGCCAAATACGATATCGCCTTTTCGTCCACCGGTGTGCTGTGCTGGATTCCGGACATCCGGCGTTACGCCCAGACGGTCCGCCATCTGCTGAAAGACGATGGGGTCTTTTATATTTTTGACGGTCATCCATTCCGGAATGTCATGCTGGATGAGACGGGGTCCGCCAACAACAATATCATTCAAGGCAATTATTTCCGGAAAGAAGTCTGGAAATATGACAACATGGGCGACTATACCGATCCGACACTAAAGATCCCGGTCAACTCCTACGAATGGGATTGGACGATTGGCGAGATTGTGACCGCCTTTTGCGAGGTTGGCATGCGGATCGTATTCCTGCACGAATTTCCGCAGTATTTTTACAGCGGCTATACAGCCTATGATGTTCAAGATGACAGGGTTGAATTGTACCCGTGTACATTCAGCCTCAAGGCGAGTGCGGCGCGTTAATTCAGCGAGAAATCAAGATGCTGGAAAAGCCAACCCTGATTGGGTCCAAAATTGTTTTACGACCCATCACGGCCCAGGATGCGGCGGCGATGTATGCCAGCCTGTTTGACAGGGAAGGTATGCGCCTGACCGGAACACAGGCTTCATTCAGCTTTGAAGATGTTCAGCGCCACTGCCAGCGGGTTGAAAATGCAGATGACCGGGTGGATCTGGCGATCAGCATCAAGGGCAGCCCAGACTATATTGGAGAGGTTGTGCTGAATAACATCGACTTGCCCAATCGGGCGGCTGGCTTTCGAATTGCCCTGGCTGGGGCACAGTATTATGGCAAAGGGTATGGAACCGAAGCGGCTCGCCTCTGCGTTGATTACGGGCTGCAGGTCCTAAAACTTCACCGGATCGAACTGGAAGTCTACGATTTCAACCCACGTGCCCGGCATGTGTACGAAAAGATTGGCTTTGTGGTGGAAGGTGTGCGCCGGGACGCACTGCTCTGGGATGGCGAATATCATGATGCCATTCTGATGAGCATTTTGAATCAAGCTAACGAATAAGCGGGCCAGGGGGATGACGTGGGGGTATTATTTTTTGCTTTGAAAAAAAATAACACCCCGCTATCTTCCAGAAAGGCCGGGGTATAATGGGGCACGCCTGTCTCCCGCCTTGCAGGTTAAGATATCTTTCGGAGGCTTTCATGTCACGGATTAACGATTTACTCGCACAACTCACGCTCGATGAAAAAATTTCCATGCTGGCCGCATCAGACTTGTGGTTCAGCACCCCGGTAGAGCGCTTAAATATTCCTTTCATCCATGTCGCCGATGGGCCCAACGGGGTGCGCGGCACGTGGAGCAAGATGTCGCCCACCTCTGCGGCCACACCGATTGGGGTGGCGCTGGGGGCAACCTGGAACCCTGAGCTGGTTGAAAAGATCGGCGGTGTGCTGGCCGACGAATGCAAGGCCAAGAACGCCGATATCCTGCTGGCGCCCACCGTGAACATTCACCGCACACCCATTGCCGGCAGAAACTTTGAATGTTTTTCCGAGGACCCCTATCTGAACGGAACGATTGCCTCCGCTTATATCAACGGCCTGCAAAGAAACGGGGTGGGAGCCTGCATCAAGCACTTCGTCGGCAACGACCAGGAATTCGAGCGAAATTCGATGAGCTCCGAGATCGACGAACGCACCCTGCGCGAGATTTATCTCGAACCGTTTCGACTCGCCATCCGCAGCGCAAACCCGTGGACGATCATGTCGGGCTACAACCGGGTCAACGGCGCTTATGCCTGCGAAAATGATCACACCCTGAAAGAAATCCTCAAGGATGAATGGCAGTATGAGGGCGCGGTGCTATCCGATTGGTACGGCACCTACACCCAAACTGTGCCGGCTGGCGGGCTGGATATTGAGTTCCCCGGCCCAGGGCGCTGGATGGCTGCCGAATATGTGCACAAAGCGCTGGAAAACGGCAGCCTCTCTGAGGAAAGCCTGAACGACAAGGTTCGGCGCTTGCTGCTGGTCACTGAAAAAGCCGGCTTGTTTGAAGGCACCAAACGGTCGCAGCCCGAGCGCGCCGAAAACAAACCCGAACAGCGTACAATCATCCGGCAGGCAGCCGGCGAAGCGATTGTACTGCTCAAAAACAACGGCAGCCTCCCGTTGAAGAAAGTTGAATCCATCGCCGTAATCGGCCCGCATGCCGTACAGGCCAATATCTTTGGCGGTGGAAGTTCATCCGGTTTTATCCCGCATTACGTGGTCTCACCATTAGAAGGCATTCAGAACCGGGCGGGCAAAAAAATCAAAGTTACCACCGCCCCTGGATGCTCCATCTACAGAAGCCTGCCAGCCCTTGCCCCAGAAACCCTGACCACCCTGGATGGGCGCAGCGGCCTCAACCTGAGCCTGTTCGATGGGACCGAATTTGGCGGCGCGCCGCGCCATCAATCCATTGAAGCTGTCCCCGCGTTCGATTGGTTCCACAACTCCATCCCGAATGTCAATCGCGAAAATTTTTCGATGCGGGTGGAAGGCTTCTTTACACCCAAAGAATCGGGCAAGCACACCCTCGCCCTGAACGGCATGGGCTGGTGCAAACTGTACCTGGACGGCAAACTCTTGTTCGATCATTCCAGCGGCGAAAATTTGGGCGTAAGCCTGACGGCCGAGGTAAAACTCAAAGGCGGCAAGAAATATGCCCTCAAACTGGAGTACTGGTTCAAAGGCGATGCAATCGGCCGGGGCATATCCATTGGCCACCAGCCGCCGCTCAAGAAGAACCTGCTCAAAGAGGCCGTCAAACTTGCAAAGGAATCCGATGTGGTTGTCCTGATCGCCGGATTAAACCAGGAATGGGAATCCGAAGGTTTCGACCGGGTCGACATGAAACTGCCCGGCGAACAAAACAAACTGATCCGGCAGGTGCTCAAGGCCAACAAGAATACCGTGATCGTCTTGAACGCCGGTTCACCGGTTGAAATGCCCTGGATTGACAGGGCGCCTGCAGTGCTCCAGCTCTGGTACAACAGCCAGGAACAGGGCAACGCTCTGGCGGATGTTTTGTTTGGGGATGTCAACCCCTCCGGCAAACTGCCGACCACCTTCCCGGTGCGGCTGGAAGACAACCCGGCCTACACCAATTTCCCTGGCGAGAACGGCAAGGTGAGATACGGCGAAGGCATCTTCGTCGGCTACCGGTATTATGATAAAAAGAAGATCGCCCCCCTCTTCCCCTTTGGGCACGGGCTGTCTTATACCAGCTTCCAATACAGCAACCTGCAGGTGAGCGCAGAAAAAATATCCAGCGCTGGAACTGTGACCATCCAGGCGGATGTGACCAATACGGGCAGCCTGACCGGCAAAGAGATTGTGCAGCTTTATGTCCACGATGTGCAGGCCTCATTTGCCCGCCCGGAAAAAGAACTTAAAGCCTTCACAAAGGTTGAGCTTCAGCCCGGACAAACCAAAACCGTCTCCTTCACGCTCGACCGTGAGGCTTTCTGGTATTTTGAAACCGCCATCAACACCTGGAACGTCGAACCGGGCGATTTCGAGATCCTGGTCGGCGCATCCAGCCGGGATATCCGCCTGAGCAAGACGATCACGGTCGAACCAGCCAAACAGGCCGCCCGCCTGCACGCCGGGCTTCCGATCCGGACACTCCTGGCAGACAAAAACGGCCGCAAAATTATCCAGAAGGTTTTCGGCAGTTTTCCGTACCTTTCGGACGAAAACGCAACCGGCGACCTGACCCTGGAAGAAGCAGCGCAAAAAATGCCGGGGCTCGTATCCAGAGAAGCAGTGGAATACATCGCGGCCGAGCTGGCAAAATATTAGTTTTGATGCTACAGCCCACCAGTAACAAGAAAAGGCTGACAAATCAAACCTTTTGGCGCCAGTTCTCCAGGATCTGATTCACCTTATCTTTGATCAGGTCGCGGGCCGCCGAGCGCTCTGTGCCGTTCATGAGCAGGGTATCGTAATCCGTCTCAACATGGCGAATGTGGGCCGCCACCGCCAGCCGGATGGCTTCGGGATCCAGATCTTTGGCTGCGGCTGAGCGGCCAATCCGGTCGCTGTATTTCTGACAGGCGTGCTCGGCAATGGCTGTTTCTATTCCGGCTGGCATGCCCGGATAAAGGGTCCGCACCTGCCCGGCAAAGCGCTGCAAATAGGCCTGGTCTTGCTCAGCCCGGCGGGCGGCCTCACGATCGCGGCGCAGCGCCCGGGCGTCGCTGTCTGACAGGCATTCCTGTTCGGCCTGCTCGAGGGCCAGGGTTTCCACCAGCAGACCCTGACGCTCATAACGCTTACGGGCGCGGCTCCAGCGCAGGACAACCGCCGTCAATTTTGAATATTTGCCGGCGCGGCGGGTCAAAGCAGCGTCGCCGGACGGCAGGAACAGCAGATGATCCAGGTCCGCACAGGTCAGGCAGACCGGGCCTTTGTTTTCAACCAGGGTGATCCAGGCGCTGCGTCCAAGCGACTCGCTGCATTCACTGCAAGTTGCCGCGCTGTTGGTGATAAAAACGTTCAAGGTCATAACCTATTCCTCCATATCTGCGTAGGCTGCCGCCTGGGCAGCACTGCTGATCTTCTGGAATGCCGGTCTCAGAATGGACTGCAGTCCGGGGGCCGGGACAAAAGCCGCCTCGCCCAGCCGTTTGAGCAGCGGCATTTCGATGGCTGCTGGCCGAACAGCAACCGCCAGAGAATCCAGCGGCTGGCCCAAATCCCAAAAATTTCCCAGGGTCTCCTCCAGGGGAACAACAATTTCGGGTGCATCTTCCTCTTCGGCCTCAAGCCCGTCCTGCCCGGCGCGGCGCTGGCGCAAGCCCTGTAAGATTTGTTCCTGGGTCCGGCCGCGCAGCCGGAAAAGCAGGAAAGGGTCTTCATCAAAACGCTCACACAGGATGTAATGCGTGGCAGCCACATGCTTGCAGGGGTTGGCAAAATCCGGACAGGAACAGTCGGTGGTGAGGTCGCCGCGTTTTGCCGGAAAAAGACTGACTCCGGCAGTTTTAAAAGCCGCATCAATATCCCTGGGCATGTCACCGGCCAAAAGTTGGGCCGTGAAAATGGCCTGTTCGGCCAGGGCATCCAGCACCTTTTCCCACTGCGCATCGGTCAGTGGGGCAACCTGGATCAAAATTTTGTAGGGCGTGCTGCGCGAGCCCTGCACCCGCGCCGCCACCCCGTTCTTCGTCTCGCCAATCGAAAGCACCTGACCTTTGCGGGCGTAGCTGCGGCCGCGTGACAGCCGCCCGGAATCGACCAGTCGCTCCAGGGCCTCAATCCATTGGGCGGCCCACCAATTTTTGGCAAACGCCCCGCGCTGGCTGACGGCTTTAATCCCATCCTGGGCTGCAAGCGGTTTGCTGGGGCCAAAATCAGAATAGAAATCATTGTAGCTGCGCCGTTTCGCCATGTTTAGCCTCTCCTCAACTGGACCAACCCGCGCAGCTCACTGGTGGAAATCTCGGTCAGCCAATGTTCGCCGCTGCCCACCACGGCCTGCGCCAGGCCTTTTTTGCTCTCGATCATGTCATCGATCATCTCTTCCAACGTGCCGGTGGTCACAAATTTGTGGACCTGGACATTTCGCTTCTGCCCGATCCGGAAAGCGCGATCGGTGGCCTGATTTTCCACCGCCGGGTTCCACCAGCGGTCAAAGTGAAAGACATGGTTGGCGCGGGTCAGGTTCAGCCCGGTGCCGCCCGCCTTGAGCGACAGGATGAAAATCGGCGGGGCGTGTTCGTCCTCCTGGAAGCGTTTGACCATCAGATCGCGGGTTTTGGCCGGTGTGCCGCCGTGCAAGAACTGGACTGCGATCCCCAGGCTGTGGAAGAGATATTGGGACAACAGCTCACCCATCTCGGCGAACTGGGTAAAGATCAAAGCCCGATCGCCTGCCGCCTGGATCTCCTCCAAAAGTTCGGCCAAACGTTCCAACTTGCCGCTGCGCTCGGTCAGCCCGCCGCCCCCGCCGTCCTTGTCGGCCTGGTGCAGGTACTGCATTGGGTGATTGCAGATTTGCTTGAGCTGCATCAGCATCGAAAGCACCAGGCCGCTGCGGGCAATCCCGCCGCCCGCTGCGTCTCGAGTCTCAATATCCTGCATGGCGCTTTGGACAACGGCTTCATACAGGGTTGCCTGCTCCTCGGTCAGATTGCAGTAGACCTTAGTCTCCACCTTTTCGGGCAAATCCTGGATGACCCGCGGGTCAGTTTTGACCCGGCGTAAAATAAACGGGCCGGTCAGCTGGCGCAGGCGTTTGATGGCGTCTTCATCATGGTAACGTTCGATCGGGATGGAAAATTCGCTGCGGAACTTTGTCCGCGCCCCCAAATAGCCGGGGTTCAAAAAGTGCATGATCGACCAGAGCTCCGACAGGCGGTTCTCGACCGGTGTACCGGTGAGCGCCAGACGAAACTCGGCCGGAAATTTGCGGATAGCCTGGGTTTGTTTGGCTTCGGGGTTCTTAATGTTTTGCGCCTCGTCGAGGATGACCCACAACCAGCCGATGGACTGGAGCGTTTCTGCATCCAGGCGGGCCAGGGGGTAGCTGGTAAGCACAATATCGTGGGTCTGCGCCATGTGCAGGAAATCCTCGCCGCGCAGCCGGTCTGCGCCGCGGTGGACAAAGGCTTTCAGCGAGGGGGCAAAACGCTGAATTTCGCGCTGCCAGTTGGTCACAACCGAGGTGGGGCAGATCAACAAAGCGGGCGCAGGCAGGGCGCCAGATGCCTCCTGCTCTTGCAGGAGCAGGGCTATCGTCTGGATGGTTTTGCCCAGGCCCATATCATCGGCCAGACAGGCGCCCAGCCCCCACTGGCGGAAGAAGTGCAGCCAGGAGTAGCCATACAGCTGGTAGGGCCGCAGTTGAGCGTTCAGTCCGCGGGGGGCGGGGATCTGTTCCATGCGGCTGGTCTGGTCAAATTTTTGGAGCCAGGCGCTGATCCAGTCATCGGCGTCAATACTGTCCACCGGCAGGTCGCCCTGGACAGACTGGCCACCCAGGCCAAACTGCATCGCTTCGAGCATGCCCATCTCGCCTTCGGTTTGATGTTTATCCCAAAAATGGATGGCGGCCTCGATCTGCTCGGAGTCAAGCTGGACCCACTGGCCGCGCACCTGCACCAGGGGTGTTTTGAGGGCCGCCAGGGCACGGAATTCATCTTTGCTGAGGGTGGTCTCGCCAAGCGACATCTCCCACTGGTAAGACACCAGGTTCTCAAGCGTCAGCTTGCCGCTGGCGGCATCCGTGGTGGAGGCTTTTTTTTGCATCTTCAGGCGCAGCCCCAGGCGGGTGCCGGGCTTGTTCCACCAGGGCGGGACGAGGACGCCAAAACCGGCGCCTTCGAGGAGTGGTGCGGACTCACGCAAAAAAGTATAGGCGCCCTGGGTATCCAGCTGCAAATCGGAGGGGCGCTTGCTTTTCAGGCTGTCCGCCACGGGAGGGAACAGGCGGGCGGCATAGCCCAGCCCGGTCAGCAGCTTTTCCTGCGGCTGCTCGAAACGATTTCCCAATTCCGTCAGCAGGCTGCCGGTCTTTTTCCAGACATCAGCGGCCGAAATCAGCAGGCTGGGGTCAGCATGAGACTGGAGCAGGTAATGCAGCTGCCAATCCGGCGAGTTGGTTTGCTGGGCAGGCGCTTCGAGCCGAAAGGCGATCCGAAAAGCGGCATCCCCGGCTGCATACAGGTTGCGCATCCACAAACGGTGGCTGTTGGCGAGGGCCTGAAGTTGGGCCGGTGAGGCTTTGACGGTCGGGTCAGGGGTGAAAAGGGCTTCAATCCAGCGGTAAACTGGGGCATCCTCACTGCGCCCAAAGCGCTGGGCGGCGGGACGCCCGCTCTGGCGGGCAAAAGCATCACACAGCGTATTCAGAAAACTGTTCAGGAGGGTGCGCGGCGAGGGGGCCGGGGTGGGCAGGCCGGCAGACGGAGCGGAGTAAGCGGCCCGGCAAACAGGCGGAATGGCGGCTTCAAGCTGGGCCAGGCGCTGACTGTCCCTGGGACCATCCAGCACGGGCAGCCAGCGGGCATGGAAGGCCTTGCCCAGGGCATCTGCAGCCACCAGGACGGGCGCCAATTTTTGAGCTGCGAGCGCTTCAAAAGCCAGCGCCGCGACACGACTCCAGAAGACGACATCGGCCCCCAGGACAAACGCCATATTCTCACAATCCAATTCAGGCAGATTGACCAGCAGCGGCAGCGCAGCCGCGGGGGATAAGAATAAGCCTCGGATTATCCACGGCGCCAGAGCAGGCGGCGATTCGCCATCCAGCTCCCAATTGTGGATCAGCCCCGGCGAGGGCAGCGGGCCGCTGCGGGTGGTGGGCAGGCGCAGGGTGAAGGTTTGCTCTTCGCCTGGCTGCCCCAACAGATGCTGCACAGCCAGCAGCGGCGCGCAAAACGGGTGTTCTTTCGGTTTGGGGTTTTGGGCTGTTCGCCCGCGCTGCCAGACTGGCGCCGGGCCTTCGGACATCTCAGCCCAAAAGAGCACACCGCCTGGTTCAGCCGGCGTGCGAGGATACTGCCAGTGTGCGTGAAGGACGAGCATGATTTATTTTACCCGAAGTTGATTTGAGTCCGGAGGGGTATGCCTGAGGTTTCTTTGATTTGGTCCTTTCTGGTTAAAGCCCTGTTTTTCTTGCTCGGGCGATTGACGGTCCGGGAAAACACGCTTATCATCCAATAAAGGAATACACTCAACACAGCCGGCTCCCGATCCTTCCAGCCCAATAAACATTTAGCCCACTTATGAAACGACCTGATATCACCCAGCCAACCTCAACGCTAAACAAAGTCATTCTCATCGCCCTCGGCCTTTCGGTCATTTTTGTCGTCCTGGGTTTTCTGGGCGGCGAACCTGCTTCGGCGCGGGGTTTTTACTATGCCGTCTGGCTGCTTGCGACAGCCTGGCTGTGGAAAAAGCGAGACTGGCTGGGTGACTGGCTGCAGCGCCAGAGACTGCCAGACTTCGCTCTTTTTATGGGCTGCGGGATCCTGATGATCCTGGCGGAAGAAACTCTGGCGGGCATCTTCGTCAACCTGCTGAGCGCAAAAAGCCTGGGTGAACTGCTGGCGTCGATACCGCCGTATTACGCCAACAACCTGCTGCTGCTGCCGGGCTTTATTCTCGCCTGGTATCTGCTGCTCAGGCGCTATGCCTACACTAACGCCGAAGTGTTTACCCTGGTAGGTCTGTTCGGTTTGTTCTCAGAAAAAACCTACCTGCATGTCCTGAACTTCCCTGTCATGGGCGGAGCGCTGATTCTGCCGACCATGTTTACCTATATGGGAATTATAATTCCTTCAGTGTTCGCACTGCGTTCACGGCGTGCTATCACGCCAGTGCGCACATTGAACAGGCCGCTGCGGCTCCTGGTGGGTTTTGTTTTCCCGATCATCGTCTCGATACCCTTCGTTTTCATCCATACCCTTTTAACCAATGCTGGCCTGATGGATCCCACCATTCTGACACGCTAGCGCCACTGACAGCACATTTGATGGAGTTTCCAATATGCCAGAGCATGCATGGATTGACCGTGAAAGCTACCCGTTCAAATCACATTTCCTCGACCTGCAAATGGGCAAAATGCACTATCTCGATGAGGGCAGCGGCGAGACGATCGTTATGGTGCACGGCAACCCGACCTGGTCCTACCTTTACCGCCACCTGATCCAACAGCTTTCACCCAATTACCGCTGCGTGGCAGCCGACCATATCGGGTTCGGTCTGTCGGACAAGCCCACAAATTGGGATTACCTGCCCATTAACCAGGCCAAAAACCTGACTACCCTGATTGAGACGCTCGGCCTGAAGAACATCACCCTGGTTGTGCAGGATTGGGGCGGACCGATTGGCCTGTCCTACGCCATCCAGCACCCTGAAAATGTCAAACGCCTGGTGATCCTGAACACCTGGATGTGGCCCGTGGACCGGGACTGGTACTACATCGCCTTCAGCGGCTTCACCGGCGGGCCGGTCGGGCGTTACCTGATCGGGCAGCACAACTTCTTCGCCAAAAGCATTATGGCCCAGTCGTATGGGGTTAAGAGCAGGCTGACCCCAGCCATCCACCAGCACTACCTGCAGGCGCTGGCGACACCCGCCGAACGCAAAGGCTGCTGGGTCTTTCCGGGCCAGATCATTGGTTCAAGCGCCTGGCTGGCTGAACTGTGGGCGCAGCGCAAAGCGCTGGCGGGGATGCCCAAGCTGATCGTCTGGGGGATGAAGGATATCGCTTTCCGCCAAAAAGAACTCAACACCTGGACTGCAGCTTTCCCGGATGCCCAGGTTATGCGCCTGGCAGATGTGGGCCACTATGTCCAGGAAGAGGCCGTCAGCGAACTGGGACCGGCGATCGACAAGTTTATGTCCAATCAGCCATGAAGCGCTGGATGGGGGTGGCGCTCAACGTTTCGGTTTTGATCGGGCTGCTGAGCGGGCCGCTGCCAACGGCCGCTCCGGTAAACAGCGCCGGCCCAGCCTCGCCCCAGACGGAACAAACCCCGGCCCAGGAACAGGCGATGTGGGAAGAGATCCAAACGAACCTGGCCGTCTTACAAAAGGCAGGCCGTTTGCCCCCGCTCGACCCGGAGCAGGCCATCACATACAATTTCCCTCTGCAGCTGGCCCCTGGGCTGCCGGAGTACGCCGGGTTCAGGGTATCGGCCTTTCCGGATCACAACGCAGCCAGCGGGCTGCTGGACTACAACGGCGGGACACGCACCTATGAAGGACATCACGGCAGCGATTACGCCCTTACGCCTTTTTCGTGGAACAAGGTCGATGCCGGCGCCATGCAGGTGATCGCCGCTGCGGACGGCACGCTGATCAACAAATCCAACACAGACCCCAGCGATCACAACTGCAATGTGAGCAGCACGGATCCCTGGAACTATATCGCCCTGCTGCATGCGGATGGCCGCCTGACTGTCTACGGCCATATGCGCTACAACTCGCTGACCCCCAAAAGTGTCGGGCAAAAGGTGGTGCAAGGCGAATACCTGGGCCAGGTGGCCAGCTCGGGCAACTCCAGCGGGCCGCATCTGCACTTTGAGGTGCGCTACGGCAGCTTTACCTCCGCCGAATGGATTGATCCGTATGCCGGACCCAACAGCCAGCCCCAGTCGCTGTGGGCCAGCCAGCGCCCGTACTACGACTCAGCCATCAACCGGCTGGCCACCCATTTTGGCCCGCCCGCCAGCCCGGACCCCTGCCAGCCCGCCTTGACCAAACTGCAAGACAGCTTCAGCGCTCCCGCCAATATCTATTTTTACGCCTATTTCCGGGATTATCAAAACTCCCTGCCGGCCCAGCTCAAGATTTACCATCCCGATGGCAGCATCTTCAAGGAATGGACCTATTCGGCCGCCAATCCGCCGTTCTCATCGGCATGGAACCCGGGCTGGGTGTATGCCGTTGCGCCAACCGACCCGGCCGGGACCTACCGTTTTGAAGCGGTTTATAACGGCCAGGTTTACCAGACCTTTTTCAACGTCAACGACCCTACCCAGATCAGCATTTCAGCCCCCAACGGCGGCGAGCAGTGGGACCGGCGCACGGCGCACACCATCACCTGGCAGGACAACCTGGGCGGCGATGTCAATATTGCCCTCTACCGCAGCGGCATTTACAGTACCACCCTGGCCAGCAATTTCCCCAGCTCTGGCGCATTCCCCTGGACGCCCGGTACAGCACTGCCCGCCGGCGCAGGGTACACCATTCGGATCACCAGCGTTATCAGCCCGGGGCTGTCGGCTGAAAGCAGTGCGCCATTCAGTCTGACGGACATCGCGTTGACCGCCCGGGATGATTTTGGCATGACCGCCGCCAACACCCCGGTCACGCTCAATGTCCTGGGTAACGACACGTTCCCCACCAGCCAGCCCATCACCATCACCGCCGTCGGGCTGGCAGCCCACGGCGCTGCCGGGCTGGTGAATGCCCAGATCGTTTACACCCCCACGCTGGATTACCTCGGCGGGGATGTGTTCACCTACACCGTGCGGACCAGCCTCGAACAGTCCCAGGCCGCTGTGACGGTCTGGGTGGCAGCCAGCCTCCGGCGGGTGTTCCTGCCGGTGATACAACGATAAGGAGAAACAAATTAAATGGTGAACAGTATGAACCGCTTCCGGCTCTGGTTTCTACCCATGTTGACCATCCTGTTTGGCAGCATATCGATCACTGCCTGCGGCCAACAATCCCAAATTACACTACCAGCAGAGGTTATCACGGCAACCCTGCCGGCAACCCTGGATGTCAGCGCAACAACAGCACCCTCTCCCACCTCACAACCAACAGAGAACACCCAACCAACCCCAACCAGCCCACCCAACCTGCCCACCCCTTCTGCAACAAGCAAGCCTCTCAGTCTGCCATATACAGAACGGAATCTCCCTCTTACACCAAATGGCCCCTGGTTGGTTTACATAAAAAATGTATCAGCCGTGATGGTTGTCAATGCTGATGGAACAGGACTGCAGCAAGTGCCCATCAGAGCCTGGAGTGTGGCGGATTCCCCGGCAAACGGTATGGCTGCCGGTTCAGCAGAAATTTCTACGACAACGCCCACTCGCTCTGTTTATCTGTTGAGCATGCCTGATTTAACGCTCAAGCTGATTCCCCTGGTCACTTATCCCGACATTCCTGATGATGAGGATTATCAAAAGCTGCTGGATGAGGCGTTTAACGACGGGGGACCAGCCTGGTCGCCAGATGGAAGGCTTCTGGCATTTGCGGCTGTAATCGACGGCCCCTCCGCCGATTTATATGTTTATAATCCTTCTTCGAATACCCTCAGGCGATTAACGGATGGGGTCAACCAGGCATCACAACCCGAGTGGTCGCCGGACAGCCGCTGGATCGTCCACCGGGAAGTGAACGGATGGGGGGCTGGCTGCCACGATTCCGGGTTATGGGCTGCGGCAGCCGATGGCAGTGGCGTCAAGTGGCTTTTCGAACCACAGGAGTGCGTAAATATTTTGGGGTGGGTCAATTCAGACACTTTTGTTTCCTATGAACAATCTCCCGCAATTTCAAGGTTGCGAATAACGGATCTAAAGTCAGGCGAATCTACCTGGCTCTTTGAAAATGAGCTTCTGGACAGGCCTTTTTTTAACCCCTGGACCAGAGAAATTCTATTTTCCCCAGTTGACCCGATAACGGGGCTGACGATGCGCACCTATATCGCCAGACCGCCCATTTACCAGCCTGCGCCCTTCTCATCCGAAATGATCACGGCTAACTTTAATCCAGTCTGGCTGCCTGGAATGGGCTTGATCACCACAGGCTACCGCAGTCAGACATGTGACGTGGTTGCCGTAACCACGGAAGGAATAACCACCTGCCTGGAAGATTTCGGCTATCCACTGACATCACCTGACCTCGAATACATAACAACCAGAAACAAGAATAATCTATTCCGACTGCATAAATCCGATGGAGAACTCATCCGTGAAATTGCCCAAAACTCCCGGCTGCTCAGCTGGCAGCCGGATTCGAAAGGATTGGTATATCATACATCTGGCGGGAACGGATCTGCCCAAGACAGCCTGTATTACACTGCACTCCCTGACGGGGAGCCACAAAAACTCATCACAATAAATTCAGGCGCCGTTTCGGATTATCAATTTATATGGCGACCGGATTCAATGGGGCTGTTCATATTTCTCAGAGAGCAAGAACTGTTCTACTATGACATCTCCAAAAATCAGCTCCTACTGGTGGATGAAGAAGTAGGGCTATACTATTTAGCTTATACATGGGCTCAAAAATAATGGTTAATTTGTCACGTTTTCGTTTTGGGGTTCTATCCCTGCTCTTCCTGACCGCCTGCGGCAAGATCGACCAGCTCCTGTACAAACCCAAGATCTGGCCGGAAGAATGGCTGCGCATCCAGCCCTACCTGCAGCTTGAGTTTGGCGGGCAGGCGCTGATCATCGTCCAGCCCAGCACCTCGGCGATCGTCTACCTGCTGGGGATCATCACCCTGCTGGCCGGGGTCTATTTTCTGCGGGTTCAGGAGGGGCAGCGTTCCCGCTTGTGGTGGGGTTTGGCTCTGCTGCTCTGGGGAGTTGGGGCGCTGCTGGCCGGCACCAGCTACGAGGCCTTCAGCTATCAGATCAAGTGCGCCGGGCGCGGGCTGTGCGTCTGGACAAGCTGGTGGGAGATCGGCTATCTGTTTGTCTCGGCGGCCAGTGTCAATGCGATGCTGGCGGCCCAGGCTTATGCCTGTGCAGATGGCAAATGGCGCAGGCTGATGGTTATTTATGCCGCAGTCAACCAGGCGCTGTACACTGCTGCTCTGGTTGTCGGCTCGCTCCAGCCCAGGCAGTTTCTAATCTCTTTTGAGCTGCTGCTGGTATTCGCTGCGCCCAGCGTGGTACTGTTCCTGATCCAAAACGGGCAGCGTTATCTGCGCCTGCGCCAGAAAATGGACCTGGCCCTGCTGGGCGTCTGGGTCTGGCTGGCTCTGACGATCGGGGCTTATTTCCTGTATTATCTTTCCGGTCTGACCGGGCGGCTGTGGGCCCAGGGCATCTGGTTTTCAGAGAACGACGTTCTGCATATGGGGCTGATCATCTGGATGTTGTTCATTGCCCGGATTGCCAGGCTGATTCGGGATAATTGATAAAAATCGCCATTTACAGCCACCTGTTGAAGGATTAAATATGGACGCCATATGGATAATCGTAATTTTATTTTCACTCCCAATTGGGTTGGGTCTAGTGTTCTTTCCTCACGCTATCGTCCGGATGCGGGCAAAAATCCAAAAGGGCACTTTTCGAAATTTTGGCATGAGTGATGAACAAATTGACAAATCGCCATTTTATAAAGCGCTTTTTCAAGAAGATTATTCAAAACGACTGGAAGCGCAAATTACGGATCCCAAAAAATTTCGTTCACTAATTTTTCTAACAAGATCGATTGGAGTTTTTATTCTGTTTTTTGTGGCAATTGATCTATGTTTATTAATTCTGGCCCTCCTAACACGTACTTAATTCCCCCATCGGGTTAGCTGCTAAGAAACTGGCCTTTTGAACCCGGTGTAATCACCAGCGTGTACCCACCGGGTGTGGCAATCTCGGTAGTGGTAAAGCTGAGATTGCTTCTTCGGACGAGTACGTCCTGGAGAAGGAGTACATTCTCATCACAATGACACTTGGCTGAAGAGTTTCTTTGGCTTAGTAGGGTGCAGCCCAGGAAAAATTCGCAATGACGGATCCTTTCTTGTTAAAACCCTGGATGGTTCATTAAGTGCAACCTCCGAAACCGCGATAAAGGATTATAATAATTACGATACTTTTAGTCCGTTAATGACTGGTCGTTTCAATTTGGATTAATATATGAAATCCGTTTTGAAAATCCTGTTCCTGTTGCTGATGATTACGTTATGTCTGCCGGCCTGTAGCCCGCCGCTCAGGTCAGTCTCAACGCAACCAACCCTGATTTTCCAACCCGACGGTCCGGGAAGCGTTCTTCCAGCACCGGTTTCCGCAGACCCGGCGCCAGCGAAAATTACAGTCATGTTTTTGCCTGCCACTACCAGCCAGTCGGCAGTGTTGGTGCAGGAGATCCAGGCACTGGCCGCTCAGCGCCGGGCTGACCTGGTCCCATCTGTGGTCGGCTGGCTGCATCTGATTGTACGACGTGTCCCGGCGAAGGGAGGCAACTTTTCCCCTTCAGACAGCCCCGCTGAGCAAATTCAACTTGAGCAATGGTTGGCGTTGGATGAGCAGGGACGGGTACAAGCGAATATCCAGCGCGTCCTTGACAACCCGGGGCCGCAGGCGGGCGAATTGACCTGGTTGTCCGGCGGCGACTGGACCAGCCTGCCCCTGGCAGGTTTTTCCCAAATTAGCACTACCCTGCCCTTCGACCCCAATTACGGGATTGACCAGCTCGCTGTTCAGCTTGCGAGCCAGGGACAAACTCTTACCAAAAGTACGTTGTACAAAGAATGCTGGTACCAGGGCGAAAAATACATTTTCTCAGACGGGCAAACCATCCACGAAGTGCTGTTCATGCCATACGACCACGCCTTGCGCTGGATTAAAAAATGGCATATCTCTGCCCAGGGCATCACCCTGGTAGAAAGTCTGGAAGTCGCCCTGGCAGAGCGCCTGCCCCAGCCGCCGGATGAGATCCTGAATCTGGCAGGCGCGTTGAAATAACGCTGTTGTCTTTAACTATTTTTTCAACGCTGGCGGTTAGAAGTCGCCTGGAGCGATGGGCGACCACAGCTTTTTCTTGCACCCGCTTTTCCCCATTGACAAAAGGACACCGATCATCTTACCCTCTCGTCGCCCCGGCGGGCTGCCTGGCAGCAACAGCGCCAGCAAACACAGTTTCTACACCAGCAAAGTCATGCACCGCCAGATCGACGATTGGGTCACGCCTGTTTCCACACCAACCTCGATAAAGAGATCGCCCGGACCGCCAGCCTGATCCGAGACGATTGATGAAGATCGCTATTTACAGCTGCCTGTTGAAGGATAAAATATGGACACCTTAATTTGGACAATCGTAATTTTATTTTCGCTCCCGATTGGGTTGGTTCTGGTATTTTTCCTCACACTATCGTCCGGATGCGGGCAAAAATCCAAAGGGGTACTTTTCGAAATTTTGGCATGAACGATGAACAAATTGACAAGTCGCCATTTTATAAAGCGCTTTTTCAAGAAGATTATTCAAAACGACTGGAAGCGCAAATTACCGTTATAACAAGGGTCGCACCCTACCCCCAGGCGTCGTTGTTATTACCTTGTCAGGTGACACCTGGGCGTCATGTGCGAATCTGCAATGACCTTTGCGCCGAAAGTTTCTTTGGATTAGTAGGACACGGCCCTGGAAAAATTCGCATAGGGGTTGTTTTGGTAATGGCTCAATGATCGAGTATTATTATTCGGCAGCAGTCTGCGTCGTCAGGACTAAGGAGAATTGATCGATGTCCAAAGAATATGTATTTTGGATCCAGGTAATCCCTAAATATTCTTTAGCTTATCCCTGGAACAGGATAAAACAACTTGTGAAAGTTACTGTTCGTGACAGCAATATAAGCTCCGACGGCCCAGTCAAGGCTAACAGCCAGGTTGGTCTGGATATTCCCTTAGCAAACATTGCCCAAATTCAAATGGTAATTTCAAATACAGCGCCGAGTGGTAGTGTAGAAATTATTACCCAAGAACAAGTGCGTTATGAACTGGTACCGACAAACCCCCTCGACCCAACTTTGTGGTCTTATAATAATGTCCACGAAATAAAATCGTTTATTCAAGTTGTGCAGGATTTAAAAGCCAATCGCACTTCAGATGTTGACGAAAACCCATATATCCGGCAGTTCTCCCAAAAATACAACCCCAGCTATCTTGATTACAAGATTGTGCGCCACTGGGATAAAAACATCTCGCCCTGGGAGTATTATTATCAATTCGTGCCTGAAAGTGTGGATAAAAAGAAACGTATCGCAGCGAAGATTACCGAAATTATTGTAACGATCTGCGCGATTATTGCGGCTATTTTCACTTTATACGTAGGATATACTGAGTTTATTAAGTGATAAGCTATTTTCCAGCTTGTGAATTCTTCTGCAGAGGTTTCATAAACGGGAGACTACTGCTTTGCCAAAGATGATTGGTTTGATTTGGGCGCAAAGCGCCCAAATCAAACTATAGATACGACAGAGTAGTGCCACAAGGAATCGCCAGCCAATTTATTCCGCTTTCCCCTTAATGGGATCGTATTTGGTAGGCCCAAAAGACAGGTTCAAACCGCCAGAGAGGGTGACCTCGCTCCCATCCGGGCTGAAGGTCTGGTGATGGGTGTCGAAGAAGGGCGTTTCAAAGTAACGGATCTGCAAGGTGAAGGTGTTGGGGGCGCTCCAGACCCCGCAGGCCGCCACCGGGCGCAGGCCAAGGGCCCCGCCGTGAAAAACGCCGTCCAGCCAGCCAGCGCTGCCAAAGGCCAGGCGCTGCTCGACGCCGGCGGCGCGCAGGGTGACGGAGCCCGGGGTGGTGGAAAAGTCCAGGCGGATGCTTTCGAGGTGATAGGGGTTGGCCTCAAGCTGATAGGTGCGGCCCGAAACCCGCTCTATCAGCGGGCTGGCGGGCGACCCGCTGGGGATGGGCAAGTGCAAGCTGGCAAGCCGGTCAGTCAACCGGCGCTGGCTCAGCGGGCTGGTGCGCCGCTTCGCCGGCCCAAAGGCTGGCAGCAGTTTCTCCCAGACCACGTTCAGCGGCTTTTGCATATCGCCCACGCCGCCGGTCATCACCAGCACGGCTTCCTGGTCGGGCATGATGATGCAGTATTGGCCAAAGGCGCCATCGCCGCGATAGATATTATGCCGGCAGCACCAGAACTGGAAACCATAGCCCTGCGCCCAATCACTTCTGGGGGCATCTCCGTTGGAAACCTGCTTGCTGCTCGCCTGCGCGACCCAGTCTGCCGGCACGAGCTGCCTGCCCTGCCAGACGCCCTGCTGGAGAAAAAGCTGGCCAAAGCGGGCGATATCTTCGGTGGACAGGTAGAGCCCCCAACCGCCAAAGTTGATGCCCTCGGGGGAAGAATCCCAGGCTTCGCCCTGGATGCCGAGCGGCTCAAACAGGCGCGGGCGCAGATATTCCACCAGGGGCTGCCCGCTCAGCTTTTGCACAATGGCTGAGAGCATATAGGTGGCGGCGCTGTTATACGCAAAATGAGCGCCGGGCTGGTGTTCAACCGGCAGTTCGAGAAAGGCGCGTACAAACTGAAAATCTGCCCGGCTGGCGATTTTATCGGTCACATCTTTGTCGTGCCCGGTGGACATTGAAAGCAGGTGCCGGACCCGCATCTGGGCCAGGTTGGGGTCGGGGTTGGCCGGGGTCAATTCCGGGAAAAGCGAAATCACCAGATCGTCAATGCTCAACTTACCTTCCGCCACGAGCAGCCCGATGGCTGTGGAAGCAAAACTCTTGCTGAGCGAGAACAGCATCCGTTTGGATTCGGGGCGGCAGGGCGCCCACCAGCCTTCGGCGATGACGGCGCCGCGGCGCAGGAGCATCAGGCTGTGGGGCTCGTCGATTTGTTGCTCAAGGGCATTCACAAATTTCAACAAAGCGCTGGATGAAACACCCTGCGCTTCCGGAGTGCTGCGAGGGAGCGAATGATTGTTCATGAATTTATTCCTTCAGGTAAAACGGGGATTGCTGTGAATTGTATCACAGCGCGCTGGGCTTACTTCGATGGTAGAATCTGAGAAATGCCTGATTACCGCGCTTCAAGCTTCTTCCGGGCAGTCAGCCTTTTTGCCGTCCTGACCTTTTGGGGTCTGGCGGGGATAGGTCTGGCCGCCTGGCGGTTGGAAGGTTTTCAGGCGGGGCTGCTGGCGGCGATCCCGCTGGCAGGAGTGGGGTTGTACTGGCTTTTCGCCCTGGCGGCTGCCCCGCATACCGTTCATTTCAGCCCGGACCGCCTGAGTATTCAGCGCTGGCTGGGTGATACAACCATCCTGTATGCCGACATCCGGGGGGTGCGGGAGTCTTATCCTCTGATTACCATTCAAACCCAAACAGGCGATGTGGCCCTGCACAAGCTGAACGCCAACGATGATGCCCTTCTGCTGCGGGCTCTCGAAACCCATGTACCGGCTCTGAGCGAAGCCCGCGCCAGGCGGCTGCGCAAAAGCTTTCCGATTGAAATTCAAAGCGGCTTGTTTGCGCCGCTGTTCAGCACTGCCTCTGGCTCTGTTCTGATCGGGGTGGGCGCCGGGCTGGGACGGTATGGGCTGGCGGGCGCCGGCGGGTACCCCGCTGAAGACTGGCAGTTCGCTTTACTCTTCGGCCTGGGGATCGCCAGTTTGGGGGTATTCCTGCTGGCAAGCGTCATCGGCGGGTATGCAAAACAGACCATATTCACCGCCGCCCAGATGACCAGAGTCTACCTGCTGCGCACCAGCCAGCAAGAGATGACGGGCCTGACCCGGATCGAGATCGGCCACCAGATCCGCACGTACCGGAATATCCCGCGCCGGATCTATACCCTGACGTTCCATTTTGAGGACCGGGAGCCTTTTACCTGGATCCCGGATGAATTCGCTGCCGGTTTTACCAGCATCGATGCCGCCGCCCAAAACAGGGTAAACGATCTGGCAGAGATGCTGAGATACGCTTATCTGAGCAAACCCGGTTCGGGTTAGCTCGCAAAGAGGTTGTTACAATCTGAAGGAGCAAAAACATGAGTTCACCCTCGAGAGCTGCTGGTATGATTTCAGGCTGCCTGGTCTGGTTTATTCTGGTTGGGGTGTTTGCCTCCTGCCTGCTGCCTGCCTCTTTTATAGCGGCGCTATTCACCGGCAACACCGATTTTTCGGCCAAAATTGTCGGCCCAATCGTCTGCCCGGCGGGCTCCTCGGCCGTCATCGAAAGGGTTCCGACCACTTTTCAAGATGAAAATGGGGTTCAAACCCAGGGCCTGGGCGCCGAGACGGTGTGTGTAGACAGCGCAGGCCAGGTCACAGCCCGGCCTGCGCCGCTGCCGAACTGGATTTGGAGCGGTCTGATGCTGCTGCTCTTTGCGGCTGGATCGGCTGTGCTTGCGCTGATCTTTGCCACACCGGCCGGGGTCCTGGCTGGTAAGCTTTTTCCAAAAAGTAAAACGAATTAATCAGGGTAGTTTTTTGCTTTGCAAAAAACTACCCTGATTTCAATAAGACGGCAGGGTTTTAATTTCCTCGCTGGAGGCGGGGTAAAAGCGCACGGCCTGTCCGCCGCCGGGGGCCAGATTGAGGTCCATGACGGTGGTGGAATCGACCAGGACGCTGGAGATCGCCAGCGGATATGGGTTGGTTTGCCAGTCGGCCCCTGCGCCATCGGCGTAGATCTGGGCGACATAGGTCACCCCAGGCGTGAGAAAGTCCAGAGAAGCCTGGAGTGTGCGGGCGTTTTCATCCGTGATGGAACCCAGGAACCATTCCTCCCCATCCCGCTCCTGACGGACGGTGGTGATGTAGTCGCCAATCTGGGCATCCAGCACCCGGGTTTCGTTCCAATCGACCGGCACATCCAGGATAAACTGGAAAGCAGGGTTGTCTTTGTAATTTTCAATCAGGTCAGCCGCCATCTGCAGCGGGCTGTATATGACAACATACAGCGCCAGCTCTTTGGCCAGGGTGTGGTTAACCTGATTGTTGGGACGGTATTCGGGATAGGTCAGCGCCAAAATGCCGGGGGTGTAATCCATCGGCCCGCCCAACAGGCGGGTGAAGGGCAGGATGGTGACATGGTCCGGCGGGTTGCCGCCCTGCCCATCCCAGGCGTTGTACTCCTGGCCGCGGGCCCCTTCACGCGTCATCATATTCGGATAGGTCCGGCGCAGCCCGGTGTCTTTAATCGGTTCGTGGGCATCGAGCATAATCCCGTACTGGGCGGCAGTATCCACCACCCGCTGGTAGTGCTCAACCATATACTGCCCGTGGTGAAATTCCATCCCCACCAGGTTCCCCTGGCTGTCATAGAGCGGCACGCCCGGGTCTGAGCTGACATAGCCGGTCTTGACCGTATTGATGCCCAATTTGTTGTAAAGCGCAAAGGCGTCGGCCATCTGGGCCTCGTAATTGGTGATTGCCGCCGCCGTTTCATGATGGCCAATGAGCCTGACGCCCAAGGAGGCCGCGTAATCGGCCAGACCCTGCAAATCGAAGTCCGGATAGGGCGTCAAAAAATCAAACCCTTTCCCGTTGACGGTCCAATCGCCGTCCCAGCCCTGGTTCCAGCCTTCGACCAGCACGCCC
>Ga0268298_10000215_pt1 | contig 75156 bp, 64 predicted proteins | sample WWTPWeurt_MetaG_FD_194462 | JGI IMG/M metagenome (GOLD analysis project Ga0268298, IMG submission 194462) | Activated sludge microbial communities from WWTP in Nijmegen, Gelderland, Netherland - WWTP Weurt | ecosystem: Engineered > WWTP > Aerobic digester > Activated sludge | place...
CACGTCGGGCACGAGATCGAGCGGCATGATCACGTAGAGCACCGCGAACAGGAGAAATAGCTTCGGAAAGAAGCCCGCCTTGGGATTCAGGAAGAATCGCAAGGACGTCGACAGGTCTCCGGCTTTCTTTTCCATCTTCTACTCCGCAGGCAGACTCGCCCAACGTAAGGCGGCTCCTGCGCCATGCAAGGCCCCGACCGCGCGCTGCCTCGGAGCGCTTCCGACAGGCCTGGCTTGGCAGTGCGACTCCGTGGGTCTAAAGAGCAGCCATGGCGGAGCGGGATCTGGTCGAAAAGTGCTACGTCGTCACCGGCGCGAACACCGGGATCGGCAAGGAGACCGCGCGCGAGCTGGCGCGGCGCGGCGCGCGTGTGCTCCTGGCGTGTCGGTCGCGCGAGAAGACCGAAGCCGCCATCGAGGAGCTCCGGAGCGACACGGGGAGTGACGCGCTCGAGTGGGTGGAGCTCGATCTCGGGTCGCTCGCGTCCGTGCGCAGCGCGGCCCAGCAGGTGCTCGAGCGGGTGCCCCGGCTCGACGCATTGATCAACAACGCGGGCTTGGTTCGCGATCGAGGCGTCACCCGCGAAGGCTTCGAGAAGACGTTCGGTGTGAACCACCTCGGACACTTCGCGCTCACCCAGCTCCTGCTGGAGCGACTCGTCGCTTCTCGACCCTCGCGCATCGTGAACGTAGCGAGTGATTCCCACTACTCCGCCAAGGGCATCGACTTCGACGCTTTGAAGCGACCCACCCCGAGCGTCACGGGGTATCCGGAGTACGAAGTCTCGAAACTCTGCAACGTGCTCTTCACGCGCGAGCTCGCTCGCCGGCTCGAGGGGAAGGCTGTGACGGCGTACGCCCTTCACCCCGGCGTGATTGCGTCGGACATCTGGCGACCGATGCCCTGGCCGCTCCGCAGCGTGATCAAGCTGTTCATGAAGAGCAACGCCGACGGTGCCAAGACCACGCTCTACTGCGCCACCGCTCCGGAGCTCGCGGACGTGAGCGGTCGCTACTACGTCAATTGCCGCGAGAAGCGGCCGAGCCGGATGTCCCAAGACGACGCCTTGGCGCGCGAGCTCTGGCAGCGGAGCGAGGAATGGGTGCGAGACGCCGGCTGACGCGAGGTGAGCGCCGTGGGGTGTCGAATTTGAGGTAGGCTCCGGGCCATGAGTTTCGGTATCGACCACCCCCACTCTCTGACCCGGGAAGACGCGCGGGAGCGCATTCGCGCTCTGGGCGAGTACCTCTCGAACAAGCACGGAATCGCCGTGACTTGGAGCAGCGACGATCAAGCCAAGATCAGCGGCAAGTACCTGGTCGTCACCATCGAGGGCAGCGTCACCATCGAAGACGCGCGCGTGCGTTTCGAAGGCAAAGACCCGGGGATGCTCTGGCGCGGGAAGGCCAAAGACTACCTGTCCCACAAGCTCGAGAAGTACCTCGACCCGAAGACTCCGGCCCCGGACCTGGCGCGGCGCTAGCGGCAGGGTTGGCTCAGCGCGACGCTCACCCGCGTGATCTGCACGCGGGGGGTCGCGTTGTCGAGGGTGCCAGCGATGCGCTGGATCAGAGCCTCCGGACCGCACTCACCGAACGCCGTGTACTTGCCGTCGATGTGCTGGGGCGTGCCCGCCAGGATGAAGAACTGCATGCCGTTGGTGTCGGGTCCGCGATTGGCCATGTAGAGCAAGCCGAGCCGGTCGGGGTGAATGCTCTCGTCGATTTCATCGGGGATCACGTAGCCGGGCTCGCCCGCGCCCGTGCCCGTCGGGTCTCCGCCCTGGATCACGAAGTCGGGGATCACGCGGTGAAACGTGACGCCGTCGTAGGCTGGGCGCGCCGACCACGTGCCCCCGCTGCTCAGCCGAAACGGCCGGAGCCCGCGCGCGAGTCCCACGAAATTCGCCACCGTGATGGGTGCGACGTCCTCCCAGAGCGTGCAAGTCAACGTGCCTGACGAGGTCTCGATGCGCGCCAGCAGCGGCCAACGACCGTGCAGGCCGGCCAGCGCGTCTTTCAGGGTGAACTTCCCGAGAAGGGGATCGTCGGGCGTCACGGGAACAGCGCGCACCTCGCGGATTCGGCGCGCTTGGCGCGGCTCCGGGGAGCAAGCTCCTGGCTCGGGCGCCGCTTTCTCCGGCTCGGCGTCGGCGGGGATCTCGGGCAGCACCACGACCGGAGAGCGCGCGCTGCTCGGCGGGTTCGCGGCGCACGACGCGAGCACGAGCGGCGGGATGCTGGCGAGCGCCTTCACGGACAATGGATGAGCCTCACCTGGTGCGCGTCCGCGACCAAGAGCCCGCCGCCGGCATAGGCGTCGGAGAGCGCGAGTCCGGCCAGCTCCGAGAACTCCGCCGATGCCGCCGGTCCGTTGCGAAATCCAGTGTTGCCGTTGCCGGCCACGAGCTCCTGTGTCCCATCCGGCAGGTAGCGCAGGACGCGCTGGTGGCCGCTGTCGGCGACGTAGAGCAGCCCCTCCGCGCTGAGCGCCAGTCCCATGGGCGCCTCGAGACTCCCATCGCCGCCCGCGAAGGTCGTCACGTTGCCGGCGGGGTCGAGCTTGCGGATGCGATCATTGCCCGTGTCGCTCACCCAGAGCACGCCATCCTTGCCGAGCGCGATGCCCCAGGGCGAAGAGAAGCGCGCAGAGATTCCGGTCCCGTCGGCGAAGCCCGGTGTGCCGTCGCCCGCGAGCGTCGTGACGTTGCCTTGCGCATCGCGACGTCGCACCGCGTGGTTGTCGCGATCGGAAACGAACAGCACGCCGCCAGGGGCGACCGCTACGCCGGTCGGGTGGTGGAAGCGAGCCGGCGGGCCGTCGTCGAAACCCGGCGCACCGCCTCCGGCCAATGTCTCGAGTTTCCCGCTCTGGACCCGACGCAACGCGTGGTTTCCCGTGTCCGCGACGTAGACCACTCCTTGCTCGTCCGATGCGACGCCCTCCGGCGCGTTCAATGCGGAGAGCTCGGCGTCTCCATCCGAGAGCCCAGGAGTGCCGTTGCCAGCGAAGCCTTCGCACTCGCTGCCGTCGAGGAGGAGAATGCGTACGCGTTGGTTGTTCCGGTCCGCAACGAAGGCAGCAACCGTCGCGTAGACCGCGAGCCCCTTCACGCCGTCGAGCCGAGCGATGCCCTCCGGCCCCGCAGAGCCTTCTTGGAAGCCCGCATCCTTGCCCGCCAGGGTCGACACGACTCGGGCACTGCAGGCGAGGATCGGCCCTGGGGAGTCCGCATCGGCGTCGCCGGAGGCTCCACCGCTCGAGCCCGCCGCGCCGCCGGCCCCGGCGCTGCCGCCGGACTCGGCGCCGCCGCCACCGGGCGCTCCGCCGCCGCCTGTGCTTCGTGCGCCGGATTCGTCGCCGTCGTCGCACGCGCCGACCAGCGCGAGCACGACGCACAGGCACGAGGCGACCCGCATGGGGGGAGCTATAGCAAATCAAGCCGAGCGCTTCGAGGTCGCGGCGTGGGGCACGCCGAGCTCCGCCGCCACCCAGTCATCGAGCTTCTGCCACTCTTTCAGCAGAAACTCGGTTCGTGCTTGCCGGCTGTCGGGGACCGCCTGCCGCGGAATGCGCCACAGCTTCACGCGCACCACTCGGCGCGACAGGGCGTATCGAAAAATGTCGGTGACGCTCGCGAAGCCGTCGAGCCCCACGTGGGCGAAGAACACGAGGTCGGCTTCCGTCGCGCTCTCCAGCAATGCCAGCGCGCCACCGAGGCGGGGCGGGAGCACGTGGGTCAACGATCGGGCGAGCTCGTAGAGCTCGGGGGACTTCTCACGCAGCCGTTGCAGGGCTCGTCGCTGCTTGTCGGGCGTGAAGCGTGTGCCTTCCGGGAATATCAACACTCCGTCCTTGGGCCCGAGCCCCCGCGCGAGCTCGGCCACCGCCTCGATGTCCCGATCGTCTTCGCCGCTCCTGCGCACGAACACGTTGGGCAGCCTCGAACCCGCGACGTCGAGGCAGGGGTCGACCAACAGCTCGCGCTTCAAGACGAAGCGCAGTCGCGTGCCGAAGCGAGCGCTGACCAATACCGTCGGGAGCAAGGTGTCGATGACGCTGGCGTGGCGGACGAAGAGCACGAGCGGTCCGGGTTCGAGCACGGACTCTCCTTCGACTTCGAGCGACAGGCCGAAGAGCCTCTTCACGGCGATGAAGAGGCTGCTCGCCCACAGCCGCTGTACGGCGTAGGTAGCGGCGAGCAGACGTTCGCTGCGAGCTCGCCCGAGCGGCAGCGTGCCGAGCCACACCCCGAACAAGCTCGCAAGTCCAATCACTTCCAAGAGTAGGTAGAGCTCGCCGAAGAGCACGATCCGGACGGCGATCCACGGTGTCTTCCGGCTGAGCGCGCGAACGGCATCGACGAGGGCTGCCACGACGAGGAGGACGGGTAGGAGCAAGCTGCCGAGGGTGAGCGCGACCAACAGGGCTGGAATGCTGATGGCGCGCCGTCCCCACTTGCCGGGCATCGACCCTTCCTACATCACCCCGGGCGCACCGGCGATGGACTGCCGGTGACGCGGGACGACAGGCGTTCCTCGCAAGCCCAGCGCTGTCGGGCCGAAGCCTTTCGGTTCGCGCGCTTCAGAAGCGCTTCGCCCAGCCGACGGTCGCGCCGCCCACCGCCGGACGAACGACGGCGGCGCTCTCTTCGGAGCTCCCACCGAACAGAATCAACGCGCCGCCCGCCAGCAGGCCGAGCCCGCCGGCGACGAGGCCGACGTTGGCGATGGTGTCGAGGCGCTTTCCGCTGTCCACGGTGTCAGCGTACTTGGGATCGGAGCAGCGACGCGAGCCGCACTTGTCTTCGAGCTCGGAGTACTTCGAGTTTGCCATGCTGCCGGCCACCGCGAACACCGAGAGCCCGACGACTCCCACACCGGCGGCGACGAAGCCCCAAGTGCGCAAGCTCTTCTTCTGCTTCTTGGGCTGCTCCGCTTGCTTGGGGCGAGCGGTTTCGGGCGGAGGAGCCGCGGTGCCCGGGGTTTCGCGGAACACCAGCGTGATGGTCTGCGTCTGGCCCGCGGCGACCTCCACCGACTTCTCGACGGGACTTGCGCCTTCTCCGGTTGCGCCGGCCACTACGGAACCCGGGTTCACTGCGATGGGTTGACCGACCTCGGTGGCTGCGAGCGCGCGGCCGTTCAAGCTCACTTTCACCCCCGGCGGCGGGTCGGCCAGAGCGACGATCACCTTTCCGACTCGCTGATCCAAGAGCGCGAGCTCGGCGGCAGCCGCGTCGCGAGTCGCCCCGTACTTCGGGTCGTTCTTGGCGGCGTCGCGCGCGTCGCGGAGCGTGCGATCCATCTCGGCGTGTGCTTCGGGCAGCTGTCCGAGCTCGCGAAGCGCGCGTGCCACGTACAGGCGAGCGTTGGGACTGCCGGTCGCATCCACGGCGGCACGCGCGAGCTCGAGGGCCGCAGCGTAGTCCTTCTCTTCGTAGCGCTTTTGAGCTTGCTTGAACTTCTCGAGGGCGGCTTTGACGTCGCCAGTGCCCGACGCGGGTTCGGCTGCAGCCGGCCGCACGCCGAGCCAGCACACGAGGCAGAGGAGCAAGAGTCGGACGGCGCGCATCAAAGACCTTCTGGACGATACCCCGGCGCGGTGGGTTTGGAAGGTCTGCTGTTCGTGGCGCGTTCGACCGGGCGCACGGCTCTCGCGCTCGGGGCCGTGCTCGGAGGCTCTACGGCCGGCGCGCGCGGTTCCGCGCTGGCCACGTCGTTCGGAGTCGCTCGCGGCGCGGAGCTCGGCGCGGCGCTCGGTTCGACTTGGGCCGGCTGTGGGGTCGGGAGCACGGCGGCGGAAACCACCGGTCCCTGGGTCCGAGCGCCGCTGCCGCGGGACAGTGCCCACCCTCCGGCGACCGCCCCGACGCCGATCAGCGTGACGGCGCCGATGCCGAGCAGGAAATAGGGCCGAGGTCGTTTCCTGGGAGGCGGAGCCGTGGCGAGCGCTGCGCCCCCGCCGGTTGCGCTGCGGCTGATCCCGGAACGGGAGTCGCTGCGTGTGGCGGTCGGAGGAAGCTTCGCACTGTCGACCTTCGCCGGTGGGATGTCGAGCGCGAGGATCTCCTGCGCCACCTCTCGCGGCTTCGCCGGCGCTGCGCCAGACTGGAGGGCCGCCGCTTCGAGCGCGTCCGCGAACTCCACGGCGCTCTGGTAGCGCGTTTCGGGGTCGGAGCTGAGCGCCCGCATGCACACGTCGGATACACTGGGTGGGACGTCCTCTCGCAGCTCGCGAGGTGAGCGGCGCGCGCCGGTCATGATCTGAGCGATGGTCTGGCCTTCGGTTTCCCCGCGAAACAAGCGGCGACCGGTGAGGGACTCCCAAAGCACGATGCCCGCGGCGAATACATCTGCGCGTCGATCGATGCGCCCGGTGGTCATCACCTGCTCCGGCGCCAGGTATGCGACCTTGCCCTTCAGCCCGGAGCCCTGGGTCGTTGCCAATCGCGCCCGCGCTTGAGCGACTCCGAAGTCGGTGATGCGCGAAACACCGTCGGCGCCCACGAGCACGTTTTGGGGAGAAACGTCGCGGTGAACCAGATCGAGCGGATGCCCCTGCTCGTCCTTGAGCTCGTGCGCCGCGTGGAGGCCCTCCAAGAGATCGATCACCACACGCAGCACGACGGGGATGGGCAAGAGCCGCTTCGCACTTCCCGCCGTGCGCAAGATGGCGTGCAGTGGATGCCCCTCGATGTACTCCATCACCAGGAACAGGCCGTCGTCGCTGCGTTCGACCGCCAGCGTCGGCACCACGTTGGGGTGGCGGATCCGCGCCGCCAGGCGGGCTTCGTCTAGGAACATCGAAACGAAGTCAGCCTCGCCGGCGATGTGCGGGTGCATGAGCTTCAGCGCCACCAAACGCTCGAAGCCGCCTTCACCGCGCACCTTCGCCAGGTACACCGTGGCCATCCCACCCTGTGCGATGGGGCGAATCAGCTCGTAGCGACCCCCAAGGACCGCCATCCTCGCGATCCTACTCGATGCGCCGCGGACTTGCCCAACTCTGCCGGATTTCCCGGTTCTCGAGCCGGCCTTCGCTCGCTTCGCGCGCTCGCAGCCGCCGGAGGCACGCTCGGACGACGCTTGTGTCGCTCATCTCGCGACTTGATCTAAACTCGAGGGATGCGGCCTCGTGGGCTCCCGAGCGCGCTCCTCCTGGGGTTCTCCACTGCGCTTGCCTGCTCTCACGATTGGGACCAATACGACCCGCGCCTGGGTGATGGCAGCGGCGGCGCCAGCGCGAGCGGTGGCGTTGCGGGCAGCGTGGCGTCGGGCGGCAGCGGCGGTGGGGGAGGTGCTTCCGGCAGCACGTCGGGTGGCAGCGCGGGCGTCACGGGCGGCGGCGGCGCAGCCACCGGTGGTGGCTCGGGGTCCGGCGGGACGCAGAGCGGCGGTGCTCCGGGGGGCGGCGGGACGCCGAGCGGAGGCGGAGGTACACCGAGCGGCGGCGGCGGCACACCGAGCGGCGGCGGCGGCGCTCCGAGCGGCGGCGGAGGCACGGGCGGCACGGGTGGTGTCGGCGGTTCGGGTGGAACGAGCCCCGACGCCGGGCCGACACAGGTCAGCTACGTGGCCAACGTGGCGGACTGCATCGACGTGACGAATCCGGATCCCGACGCGTGCGAGCTGGCGACCGTGGGTGGGATGAGCGTCGATTCCGCGAACTCCGGGTTGCCGTCGGACGCCGCGGGCGGCCCCCCGACTGCGGCCTTCCTGCGCTTCAATCTGAACAACGCGTTCGCTGGCAAGACCGTGACCGCGGTGGCGCTCGAGGTGACCGTGATGTCCGACGTGGATTCGGCCAGCGTGAGCAGCGGCGAGGTGTGGAGCGTGAGCACGTTCACACGCCCGACGCTGTTCAACAGCGTGCCGAGCAAGGGTGTGAAGCTCGCCGGCAACATCGGCCCACTCGCAGTGAACACGACGTACCAATGGTCGCTCCCGACGAGCAGCGTAGCGCCGGGCGCGGCGGCGTGTTTCGGCATCTTCCCCATCAGCACGGACGGGGTCGACTACCAGAACACCAAGGGTGCGAAGCCCCCGCGTCTCATCGTCACCTATCAGTGAGCCGGCGCGTCCGGCTCGGGGCTTCGCCAGACCAAAGGCCCTTTGGCCAGAGCTTCTCCGTCCGCGTCGCCGCCGCTCGCGACGAGCACCTTGCCGTCGGGCGCTAGCCCCAGCGGGCGGCCCGCGAAGCGCCCGAGCACGCGCGCGGTGGCGAGATCGACCACGTAGGGCGACGCGGCAACGAGTGGAGCGCGCTCACTGACGTCGAAGCGAGGGTCGACTCCGGCGCCCAAGGTGGACTCCTCGCGCTTCGTGGTTTCTACCGCGACGAGAGCACCCTTGCGCCGAAGGAGGGCACGCGTGCCAAAAGTGGCGAGCACCTGGTCACCGCTCGTGAGCGGGAAGAGAGTTGCGGATTCCAGGTCCAGGAGCTTCACGTCGCTTCCGGGGTAGAGCGCCAACAGCCGCGCTGGTCCGCCTTCCAGTCGGTCGTGGCTCGGCGCGGCGATTTCCAGGTCGAGCGCCACGCTCTGGTCGTTGCGCCAGAGCGCGAGCTTCGCGCGGCCTTTGCTCTCCTCGCAGCTCGTCACGAGCTGCTTACGTACGAGGTCGAGATGGACGATTCTGGCGTTGCACTTCGCGTTGGCGATTTCGCTGCTTCGCCCGGGAGCGAGCAGGAGCAGCTTGCCCGAACCCTCGCGGACGATCCTGGAGTCACCGAAGCGGACGACGAGTCCCGGCACCGTTTCGCTCTTCTGGCCGTCGAGGGGGACGATTCGTCGAACCGGTTCGTCGCCGCGGCGCACCCGCGATTCGAAGCGCACCAACGGTCCGGAGCAAGGGCGCGGTTTCTTGCGCTCGAGCACCGGCCAGCTCAACCGATGATCCTTGTTGGTATCATCGAGCACGACGTCGAGCAGGAGTGCCTGGCCAGCGGGGTCGAACGCCACCCGCCAGAGCTCCCCCGGTCCGGCTTCGAACTGGCTCTCGCGCCCCGACTCGAGCTCGCGTAGGACCAGGGAAACGTCCTTGTCTCGGCGTCGGACGTAGGCGAGTCGCCTGCCGTCCAAGTCGAACGAGAGCGCTCGATGCGACCGTGCAGCGAGACCATCGCTCCTACCATCGAAACCGAGCTCGTCGAGACGGAGCTCCCGGTTGCGCTGGGTATCGAGCAGTACGTCTCCGCTCTCTTTGCGCAGGACCACCCAGCGGCCGCTGCCGTCGTATGCGAGTAGATCCAAGATGCGTTGGCCCGAACCTTCGCCGAGCGCGAAGTAGCGTGCCATCGAGTCGCCTTCGAGAGCGCCGCCAGCACCGACGCGCACGCGCACGCCGCCGTCGCCGTCGGTGTCTTCCTGCGCCTGGCAGAACACGACCCAGCCGCCGTCCGGTGCGACGGTCTCCAGCGTGAGTGGCCCGTCCGTGCCGACGTTGCCCGCGGGCGCCCGCGAGCTCGGACGCAAAGACGGTTTCGGCGCAGGCGGCGCGGCCAAGGCCGGAGCGCTGCTCGTCGTGGCGGGCGGCGGAGATGCCGTTCGGGGCGTGGGGCCGGCGCGCGGAATCGGCTGCGGCGCGCAGGCCCACGCGAACCCGAGCACGAGGGCTTGGGCGCTTCGGCGCGCTTGGGCGAGGCTCGAGCCGCGCATGTCCTTCTCTTTGCCGAAGCCGCGAGCGGACGCAATGCTATGCTGCGCCTCGTCGAGGTCGCTCCATGTCGAGTAGCCCATCCAAACGCCATGCCTTGGTCCACGGGTCTGGGCGCGCCGGGTTCGCTCCGGTGCTGGCCTTGACGATTTCGCTCGTAGGGCTGGCGTCGGGCTGCGGAAACAAGGACAGCGTCTCCCTCGGCGCGACCCTCAGCGGGGTCGAGCTGACCGTGACCGAGCAGACCCTGGGAACCCAGCTCTCGGGGAGCTTTCAGCTGCACCTGGAGGTGGGGGCCGAGGCGGACGGCGACGCCCACGTCGAGCTCTCCAACTTCTCGCTCGTGCGTGCGAGCGACCAAGCGACGTTGGTGGGTACGCTTCAGGTTCTGCCGCAGGGCGTGACGTTCCCGGTGACCGTGGGCAAGGGCCAATCGAAGACCATCGTGCTCGTGCTCGACGACTCGGCGCTCTTGCCGGCTTCCGACAAGGCGAACCTCTGCGCAGGCAAGGTCCAAGTCGTGGGCGCGGTGACGCACGATTTGCTCGGCGGCGAGACCAAGCCCGTGCGCGGCAACGCCGTTTTGCCGTCCGGTTGCTGAAATCCGCCCGGCCTCGACCTCCTGCTGGCCAAGGCCGGGAGCGTTCGCTATTTCCATCCCATGGCACAAGAGGTTCGAACCGACTTCGGCGATGCGAGCGCGTTCTCTCCCGAAGGGGAAAGCCCCGATGGCCTGGGCGAGCTCAGAAAGGCCGTCGCCGAGTGGCGCACGGGTCTCGTGGCGCCGAGTTTGAAGAAGCTCCCTGCGCGCAAGCCCCGGTTCTCCACCTGGAGTGACGTCGAGGTGCCCGACCTCGTCACTCCCGCCGAGGCGCGCTTCGACTACGCGAAGGACTTGGGGCTCCCGGGCGAGTACCCGTTCACGCGTGGCGTGCAGCCGACGATGTACCGGAGCCGACTCTGGACCATGCGCATGTTCGCCGGGTTCGGCACCCCGGCGCAGACCAACGAGCGCTTTCGCTACCTCCTGCGCGAAGGGCAGACCGGCCTTTCGACGGCCTTCGATTTCCCGACGTTGATGGGCTACGACTCCGACTCTCCTCGCGCCCTCGGTGAAGTCGGGATGTGCGGCGTAGCGGTGGACACGCTGCGCGACATGGAAATCCTCTACGGCGATATCCCGCTCGACCAAGTCACGACGAGCATGACCATCAACGGTCCGGCCATCGTGCTGCTCTCGTTCTACGTGGCGCTGGCCGACGTTCGCAACATCCCCCGCGATCGCATCGGTGGCACGGTGCAGAACGACTGCCTGAAGGAGTTCATCGCGCAGCACGCCTGGCTCGTACCCCCGCGACCTGCGATGCGCATCGTCACGGACATGATCGAGTACTGCTCCCAGGAAGTTCCTCGTTGGAACACCGTGAGCATCAGCGGCTATCACATTCGAGAGGCCGGCGCGACCGCGGCGCAGGAGCTGGCGTTCACCTTGGCCGACGGCCTCGCCTACGTCGAAGGGTGTCTCGAACGGGGGTTGAACGTCGACTCGTTCGCTCCGCGCCTCAGCTTCTTCTTCGACGTACACAACGACTTCTTCGAGGAGATCGCCAAATTCCGCGCGGCTCGCCGCATGTGGGCGCGCTTCCTGAAGGAACGCTACGGAGCCAAGAAGGCCGAGAGTATGAAGCTTCGGACGCACGCGCAGACCGCGGGCGTGTCACTCGCGGCGCAACAGCCCTACAACAACGTGGCGCGGGTCGCTCTGCAGGCGCTTGCGGCGGTGCTCGGTGGCACCCAGTCGCTCCACACGAACTCGCTCGACGAAACCTACGCCTTGCCGACCGAAGAGGCCGTGACGATTGCGCTCCGCACCCAACAGATCGTCGCGCACGAGAGCGGCGTCGCCAACACGATCGACCCGCTCGGTGGCAGCTACTACGTCGAGTGGCTGACCCATCGACTCGAGCAGGAGGCGCTGGACTACATCCGGCGCATCGACGAGATGGGGGGCATGGTGCGCGCCGTCGAGAAGGGCTATCCGCAGCGCGAGATCGCCCTCAGCGCTTACGAGTTCGAGAAGCGGCTGAACCAGGGCGAGCGCGTGATGGTCGGTGTGAACGAATTTCGCCAGGAGGAGCCGGACCGCATCCCCACCCTGAAGATCGACGAGCGCGTCCAGAAAGATCAGGTCGAGGCCCTGGCGCGGGTCAAGGCCGGCCGCAGCCGGGTCGAGGTCGAAAAAGCCCTCGCGCTGGTGCGGAGCGCCGCCGCGGGCGACGGGAACCTGATGCCGCCCATCATCGCGGCCGCCAAGGTCTACTGCACCGAGCAGGAGATTTGCGACGTGCTCCGCGAGGTGTTCGGTACCTACTCGGACCCCGCGGACTTCTGAGCGGTCGCGTCGTCAGCCGGAGGACGACGAAGGCTCGTCCTCGTCGTCGCGCGGGCCAATGCCTGGGTGCGAAACGCTGCGCAAGGTGTCGGAGCGAGGTGGGGCGCTGATCGGGGGAGTGCTCTCGGCGGGTCGCTCGATCCCGCGCCTGGACGGCACCACGATCTCTTCGGGACGCAGCCTGGGGTCGGCCACGGGCAGCACGCTCACTTGTCGAATGATGCGTTCCACCGCCTCCAACGTCGGTTTCGTCGTGGGCAGGTGGGGTTCGGAGTTCCGGCGACCACTCTTGATTCGCGAGCGCGGACCCGTGGCGGCCGGAGCGCTGCGATCGGGCTCGACGCCGAGCCGCACCTCGATCCGTGCGCGATCGCCCAGGTTCTCGGTCTGGAGCCGGACCTCGTCGGTCATCCCCTCGCGTGCGAGACGCTGCGCCGCCCGCACCGCGCCCACCACCATGTGTCGCAACAACCTGGCAGTGCGCGGCTTCCCGTTCACGCCGACGAACAGAACGAAGCCGTCACGGCGGCGATTCAGATCGAACCCGATGGGGAGGTCCACGAACACGTGCTCGAGAGAGGAGCGGAGGCGCGCCACGCTGGCTGCGAGGTCCCCGGGCACCGCGTAGCCCCCCGACACCACGGCGCGAGCGAACACGTCCGTCGCCGCCGCCTCGAGCACCGTACCCGAGCCGTCGCCGGCTGCAGCGTCGAGCCCGAGCAGGAGCTCCTCGGCGTCCAGAAGGTCGAGGTTGTCCATGGGCCCCGAGGCGCGAATGCGCGTGAGCAACGCTGGAGTGCTGAGTCGACTCCCCAGGCGCAGAGCGGTCGCTTCGACCAGCGCCGAGCGACCGTCGCGCTCGATGGCGTCGATGAGGTCGCGGACGAAGCGGGCGCGGAGCGCAGCCATGGGCTCAATATACGAGCGAGCCAGCCGCTTGGATATCGACTCCGTTCATCGAGGGGGAACCAGCCCCGGCGGGAGATTCGAACGCTGCTGGATTTGTGCGTCCGGTGTGCTTTCGAGGCTCACCGCGGGAATAGCGCGGGATGCGCGCGGGTCAGATGAATGTAGAGCCTTTCCGCAGCGACTTCGCTTCCGCGCTCGTTCCAGTGCCGATTGCGTGGAAAGTAGTTTTCCCGACGTGACTCCATGGGGAATGCGTCGAACAGGCTCAGGACCGGAACACCGGCCGGGCGCAGCCTAGCGTAGAGCCGCGCCATCCAGTCAGTCTCCCATTCGGGCGGAAATTCCGGGTATGGGTAGGTGACGACGGTGAACGGCTTGCCAAGACGCTGGGCGACGCGATGAATGCGAAGGATTTGTGCTGCCGCCAGGTCCTGTACGTCATCGATGGCAGCGGGCCCGGCGTCTCCGCCATCGGTTCCCCGGACGCGTGAAATCCAACGCTCGCGGCGCCGCCAGTGTCCGTCCATGCCTGCCGGGTCGGGCGTGAACCGTTCGCGTCCAGCGAGCTCCTCCCGATATGCGGCGTTGTCGTAGAAATCCGAGTCGTCGAACAACAGCAGGACGACGTCGGGAGCCATCTCTGCCAGGTGGTCCTCCGCCAGGTTCGCCTGTACCAGGGTCGACCAAGACACCACCGACACGCTCCAGACTTCCACCTGCCGGGAGGTCTGTGCTTGGAGCTTCTTCTCGAGCAGTTTGTAGAAGGTGCGCTCCAGGGGCAGCCCGAGCCCATAGCCGAACGAGTCTCCCAGGATCACGACGCGGGTGGTCGTGGGGGGCTTTTCAAGCGTGTACTCCTGGTTGCGGAAACCCAGAGAGTTCACCCGCACCAGGATCTCGTACTCGAGGTCCTCCAGGCCTCCGTCGGCCACCATCTCGCGATCGACGAAGACGGCACAGGGCGGCAGCGTGTGGTGCAGTCGGCCGTCGTCGACGAACGCCCGTGGGTTGGGTTTGCAGGTGCGCTTCGCCTCGCGCGCAACCGCCAGCACACTCGCGCGAGTCGTGATCCTCTGGGCCAGGTAACCCAGCGTGCCGAGCACCACGAATGCCCACGTCACGGCGAGGAGCACGCGCATCCGACGGGTCAGGCGCACGGCCGGAACCTAGCAGATCGAGAGCTGTCGAGTGAGCTTCCGCGGGCCGGCAGCGAGCTCAGCCCGTCATGAAGTAGAGCGCCAAGGGGGAAGGGGTTCGCGAAGCGGGCACGAGCTCGTCCCACGGACCGGGAAGCTTCGCAGCGTGGGCAAACACGACCCAGCCACCGCAACGACTACAGTCTGCCTGGTTGCCGTAGCAGCACTTGGGATTCGTGAAACCGTTCTCGTCCACGTAGAGCGGCAATACCGTACGCAGCGCGGGGCAGTGATCGGTCACGAGACGCGCCGTCGCGGGTCGCATCAACTCCAGCGCGCGCGTCGAGTTCCAAATGAACTCGGGGTAGCGCTCTTTGAGGGCGAGCACCGTGTCGACGGCGGGCTCGCGCTCCGCGGGATCGCGCCAGGCTAGCTCGGAGACCTCACCCTCGTTCGGGACGTGGAACGAGAACACCAGACCGTCGGCCGGTGAATCGATGAACTCGAGCACGAGCTCCTCGAGGCGGGCTTGGTTTGCCTTGGTCACCACGCACTGGAGTTGGACGGTGGGTACGAAGCGCTCGGGGATCCGCGCGATGGTTCGCTTCACCTTGGCGAACACACCCGCCCCGCGCACGCGGTCGTTCAAGTCCTCCGGGCCGTCGACGGACACGACGTAGGTGACGCTCGGACCGAAGTCCACCAGCGGAACGGTGCCGTTGGTGGTGATGACGTTCCTCTGGAAGAGCTTCACCCCCCGTTCCAACAGTCGCCAGCGCAGCATCGGCTCTCCGCCCATCCACAACATGCCGAAAATCCCGTGTCGGTCGCGCACCCGCACGAGCTCGGAGAGCAGTTCTTCGTCGGGGAGGTCGTTGGTCGCGTCGTTCGGATTGCCCTCCGTGTAGACGAAGCAGTGGGCGCAGGTCAGGTTGCAGCGATTCGTGACGTTGAGCATTGCGCCGGGGAAACGCTCCGGCGGCTCGCGGCTCAGGCGGTCGCGCGGGCCCTTGGGCTCGTAGAGCGGTAGCTTCACGCGGCCTCCACGCTGCGGAAGTCGAGCAGCGACTCCAGGGCTGGAGCGCCGGCGGAGTGCATGAAGCGCCGCCACACCCTGCGGCCCGCGCGGTCGTAGCTCTTCATTTCGGCGACGAGTTCGCGCCGCAACTCGTTCGAGACGATGGGCTCGGGCAAGAGCGGGTCGAACGCGAGCTGCCGAATGGCGCGACCGCCGAGCGTGAAGCACTCGGCCAGGGCTCGAGGCAGGGGCAGCGCGTCGAGTCGTTCGCCGCTCGTGCGCAGCTCGCGCCGCGTTTCTCGATAGCCGCGTTCGAGGGCTCGTGCATCCCAGAGCGAGCGCGCGTGGCGCTCGCGTGCCTCGTCCAAAGCGTCGAGCCCAGCGACCAGCACCTCGGGGCCGAGGCCGAGGTCCGAAAGCGCGCGGCGTACTCCCGCGACACCGCCCACGAGGTTGTCTGGGCGAATTTGCAGCCCGGGCTCCAGCTCGGCGAAGCCCAAAAAACCGAGCGCGCGCCGCGCTCGCCGCACAGCGCTTCGCTGAGAGCGGGCGAGGGCGCCTTCGTGGACGAGCACCCATCCGCCACGCCACGGCTGCATCCGTTCGTCGAGCCGAGACCACGCGGTCACGTGCGACTGGATCGCGCGACTACCCGCCGCGAGCCCGTAGTAACCCCGTTCCGTCTGCTCGAGCTTGCGCGCTGCCACCAAGCGCGCGACGGCCACGCGCACGGCGTTGCCTTCGATACCGAGGACTTCCGCCGCGCGCACCAGCGCACGCACCGGGATGGGACGGCCACCCACCGCGCTCGACAGATCGAGCACCAGCGCATGGGCCTTGAGCGACATGGATAGATATTACTCACAGGAGCAACATGTGATCAAGAGTGTAATATTCGCGAATCGACGAATGCAGGTACGCCGGCGCGCGGACGGTGGCTGTCGCGGGTCAGCCGCGCTTTTCGGCCCGAACGACCGAGTCCGGGCTGCCGCCGCCGGCCTCGGGGGCGGTCGAGCGCTCCGAGCCGAGGCGGAGCCGAGGAAAGGTGAGGCCCACGAAGAACGCCAGCGCGGCGAGGGCGAAGATCACCCAGAAGACAGGGCGGAGTCCGGACGCCAGCGCGTTCGCGAGGTGTCGTTGGTGCTCCGGATCGAGGCTCGCGCCGAGCCGGCTTCCGGCCAGGAGTCGCGCCGCATCCGCGACCAAAGTCGGGTCGTGGCGCAGCGAACGCGCGAGGACCTCGCCCAAGCCGCCGACGGCCAGCGCACCGCCAATCGTGCGAAAGAGCATGGTGCTCGCCGTCGCGACCCCGCGTTCGCGATAGTCGACGCTCCCTTGCACGGCGATCAGGGTCACTGTGTTGGCAAAGCCGAGGCCCACACCGAAGAACGCCGAGCCCAGCTGGGGCACGAGCATCCCCTGCCCTGGGTGGAGAAACAGCGCGAGCCCGAGGGCGGAAAGCGCCGTCACGGCCAACCCGATCCGCACGAGCGGGCGGTAGCCGAGGCGCCCGACCAGGCGGCCTGCGATGGCGCTGGAAACGGGCCAGCCGATGGCCATGGGGGCGATGGCCGCACCCGCTTCCGTCGGGCTCCTCCCGTTCACGCCCTGGACGAACAAAGGCACGAAGCTCAGCATCGCCATCAGCGACGCGCCGATCAGCGCGCCGAGTGCGGTGGCGATGGCGATGAGCTTTCGCGACAGCAGCGCGAGCGGAAGCACGGGCTCGCGCGCGTGACGCTCGACCCAAACGAAAACCAGCGTGAGCACTGCGGCCAGGGCGAGAGCCGCGGAGCTCGTTCCGCCGCGGATCCCGACCAACGTCAGAACCACGATGGAGCCGAGCAGCGCCGCCCCTGCCAGATCCAGGGACGCGCCCCGTCGCTCGACCCGCTCGTGGAGGGAAACGGAGAGCACGGCTGCCGAGGCCAAGCCGACGGGAACGTTCACGTAGAACACCCAGGGCCAGCCGAAATGATGGACGAGGAAGCCGCCGAGCAACGGTCCAACGAGACCCGCGAGCCCCCACACGGCGCCGATCACGCCTTGCATGCGTGCGCGCTCGTGGACGGTGAAGATGTCTCCGACGATGGTGAGCGCCATGGACTGCATCGCACCGCCGCCGAAGCCTTGGAGTGCGCGCGCCGCGATCAGAAATGCCATGCTGCGCGCCTGCCCCGCGCTGACCGACCCCAGCAGGAAGAGGGCGATTCCAGTCAGCATCACCGGCTTGCGGCCGTAAAGGTCGGCGACCTTCCCGGCAATCGGCATGCTGACCGTGGAGACCACGACGTAGGCGGTGAACACCCAGGCGTAGAGGGCGACGCCCCCGAGGTCCCCCACGACCGTGGGCATGGCGGTGGACACCACGGTCACCTCGAGCGCGGACATGAACACCGCCAACATGAGCGCAGCGACGGTGCGCACGCGATTCGTGTGGGGCGGGTTGGTCATCGTCGCGGGGTGAGGGGTGAGCTCACGGTGAGCCGAGCGCTTGCTCCAGGTCCGCGCGGATGTCTTGCTCGTCCTCGATGCCCACGGCGAGGCGGATCAACGCGGGGTCGATCCCGAGCCGGCCGAGCTCTTCGTCTCCGAACTCGAAGTAGCTCATGACTGCCGGCTGCTCGATCAGCGTCTCGACGCCTCCGAGGGACGGCGCGATGGTGGCGAGTCGGCAGGCGTCGACGACGCGGCTCGCCTCGGCGCGGCCGCCGCGGACGACGAAGCTGACGACCCCGCCAGCGCCGGCCATCTGGGCCTGGCACACCGAATGCGAAGGATGGCTCTCGAGCAGCGGGTAGTAGACTCGTTCCACTCGGGGGTGCGCCTCGAGCATGCGGGCAAGGGACAGCGCCGTGCGATTTTGCCGCTCGACACGCATGCCGAGTGTCTTCATGCCGCGGCCGATCAAGAACGCGGCGTGCGCATCCATGTTCGCGCCGAGCACGCTGCGGAGCTCGCGTACGAGCGAGACCAGGTGGGAGGGGCCCGCGACGAAGCCGCCGAGCACGTCGTTGTGCCCCGAGAGGTATTTGGTCGCACTGTGGACCACGAGGTCGATGCCGTGTTCGCGGGGGCGTTGGTTCACGGGCGTCGCGAACGTCGAATCTACCAGCGTGCGCACGCGCCCCTTGGCCTTGGCGATGCGCGCGAGCGCGCTGAGGTCGGTGCAGTAGAGATACGGGTTCGTGGGTGACTCGCCGATCACCAGACGGGTGTCGGGACCCAAAGCGGCTTCGAGCTCGTCGAGTGCGCCGGGACCCACGAGCGTGTGGCGGATGCCGAAGCGCGTGAGCGTGTCGGTGACGAACTGGCGCGTACGGCGATAGCAGTCGCGGAACAGGACCACGTGGTCCCCGGCGCGGGTCATGGCCAGGATCGCGGTCGTGACTGCCGCCATGCCGCTGGCGAACGCCACCGCGTCGTCTTGGCCTTCGAGGGCGGCGAGTCGGCGTTCGACTTCCCGCACGGTCGGGTTGCCGTAGCGCGCGTACTCCTCGCGATCGGGATCTGCGTCCTCACCACGCATGTAGCGCTCGAGGTCCGCGCTGCTCTCGAAGGTGTAGGTCGCGGTTTGGGCGATGCTCGGCGTGAGCGTGTGGTGCGGGCGACGGCGCGACGTGCCGGCGTGTACGGCATCGGTGCCGCTCGCCCCACGCCGGCGCTCGCTCGTCATGACGGTTGGCCCGAGAGTCCCGAGCGGATCCGCTCCGAGAGCAGCTGTGCTGCCGACGCGAGCGGCAGGATCTCGACCTTTTTCGGATCGGGCTCGCTGCGCGGCTTGAGCTCCACGCCGCCCGCCTTCAGCGCCTTGGCGCCGACGGTCACGCGCAGCGGCACTCCGACCAAGTCCGCATCCTTGAACTTCACGCCCGGGCGCTCGTCGCGGTCGTCCACCAAGACGTCCCAGCCCTCCGACTCGAGCGTACGCTCGAGTTCGTCCACGGCCGCCACGACCTCGGGCTCGGTCCCGACCTGCACGATGTGCACGTGGAACGGCGCCAAGGGCAGGGGCCAACGGATCCCGTTCTCGTCGTGGTGCTGCTCGACCGTAGTCGCGACCAGGCGCGACACGCCGATGCCGTAGCAGCCCATGACGATGGTCTTCTGCTCCCCTTTGTCGTCGAGGTAGCTCGCGCCCATCTTGGACGAGTAATGGGTGCCGAGCAGGAAGATGTGGCCCGCCTCGATGCCGCGATACACTCCCAGGCTGGACCCGCACTCCGGGCAAGCGTCGCCCTCCTTCACGCTGCGGATGTCGGCGACACGCCCCGTGAAATCGCGTCCTGGCTGGACGTGGGTCAGGTGGTAGTCGGTCTCGTTGGCACCCGTGATGCCGTCCACCACGTTGGCCGCGCTCTCGTCGACCACGACCTGCCCAACGAAGCCCACCGGTCCCGCGAACCCCACCGCGGCGCCGGTCGTCTTGGCGACGTCTTCGGCGCTGGCGAGATACACCTCGGGCACGCCCAGGGCGCGCGCCAACTTGATCTCGTTCACCTCGTCGTCACCGCGGACCACCGCGAGCACGACCTCCTTGCCGGCCGCGTACAGCAAGCTCTTCAGGAACTTCTGGGGCGACGCCCCCAAGAACTTGCTGACTTCTTCGATGCTGCGCTGAGACGGCGTGTGGACCTTTGCCGTGGCCGGCGTCTGTTCGGGGTCTCCATCCCGCGGCGCCGGAGGAGCGCTCGCGACTTCGAGATTGGCGGCGTATTGGCACTTGGTGCAGGCCGCGAGAAAGTCTTCCCCGCTCTGGACCAGGACCTGGAACTCGGCGCTGCCCGAGCCGCCGATGGCGCCCGAATCGGCGCTCACCATGCGATAGGTGAGTCCCATGCGATCGAAAATGCGGGTGTACGCCGCCCGCATCGTCTCGTAGCTCTGGCGTGCCGACGCATCGTCCACGTCGAAGGAGTACGCATCTTTCATGCTGAACTCTCGACAGCGGAGCAGCCCGCCGCGCGGGCGCGGCTCGTCTCGGAACTTGGTTTGGATCTGGTAGAGGTTCTTCGGCATGTCCCGGTAGCTCTTGATCTCGTGCCGAGCGAGGTCCGTGATGATCTCTTCGTGGGTCGGGCCCAGGTGGTAGTCGGTGCCCTTGCGGTCCTTGATGCGGAACAGCACGTCTCCGTAGAGCTCCCAGCGCCCGGTCTCACGGAAGTACTCGCTCGGCAGAAGAGCCGGCAGGAGCAACTCCTGGGCTCCTGCTCGATTCATCTCGTCACGCACGATCCGCTCGATGCGTCGGAGCACACGCAGGCCCAGGGGCAGGAAGCTGTACACGCCAGCGCCGACACGCCGCACGTAGCCCGCGCGCAGGAGGAGGATGTGGCTCGCGCTCTGAGCGTCGGACGGAGCCTCTTTCAGCGTGGGCAGGAGCAGGCGGCGGTATCGCATGAGGACCGGCTCCTACCATGAAGGTCACGGGACCAAGGGTGGGGTCCATTCTTTACCTCTCGAGTCAGGTATCGGCGCGACGGAATCAGCGTGTTTTCTGCTCTCATCGCGAGCCATCGGCATTGTCGACTTGTTATACCGGAAAAGTCGGGTAATAAACCTCTGGCGGTCATGGCCCCCCACAGTTGGAAAGAGGCGCTCGGCACCCGGATCCGTGACGACTGGGCCCGGGAGATCGACGTGTTCGAGACCCAGCTCGAGCTGCGCCAGCGCGGCAAGCTCGAAGAGAAGCTCTTCGCCGAGACTCGGCTCAGGCGCGGCGCCTACGGCCAACGCTACGACAACGGGCAACGAAGCGACGGTCGCGGCACCCAGAGCTTGGCGTTCCCGGAGCGCCCCAGCAAAGGGCCCGGCACGGTTTGGGACGCGCCCGGGATGATGCGCATCAAGATCCCCTACGGCCGCCTCACCGCCGAGCAGCTCGAGGTGATGGCCGACCTCGCCGAAGAATACTCCGACGGGATCTTGCACGTGACCACTCGTCAGGACGTGCAGCTTCACTTCGTGCACATCGAAGACACGCCCGACCTGATGCGGCGACTCGCCGCCGTCGGGATCACCACGCGAGAGGCCTGCGGAAACTCGGTGCGCAACGTCACGCAGTGTCCGCGCGCAGGCGTTTGCGCGGGCGAGGCGTTCGACACCACGCCGCACGCCCACGCGCTGACGTTCTTCCTGCTCGGTCACGACGACACCCAAGACTTCGGGCGCAAGTTCAAGATCTCCTTCTCGGGGTGCAGCGAAAGCGCTTGTGGCCTCGCGAGCTTTCACGACATCGGTGTGATCGCAACGACCCGTGTGGTCGACGGTGCGCACCAGGAAGGCTTCCGGCTCTTCGTGGGTGGCGGGCTCGGCTCGGTGCCTCAAGCTGCGGAGCTGCTCGAAGAGTTCACGCCCGTGCACGAGCTGCTGCCGCTCGCTCAGGCGATTTGCCGTGTGTTCGGCCGGCTCGGGGAGCGTGAGAACCGCCAGCGCGCGCGCCTCAAGTTCTTGGTGAAGCGCCTCGGGATCGAGGAGTTTCGCCGGCTGGTATTCGAAGAGCGGCGCAGCCTGCGACCCGATCCGCGCTGGACTGCGCACTTGGAAAAGCCTGCAGACGAGCTGGAACGCCCACTCCGACCCCCCCAGCCACTGGGCTCGAGCGAGTTCGAGAACGCCTCGACCGAGCTCGCTCGATTCCGCGCCAGCAACGTCCGCCAGCAGAAGCAGGAGGGCTACGTTTCGGTCACGGTGGCCTTGCCGCTCGGAGACGCGACGAGTCGACAGGCGCGTGCGCTCGCCCGACTGGCGCGGCGATACACGGGTGACACCCTGCGCGCGACGGTGGACCAGAACTTCCTCCTGCGCTGGGTCAGCGAGGCAGATCTGCCTGAGCTGCACCGGGAGCTCGCCCTTCACGGGCTCGGCGAAGCCGGAGCCGGAACCATCAGCGACGTCACGTCCTGCCCGGGAACGGACACCTGCAAGCTCGGGATCTCGTCTTCGCGCGGGCTTTCGGCCGAGCTCAAGCAAAGGCTCCAGGTGGTCTCGGACCCGAACGCATCAGCGCTCCACATCAAGTGCTCGGGCTGCTTCAACTCTTGTGGCCAGCATCATGTGGCGGACATCGGATTTCTGGGTGTGAGCCGTGTGGTGAACGGGCGTCGCGTCCCGCACTTCCAGCTCGTGGTTGGCGGACAGTGGGAGAACAACGGCGGTGCATTCGGCCTCGCCATCGGCGCCGTGCCGTCCAAGAACGTGCCGCGGCTGGTGAGCACGCTGACCGAGCGCTTCGCCCGCGAGCGCAGCCAATCCGAGAGCTTTCGAGCTTGGGTGGTGCGCGTCGGCAAGAAGGAGATCCGCAAGCTGGTGGACGCCGAGGCCGTGGTTCCAGCGTACGAAGTGGACCCGAGCTACTACTCGGATTTCGGGGACCCACGCGAGTACACCATCGGCGACATCGGCGAGGGCGAGTGTGCAGGCGCCGTCGTGAGCTTCCTGGAAATGGGGCTCGCGGCCAGTGAACGCGAAGTGTTCGAAGCGCAGCTCCTGCTCGAGGCCGACGACGTCGCCGCAGCTTCCGAGCGCGCGCTTCGCGCAATGCTCACCGCGGCCCGCGCGCTGGTGCGGGAGGAGAACCCCAACGTGTCGGAAGACACTCGCGAAGTGGAGCGCGAGTTTCGGGAGCGCTTCTACGACACCAAACGCTTCTTCGACCCGTTCGCGGGCGGGAAATTCGCTCACTACTTCTTCAAGGCCCTGGCCGACGGCGACTCGAAACAGGATCGCAGTGCCGCGCACCAGCGCATCGAGGAAGCCCAGCTCTTCGTCGACGCTGCGCACGCCTGTCAAGAACGCTTGGCCTCCGAGCGGAGGGTCGGCGCGTGAGCCTCACTGCCCGACGCGTCGAGCTCTCGCTCCCGTTGGAACCCGGCTGCCTCTCGGAGCCCGAGCGAGTCGTGCCAGTGTTCCATGGCGTGATCCGGGACAGGAGCCTCCCGGGGGTCTGGGTCGACGTTGCTCGCTACGCACATGTCGGCCACGGTCCCGTCGTGATCTTGGTCGGGCACGAGGCGGACTACGCCATCGAAAGGGAAGCCGCGGGCGTGCGCCTCGCCCGGACCCGCAAGCGTGGAAGTGACTCCCTCCTCGACCGCGAGCTTCTCGGCGGGCTGCTCCAGATGGCGGAGATTCTGGAGAGCTCGCTGGCCGGCGTGCGCGTGCGTACCGACGAGTTCCGCCTACGTGTCCTCGATCGGTTGCGGGTGCCCAACACGCCCGAGGTCGTCACGGTGGCGCGGAGCCAGGTGCACGGGCTCGCGGTCGCCCTTGTTGGTTCCGCCGAAGTCGCCGCGCTGGACGACGAGGGAGAGCCCGTGACCCTGCGTGTGTCGCGCTCGCGGAACCAAAGCGTGTCCGAGGCTCGACGGGCGCTCGCCGGCTGAATCGACCGGCGTCAACCGCCGAGCGCCAACGCCACCAAGCGTCTCGAACGGTCCGGCAGTAGCGGGAGCAGCTCGGCCGCCAGCGCGTGACCGCGCGGCGTCATCTTGTTCCAAGTCTGACGCAGGACATCGATGACGTGGGCGTCGTCTCGCTCGTGGGCGAACGCTTCGAGGTCGTGCTCGAGGAACGCCAGGCAAAGCGCATCCTCCATCGTGGCTACGTCGCGGTGCCGCGAGATCCCTTGCTTTTCCACGATGCGGCGGAGCTCGGTTCGAGTCTCCGGGTCGTAACCCAGCTCGACGAGAACTGCGTCGGCCCGATCGGCGTGAGTGCGGGCCGCGTGGCGGCGCCAGGCGTGGTAACCGGCTCGACCTTCGGGGAATTCGCTCCGCGCGATGGTCCAGCGCATCAGGTGCTGGCAACGACTGGCGAGGCGCAGAGCCTCGCTGGGCTCGGGCTCGAGCCGGAGCACCCATTGCGTGAGCTGGTCCGCGCGAGCGAGCTCGCGGGGAACGGCCACACCGCCGACGTCGAGCGTCACCGGATCCCGAGCGTTCAGCTCGTCGAACACGGCGATGGCGCGCTCGGCACGAGATTCGGTCATTCGCCCGGCGGCTTGGCGAACTGACCCGGGAACGGATCTGCCTCGTGGCGTTGATCCACTTCTTGGCGCGTCCAAGGGAAGGTCGCACCCCGCTCCTCGAACAGCGCGACGCCGATCACGCCGACGTTGCGGTCGTCGCCTTTCTTTCCGGCGTACGACTCGCTCACCCGCCCGAAGCGGAAGGCCGCGACGGTATCCGTGCTGCGCCGCCAGCCATCGATTTCGACCGTGGCGAACCCGTTCACGATGTATCCCCGACTGGAGAACGAACCCGCGCGGCCGTTGATCACGTCGAGGCCGTCGACGGTGGTCACGGCTTCGAAGCGCACGCCGGTGTTGTTCTTGATCTGGATGATGTAGCGACGACCGTGCTCGCCGATGACGTAGGTGTTGCCCGCCGTGCTGAATCCCTCGAGGGGGCGTCCTCCTTCGTCGAGCAGGCGGACCGTGATTGCACCGCGCGTCGAGCTGCCGGCGCCGTTCTTGAAGTCGCTGACGCCGGCGCGATTCGCCATGGCGCGCACGCCTTCGGCGTCGTTGTAGAACATCTTCACGACGTCGAAGGGTTGATCGGGACGTTCGCGGAAGAACGGCGAGGTCGACACGCGGCTCTCACGGTTTTCGCCCCACTCGGTCCCCAGGCCAGGCCGCTCCTTCTTCTCCGCCATGGCCGGGCTCTGGCTGTCGGCGGCCCCAGGCGCCGCGGCCTCGGCCGAGGTGTCGTAGCTCGCCTTGCTCGCTCCCCCTGCGTAGCCCGGGGAGGCGGGAGCGGGGGCGGCCGAGCCGCCTGCGCCACAGCCCGACAGGGCGATCGATGCCGAAAAAACACCCAGAATCGACGCTCTCGTCATCTCTCGTCTCCCGTGCTCGCGACCCTCTGAAAACGCATGGGCGAGATCCGGCTTACACCTTCGGCGGCCGCGGGCCAGCACGAAAAAACGGCGGGTCCCCTTTGCGAGGACCCGCCGTGCCGGGGCAGGGAGGTCGGAAAATCTCAGAAGCTACCGGGAGGCGGCGTCGCGAACTTGCTGGGGAAAGGGTCGGCGCCGTGGCGCTGGTCGACCTCTTCTTGGGTCCAGGGGAAGGTGGCTCCACGCTCCTCGAACAGGGCGACTCCGATGACGCCGACGTTGCGGTCCTCGCCCTTCTTGCCGGCGTAGGAGTCGCTCACGCGACCGAAGCGGAAGGCGGCCACCGTGTCGCTGCTGCGACGCCAACCGTCGATTTCGACGGTCGAGAAGCCGTTCACGATGTAGCCGCGGTTCGACAGCGAGCCGCTGCGGCCGTTGATGACGTCGAGCCCATCGACGGTGGTCACGGCCTCGAAGCGCACGCCCGTGTTGTTTCGGATCTCGATGGTGTAGCGCTGGCCGTGCTCGCCCACCACGTAGGTGTTTCCACCCGTGGCGAAGCCCTCGAGGGGGCGACCGTTCGAGTCGAGCAAGCGGACAGTCACCGCGCCGCGGTTGGCGCGCCCCGAGCTGTCGCGGAAATCGCTGACGCCCGAGCGCCGCGCCATGGCGCGCACGCCCTCGGCATCATTGTAGAACATCTTGACCACGTCGAAGGGGCGATCGCTCCGCTCGCGGAAGAACGAAGAGGTCGAAACCCGGCTCTCGCGGTTCTCGCCCCATTCCGTGCCAAGCCCGGGACGCTCGCGAGCCGCGGCGACGTCCGCCGACTTCTCGGCTTCGCCGCCGGTGGCGGGGGCCGCCCCCGGGCTCGCGCCGTAGCCAGGTTGGGTGGCCGCCGGGGCGCCAGGCGAGCCCGAGGGCTCGTAGCTGGGCGGGCCGGCAGCGTCCTTGGAAGCTCCGCCCGCGGCGCACGCCGTCGCCAAGAGTGCCGTACCCAACACACCGAGAATCGTTGCCTTCGTCATGGTTCCTCTCCGCGTCGCTGCCGACACGAGAAGAACGGGCCCCGCCTTTCTCGCTTACACCCGAATCCGCTCGGCGCAGGAATAGGCGTTGAAAGAGCCGCCCCGGGAGAACCCGACCAACGTGAGGCCTGCCCGGCGGGCGGTCTCCACCGCGAGCGAGGTAGGGGCCGAGACCGCTACCAGGGCTGGAAAGCCCGCCAGCACCGCCTTCAGGACAATTTCGAAACTGGTGCGTCCCGAGACGACGAGCAGGCGGCCCCGGGCGGGCAGTAGTCCGTCGAGCAGGAGCCTTCCGACGACCTTGTCGACCGCGTTGTGCCGTCCGACGTCCTCTCGCGCGAGCAACAGCTCGCCGTTCGCGCCGACGACGCCCGCCGCGTGTAGCCCTCCGGTCTCACGGAATACGGGTTGCGCTTCCGCGAGTCGCGCGGTGGCGCTCACGATCAGGTCTCGACCGAACGTCGTGTCGTCGTCGATCTGCGCGGATCGAGCCAGGAGATCGTCGATGCTCCGACGTCCGCACACGCCGCAGCTCGCCGTCGTGAGCGTGCCACGCCTTGCCAAGTCGAGGCGTTCGAGTCCGAGCTTCGTGCCGGGAGCCGCGGTCACCTCCAGGGTGTTGCCGTAGCCGTCGTCGCCGGGGCGCCCGCAATGATGCATGCCGCCAAGGTCGTCGCGACTCGCGACCAAGCCCTCGGAGAACAGGAGCCCCGCGGCAAGTTCGTGATCGTGGCCTGGCGTCCGCATGGTGATGGCCAGCGTGTCTCCATCGACCCGGAGCTCGAGGGGCTCTTCGATCACGATGGCGTCGAGCGCTTCTTCGCGCGCGCCGTCCGGTCCGTGGCGGAGCGTCGGACCGCGCGCGACGGACTTGGTGCTCACTTCGCCTCGACCGCGGCGAGGAAGCGCGAGAGGATGCGTTGGCCTTCGACCAAGCTCGAGAGGCTGGTCCATTCGTTCTTCTGATGGGCCTGGGCTTGCGTGCCGGGCCCGAAGTTCACGGCCGCGACGCCCAGGGCGGCGAACCGCGCCACGTCCGTCCAAGCCTGTTTTGGCTCCACGGCGTGGACTCCGCTGTCTGCCAGCGCCTCCGTCAGTGGGTGATGGCGGAGCGGCGGAGCCGCCGGGGATAGGTCGATGAACTCCACGTCGGCTTCCCCCGCTACGAGCTCCAGGATCTCCTCCTGCACGCGCTCGAGACTGCGGTCGGGGCCGAAACGCCGGTTCAGGTTCAACTCGAAGTGATCGGGGATGACGTTCCGTCCGCGGCCACCGCTCGCCAAGGTGGCGCTCGCCACGTGCGCCCACTCGAGACCGTCGATTTGTACGCGTTCCGGTTGGAGGTTCGAGAGCCGGGTCAAGAGCGACGCGGCCTTGTGGATGGCGTTCTCGCCCTGCCACGGCCGCGCCGAGTGGGCGGTTCTCCCCCGGAAGTGGAGCTTGGCGTGGACGGACCCGCTGCACCCGAGCTGGAGCTTGTTGTCACTCGGCTCCAGGGCAATTGCGAAATCGACGTGGGGGAGCTCGGTGTCCTCTTCGAGCACTCGCCCGAGCTCGTTCTCGGCGTAGGGACCCTCTTCTCGCGCGTAGAACACCAGGGTCAGGTCCACCTTGGGCCGTTGGGGCCGCTCCGCGAGATCGAGCATGAGCGTGAGCCCGCTCTTCATGTCGGCCGCGCCGGGGCCATAGAGCCGATCGCCTTCGATGTGGGGCGGTCGCTCGTGCTCGGTTCGCACCACGTCGAGATGTCCGACGAGCGCGATGTTCGGGCCGCCGGTGCCGCGGGTGAGTGGCACCACCAACGAGTCACCGTAGCGGCGCACCGGAGCTGCGACGCGGAGCTCGGCAAAGTGCGCCGCGACCTGGTCGCAGAGCAGGCGCTCCTCGCCGATGGGGGAGGGCGTTTCGCACAGCCAGAGCAGCGTTCGTGCGAGCTGCATCAGACCGGAACGTTGAACTCTCGGAGGGCGCTGTTCAAGCTCGTCTTCTTGTCGGTGCTTTCCTTGCGCTGCCCGATGATGAGCGCGCACGGCACCATGAACTCACCGGCTGGGAACTTCTTGGGACGCATGCCTGGAATCACCACGCTCCGGGCCGGCACTCGGGCCCGGTATTCGACCGCCTCTGGACCCGTCACGTCCAGGATGGCGGTGGACGACGTCAAAGTCACACCGGCGCCGATGACCGATTCGCTTTCCACGAGCACGCCCTCCACCAGGATGGCTCGCGAGCCGACGAAGCAGCCGTCCTCTACGATGACGGGCTGAGCGCCCGGCGGCTCGAGCACGCCGCCGATCCCCACGCCGCCGGAGAGGTGGCAGTTCCGGCCGATCTGAGCGCAGGAGCCCACGGTCGCCCAGGTGTCCACCATCGTGCCGGCACCCACCCACGCGCCGATGTTCACGTAGCCCGGCATCACGATGGCGCCGGCCTCGACGAACGAGCCGTAGCGGACGGTGCCGGGAGGCACCACGCGCACGCCGCGCACGTCGAGCCCGCGCTTGAGGGGGATCTTGTCGAAGAACTCGATGGGGCCCGCCTGCAAGCGTCGCATCTCCGCCACGGCGAAGTAGAGGAGCACGGCTTCCTTCACCCAGGCGTGGGTCTCCCAGTCGCCCGGGCCCTTCTGCGTCGCGACGCGCACGCGCCCCTCGTCGAGCAGCGCGATGGCTTCGTGCACTGCTGCGCGATGACGCGGGCGCTTCAGGAGTTCCCGATCGGCATACGCTTCTTCGACCAGCGGGCGGATTTCTGATTCTTCCACGGCGAGCCAGCGCATAGCGCGGATTCGCCTGCGGCAGAACCCCGATCCGTCACGCGCAAAGTACGAGCACGACCTTGGCGTCGGGAGGTTGCCATTCGAGCTCGACACAGGCCCGCCGCGCTGCTGCTTCCACCGTTCGGAGCGTCGTCGGTCCAGTGAGCGGCAGTGCAGGCAGTGAGACACGCTCCCCCGTCTCGCCCCCGGCCAGAATCTGCAGCGCGGGTGCATCGCCCCGGGAACCGAGCCGGAGGCACGGTGTGCCGCTCGAGCGCTCGGCCACCCAACGAGCGGCGACGCCGAGTGCCACGCTCGCGACGTGGGGGTTCACCAGCGCCTCGCCGTGCAGGGGCTCGGGAACGCAGATCTCGATGCGCTGCGATTCGTCTCGCTGTGACACTGCGTGGCGCAGGAGATCGGGCAGGCTGAGTCGGACCAGGCCGCCCTGCGCGGATTCGTCCAGGAGATCGACGAGCGCCCGGGCGAGCTCGAGCTCGCTGGAAAGTCGAGTCACCAGCTGATCGAGCGCGAGCCGAGTCTTCGCGTTGACGGGTTTGCCCAAAGCCGCGCCGAGCGTGTCGCGGAGCTCCGCTGCACGAGGGGCGAGCCAGGCTGCGAGCTCGTCCACCGAGCTCCGATCCTCCAGACGCGGCGCGACGCCCTCGAGCAGCGTTCGCGCGTTCGGCTCGATTCCGGCGCAGGCAGCGTGCACATCGGGCAGCACGCTCTCGATGCCCTTTGGACCCACTCGCACGCTGTGCAGGAGCTGAGCGAAATTGCGTACGCTTCCCATGGCGTCGCGGAAATGGCCGCGCGCAACCCGCAGCCCCTCCGAGGCCGCGGGTGCGGAACCGCCGTCACGCTCGCCGCTCTCCATCGAGCAGATCGTGCTCGCTCAGAGGAGGGCTGCGCCTGGGAAGAAGTAACCGCACTCCTTGATGCCGTTCTCTTCCGAGTCCGAACCGTGGCAGGCGTTCTCGCCGACGTTGGTTCCGTAGAGCTTGCGAATGGTGCCCGGCGCAGCCTTGGCAGGGTCGGTCGCGCCGATCACGTCGCGATAGTGCTGAACCGCGTTCTCGCGTTCGAGCGCCACGAGGACCACCGGTCCCCGCGTCATGAACGTGCAGAGCTCGTCGAAGAAGGGGCGCTCGCGGTGAACCGCGTAGAAGCCCTCGGCCTCGACGCGCGTCAGGTGGGCCTGGCGCAGCGCTACTACGCGGAACCCCTCGTCCAGGAGGCGTTGCAGGATGTGACCTTGGACACGCCTCTCGACGGCGTCCGGCTTGATGATGCAGAGGGTTCGCTGAATCGCCATGGCTACTCCCAAAATCCTTCAGGTTTTCCCGCCCGCGGCGGCGCTCTTACGGCAACGAGCCGGCATGATCAACAGAGATCTGCGTACTGACCGCCGGGCCGGCGCGTTTTGGGCTCGGGCCCGGGTCAGGGGCCACAGGATTGTAGAAAATGCGACCGCTCCCGGGCGGTGGTCCAGCGACGTAGGGTCTCGACGACGGGTGCGTCATTCTGCCGCAGCTTGTCGAAAAGGTAGTCCTGGATCCCCTTGTGCACGGCGCACCAGTCGCTCTCCCGCATGCGTCCGTGGAGCGAGCCCTGGGTCTCGTAGTTGTGCACGGGACAGATGCCGCAATACGCCGCATAGGTGCAGTTCACGCAATCGGGCTGCGTATCCAGGTTCGACGCGGCCAGCATGGCGCGCACGGTGTCGTGAGTCATGAGCTCCCGGTATTTCGCACTCTCGACGTTGCCGATCTTGAAGAGATCGTCCCCCATCTCGTGGAGCATGCGACCCTCGTCACAAGTGAAGATGCTTCCATCGTAGTTGTACGCCATCTGCCCGATACCAGCGCCGCACGGCGAGCGGATGTCGAGGAAGTTGGGGTCGTCGTCGGTCAAGATCTTGGTCAGGAAGATGGCCGCGTAGCGCTCCAGGATTTCCGCGCCGCCAGCGTTCTTCTCCAGCATGTAGTCGACGGCCTCGCGATAGAAGTCGAGGTAGTTCCGCCGGGCGTATTCGATCTTCGGTCCGGTGGTGCTGGCGAAACCAAAAGGATCGAGCGGACGCAAGAACAGTGCGCGACAGCCCAGGTCGAGGTAGGTGTCGACGATCTCGCGCGGGTAGTCGAGCGCCGCGCGGGTCACGGTGATCAACGCTTCCACGTGGTAGAGCGTGGGGTCGAGTCCGAGCTCCGCGTAGCGTCGGTTGACCGCGCGGATCGACCGTGCCGCCTGCTCGAAGGCGCTTCCTCCGGCGAGCAGCCGCTGCTTGTCGTGGAGCGGGGGCGGGCCGTCGATGCTGGTACAGATCTGCACCTTGTTCTTCACCAGGTAGTCGAGTCGCGCTTCGTCGAGCAGTGACAGGTTCGACACCAGGGTGAACTCGAGCTCCTTGCCGTATGCCCGATTCTTGGCGAGCGCGTACTCGATGGCGTGCTGCACCACGGGGAAGTTCGCCAAGGGTTCTCCGCCCTGGAACTCGATGGTGATCCTGGGCGCAGTCGATCGGAGTGCCAGCTCCACGCAGCGCTCGGCCGTGGCCGGTGACATGTCCGTGTCCACTCGGTCCATCGATGCTCGGCTGGCGTGGCAATACACACAGGTCTCGTTGCAGCGCAGCGTAACCACGAGCACGTGCAGATTCGGACCGAAGCGCAGGAACGACTTCTTTCTTCGCAGGCGCTCTGCCAACCGCTCGGGGTCCACCGAGTCGGAAAGGAACCCTCGCTCCGCCAGCCGATTCTCGAGCTCCGATCCCGGCACCAGCTCGCCGCGAAACAGCGCGTCGCGCTCTTCGGGGTTCACGAACACCCAATCCCCGAACGGCGTCGTGAGGAGCACGGAGCCGCCGACGTTGCGCTGACGAACGGCCACGAGGCGCCCCGCGCGTGCGGGTGCGGTTCCGAGCTTCACGAGCTGCATCCGTGCAAGCGTAGCGTGCTACGCTCTGGGCGTGGTAGCGAGTGAGCGGCGCCTCGATCTGAAGCTCGGCTTTGCCTGCAACAACCGCTGTCTATTCTGCGCCCAAGGCGAAAAGCGGACGGAGTGCTCCGCTCGACCTGCCGCTGACCTTCTCGAGGAGCTCCGGCGCGCTCGACCAGACGCCACCGGAATCGTACTCACCGGTGGTGAGCCCACGCTCTACAAGAAGCTCGTGCCACTGGTGGCGGTAGCCCGCCGACTCGGATTTCGCAGCGTGCAGCTCCAGACGAACGGGCGCCTGCTCGCGTACCCCGAAATCTTGGACGCATTGCTGGATGCGGGTGTCACGGAAATCGCGCCGTCGTTGCACGGCCCCTACGCGAAGATCCACGACGCGCTCACGCGCGCCCCCGGCAGCTTCGACGAGACCACCCGCGGGATCCGAAATGCCCTCGCGCGATCGCTGCCGGTCGTGACCAACAGCGTGATCACGTGTCAAAACGTGGACCTCTTGCCCGGCATCATCGAGACGTTGGCAAGCCTCGGCGTCCGGCAGGCGCAGCTCGCGTTCGTGCACCCCGTGGGGACTGCGTTCGAGCGCTTCGACGACGTCGTGCCGGACTTGCCCGCCGTGGTGCTTCCCGTGCGCTGGGCGCGCGAAGCGGCTCGTCGCCACCGAATGAAGCTCTGGACCGAGGCGATCCCCCTGTGCTTCTTGCGCGGAATGCAGGACCTTGCGGTGGAGTCCATCATTCCACTCACCACGGTCAGCGATCTGAACGGCCGCGTCGACTATTCCGAGTGGCGAGTACGGGAGGGCAAAGCGCACGGTCCGCCCTGCCGAACCTGCGCCGTGCGGATGCGCTGCGAGGGTCCGTGGCGCGAATACCCCGAGCGTCGAGGTTGGCGCGAGATGCAACCGTTCGCCGAGGCGCCGGCGTGAGCTTGCGAAGCCGCACGGAGTGGCGTAGCGCTCGAGTCATGCGGGTCGTGGTGTTGGGGCTCGTCTGCCTCGCAGTTGGCTGTGGCTCGAGCGAGTCGAGCGGCTCGGCAACGGGGGGAAGCTCGAGCGGTGGCGCTGCGACCGGCGGAACCTCGAGCGGGGGAGCCGCGGGCGTTTCGGGCGGCGGCAGCTCGACAGGAGGAGCCTCCGGCTCCGGGGGGAGCGTAGGTGGCGGCTTCCCGGACGCTACCAACACCGGGATCCCGGAGGGGGCCTGCCCGAACGGACTCGTCGCCGCGACCCTCACCGAGACCGAGCCGGCGTCCGGCAAGGTCATCGAGTGCTATCGCTTCGACGGCGCGGTTCCCTACATTCGCCCGGAGATCAAGAACGTCACGTATCGCTACTGCCGCTTCGAAACCAAAGACGACACGTTTCTGAACCTGCAAGGCGGGCCAGTCACCATCGAGGATTCGGAGTTCACCGGACCGGCCGGGACGTGGATTCGCACGGCCTACGACGCGAACGACCTCAGCGTGCGGCGCTGCAACTTCTCCGGCATGGCCAATGCAATCGAGTTCGGAACGACGAACGTCGTGATCGAGGACAACTACGTGCACGACTTCGGAAACGTGACCCAAGACCAGCACGCGGACGGGTTTCAGACCGAGGGCGCCGACTCGTTCACGATCTCGCACAACACCGTGCTGTTCAACGAAGTGTGGGGTTCGACGAGTGCGCTGCTGCTCAAGGCGGGCGCGAAGTCGCAAGTGAAGGACAACCTGCTGGCGGGCGGCGGCTACACGATTCACGTGAGCGGCGATCTCGACTTCGTGGGGAATCGCGTGTCCACGAAGTTCCATCCCGACTCCGGCATCTACGGCCCGGTGTATCCAGAGAGCCTTGCACCGAGCGGCGTCTGGCAGGACAACGCTTGGCACGACGGGCCCAAAGCCGGGCAGCCGATCGCCGCACCGTAGGCAAGATCATGGGAAAGAACGTCGTTTTCGGAGCGCTCTTCCTGGCGCTCGCTCTCGGGTCGCGGCTCGCCCTGGCGGACTGCACCTCACCCGCGAGCACTCACTTCGTCGCGACGACCGGCAGCGATTCGGCAGACGGGAGTGAAGGAGCGCCGTGGGCGACCATCAACCACGCCATTTCGAAGACGGGACCCGGAGCATGCGTCCGCGTTCGCGCCGGCAGCTACGACGAGGGCGGTGAGATCTGGGTACGTCCGGAGAACGGCGGGGCCGCGGGTCAGCTCTGGGAGCTCGCTCCCTACCCAGGCGAAAGCGTCACGCTCCAGACGCGCGTGCTGCTCGAGGGACACTACGCGCGCGTGCGCGGGTTCGAAATGGCTTCTGGAGTTTCGATCATCGCGCGGGAGCAGGGCAGCCACAACGAGGTGATCGGCAACCACTTCAAAGGCGCCTACACCTACGCAGCGATCTCCCTCGGCGGGGACGACCTCTTGGCGGAAGACAACGTCATCGAACTCGACGGCAGCGGCTCGACGCAGGACCACGGCATCTACGTGCTCTACGGAAAGGGCAAGGTCATCCGGAACAACGCGATCACCGGTTCTCCCGGCTACGGAGTCCACATCTACGACGAGAACAAGTACGGCTGGTCCCCGGACATCTCGGACGTGCTCGTCGAGAACAACTCGATCCGTGGCTGCGTCAGCCGTTCCGGCGTGATCGTAGCGGCCGACACCGGCGTCCAAGTCAGCAACGTGAAGATCGTGCACAACGTGCTCGCCGAAAACCCGAGCGCGGGAGTCACCATCTGGAAAGACGGGATCAGCGGCGTCGACGTGCTGAACAACACGGTGGTGGGCGGAGGAGCCGGCGTCACGAACCTCGGAGCGGCGGGAGTGCGGGTCCAGAACAACCTGTTCTGGAACACCCAAACGCTGCTCGACGGCAGCTTCGCGTCCGTGGACACGAACCTCTATGGTCCGGCCAAGAGTGGAGCGTCGGCGGACGTGAACCCGCTCTACGCCGACCCGGCGTTCGTCAACGCAGGACAAGGCGACTACCACCTCTCAGCCGGTAGCCCGGCCATCGACGCGGGCAAGGATGTGGGCCTCGCCTTCGTCGGTAGCGCTCCCGACCTAGGTGCCTACGAGGTGGGCGGGAACACGGGGCCCGGCGGGACACCCGAGCCCGGGACGGGCGGCAGTACGGGCAGTGGTGGGCGGAGCTCCGGCGGAGGATCGGCCGGCAGCTCGGGTGGGGCTCCGACCGGCGGCGCCGCTGGCGCGAAGTCGAGCGCCGCTTCCGAGGACGACGGTTGCGGGTGTCGCGTGCCCTCCCGCCGTCGGCCGGTCGGGTACGCTCTCCTCTTCGTCGCGGGCGTCGCGCTGCTCGAGGCGCGACGCCGGCGCTCTGCCTAGAGCATGCTCTTCAGCGTCGCGCCCATGTCGCTGGGCGTCGGAGCGACCTTCACCCCGGCCGCCGTGAGCGCGGCGATCTTGTCTTTCGCCGTGCCCTTTCCGCCGCTGATGATGGCCCCGGCGTGACCCATGCGCTTGCCCGGCGGCGCCGTCGTCCCCGCGATGAAGCCAGCCACCGGCTTCTTGAAGTGGGCCTTGATGTACTCGGCCGCGCGCTCCTCGGCGTTTCCGCCGATTTCGCCGATCATGATCACACCCTCAGTGCCGGCGTCCTCGTTGAACATCTTGAGCACGTCGATGAAGTCGGTGCCGTTGACGGGGTCGCCACCGATGCCGACGCACGTGCTCTGGCCGATACCCAGCGCGGTGAGCTGGCCCACGGCTTCATAGGTGAGCGTGCCCGAGCGGCTCACCACGCCGATCTTCCCGGGCCTGTGGATGTGGCCCGGCATGATGCCGATCTTGCACTCGCCGGGCGTGATGACGCCGGGGCAGTTCGGGCCAACGAGTCGCACGTTCTTGCCTTCGAGAGCACGGCGCGCGCGGATCATGTCCACGACCGGGATCCCCTCCGTGATGCAGATCACGAGTCGGCAGCCCGCGTCGGCGGCTTCCAGGATCGAATCGGCAGCGCCGAGCGCGGGAACGAAGATGCAGGAAGCGTCTCCACCCGTTTGCCGAACGGCGTCGGCCATGGTGTCGAAGACCGGGATCGTCACCTTCTTGCCGCCGGGGCCTTCGGCCTCGAAGGTTTCGCCGCCGCGGCCCGGCGTGCATCCGGCGACCACCTGGGTTCCGTACGCCACGCACTGCTTCGCGTGGAACGAGCCCGCCGAGCCCGTAATGCCTTGGATGATGACCCGCGTGTTCTTGTTGATGAGAATCGACATCGTTCGTGCGCTTTCGTTCAGCTGCCGCGGACCAGGCCCACGATCTTCTGTGCACCATCCGCCATGGTGCTGGCCGGGACGATCTTGAGCCCGCTCTCCGAGAGGATCTTCTTGCCGAGTTCCACGTTGGTGCCTTCGAGTCGAACCACGCAAGGTACGGAGAGCCCGATCTCCTTTGCAGCGGCCACCACACCCTCGGCGATCACGTCGCACTTCATGATGCCGCCGAAGATGTTCACGAAGATGCCCTTCACGTCGTCGCTGTGCAGGATGATCTTGAAGGCCTTGTGGACCTGTTCCTTCGTGGCGCCGCCGCCCACGTCCAGGAAGTTTGCTGGCTCGCCGCCGAAGTGCTTGATGATGTCCATCGTCGACATCGCGAGTCCGGCGCCGTTGACCAGGCAACCGATGTCGCCGTCCAAGTTGATGTAGGAGAGACCCGCCTCCTTCGCTTCGAGCTCGACGGCGTCTTCCTCGTCTTTGTCCTCGAGCTCCTTCCACTCGGCGTGACGGCCCTCCGCGTTGGAGTCGAAGTTGATCTTCGAGTCGAGCGCGATGACGTCTCCGCCCTTGGTGACGACCAACGGGTTGATCTCGAGCAGAGAGCAGTCTTCCTTCTCGAACAACTTGCCGAGGCGGGACACGACGTCCGCGAACTGCTTCACCGTCTCTTTGGGCTTCGGGCTGCCCTTGCCGATCTCGAGGCCGTAGGCGAGCTTCCGCGCTTGCCAGCCGCCCAGCCCGAGCGCGGGGTCGAGGTGCTCCGTCAGGATCTTCTCCGGGGTCTCGGCGGCGACCTTCTCGATCTCGACGCCTCCCTCGGTGCTGGCCATGATGGCGATACGCTTCTTCTCTCGGTCCACCACCATGCCGAGATAGAGCTCACGGGCGATGTCGAGGCCCTGCTCGATGTAGAGGCGGCGCACCTTTTGGCCGCCCGGTCCGGTCTGATGCGTCACGAGTTGCATGCCCAGGAGCGAGTCGGCGATTTCCCGCGCCTTCTTGGGCCCGTCCTTCACGACCTTCACGCCGCCGCCTTTGCCGCGCCCGCCCGCGTGGATCTGCGCCTTTACGACCACGACCGGAATGCCGGTCTCGTCGATGAGTCGTTTCGCACAAGTTTCGGCTTCTTCCGTGCTGAAGGCCGGATAGCCCTTCGGCACCGGAATGCCGTACTTCGCGAAGATCTGCTTGCCCTGGTACTCGTGGATCTTCATGGTGGGGGCGAGCCGCGTAGATCGGTCGCCGGTCGGCGGCAAGCGAGAGGCCTCAGGGCCGCGGTTCCGGCTCCGCGCGGGCTTCCGATCGAAGGACCAGGCGGCTCAGCCGGAATCGGCCGTCGCGACGGGTGAGCTCGGCGCTGCCCTTCCAGATCGAAGCGTGCAGGTCACCTACCTGAGAGTCCGACACGGTCACCTCGAGTGTGACGGAACAGCGGTCCGACCTAGTGGTCGTGGCAGAGAGCTCCCGAAACACCACGACCGGGTGCTTTCCGCGCGTCGCGTCGAGCGCATGTCCCACGACGCGCTCGCGTCCACGCTCCGTGAAGGTTCCGGCGATGTCCACCTCGACATCGGGTTCCACGAGCTCCATGAGCTCGGCGCCTTGGTGCTCGGAAGGTGTCCCGAGTACTACCGCGATCTTCCGAACCGTGTCCGTGCCCAGAGCTGGCGGGGATCCCAGGCGCACGAAGACGACGGCTAGCAGCAACGCCGCCGCCGCCAGTGCCCACTTCGTCCGCGCCGACATACCTGGAGCATAACGAGGTAAGCTCGTTCCGAGCCATGCGCATCGCGCTCCTCTACCCGCCGCCGTGGAAGATCACGCTTCCCGGCGAGCCCGCCGCCCCGGTGGGGGAAGGGCCGCCTACGGAATGGGTCGATGGCGATCTGGACTCCGACTTCTTCCAAACCCCTTACGGCCTCTTCACCCTGGGTGCGGAGGCGATCCGAGCCGGACACTCGGTGAAGGTCTTGAACCTGTCCGGTTTCGCGTGGTCACGCGTCGAAGAGGTGCTCGGCGAGCTCGATGCGGACGTCTACGGCATGAGTTGCTGGACGGCGAACCGCCGTGGCGTCGGGTACGTCGCGCGACTTCTCAAGTCGATACGGCCGCGCTCCACCGTCGTCGTCGGTGGTCCGCATGCGACTCCGCTCGCTCTCGAGATGCTCGAGCATCATCCGAGCATCGATCTGGTCACCCGCGGCGAATCCGAGGACACGTTCGCCGAGATCCTCGAACGCCTCGGGCGCAGTGCTCCGCTCGACGGCATTCGCGGTACGGCCTACCGCCGGGATGGCACACCGGTGCTCGCTCCCGACCGAGCAGCGATCACGAACCTCGACTCGCTCGAGTGTCCCCATCGGTACTTCGAAACTCACATCGTCATGACGTCGCGAGGCTGCCCGTGGCAGTGCACGTTTTGTGGCGCCGAAGCCAGCTGGGGCCGCGGATTCCGGGGGCATGGCATCCCTTACGTCGTCGAGTCTTTCGCCCAGGCGCTCCAGCGCTTGCCGGTCAAGATGCTCCAGATCAAAGACGACACGTTCACCGCGAATCGCAAGCGGGCCCTGGAGATCTGCAGAGGCATTCGCGAACGCGGACTCCAGTTCCTCTGGAGCTGCGACACGCGCGTCGACGTCCTGAGCGAGGAATTGCTCCGCGAGATGCGGCTTGCGGGCTGCCAGCGCTTGAGCTTGGGGGTCGAGAGCGGAGCGCAGTCCGTGCTCGATGCGATCCAGAAGAAGATCAGCGTCCAGGAGATCGTCGATGCCGCGCAGATGGCGAAGAAGTTCGGGATCCGGACGCGCTTCTACATGATGCTCGGGAACCGTGGCGAGACCGAGCAGACGTTCCAGGAGACGCTCGACTTCTTGGAGCGCGCCCAACCGCACGAGTACCTGTTCTCTTGCCTGTCGATTTACCCGGGAACCAGCGACTTCGACGATGCGGAGAACGCCGGCTGGCTCCGACGGAGCGAGTACTTCACCGGTGACTTCCAGGAGCTCAAGACGCCATTCGATTCGACGCCCGCGCTGGCTCGGAAGATGAGCGCTTGGTTTGCCGAGAACAAGGGGCTCCGGATCCTGTATCGCGAGACGGCGGAGGAGTTCGCCGAGATCCTCGAGCGGCTCGGGGACCACCACGCCGCGCACCTCGACCTCGCGGGTGCCCTGTACCACCGCGGTGACCTCGCGGGCGCCGAGCGGCACGCCTTGCGTGCTTTGGAGCTCGGGTACCCTTGCCCTGGCCTTTGCCTGAACTACCTGGCCTGCATCGCCTACCGTCGCGGGGACCTACCGGCGATGCAGGACCACTTCTTGCGCGCGGCCAAGACCGACCCCCAGCACGATGTATTGATCCGGAACGTTCAGCGTGCGCGCAGCTGGTTCCAGGCACGCGGACCGGAGAAACAGCAGCCTCTCGAGCTGGATGCCCGTCACGACTTCATCTTGCTCGAGAAGAACTCCCAGCCGTCACTCCCGGGGCCCTTGCCCGAGGATTTCGCGACCTGGAAGGTGCACTCAGTGACGCCGGGACCTACGCGACTTCGCGTCGTTTGACCCTTCCGTCGACCTTGATGGGGCCCAGCTCGAAGTGGAGCTTGCCGGCCTTGCCGCGCAGCCGAATGCGTCCGCCGTGCACGCCCTCGAGGTGACACCAGGTGCAGAGAGCGATGACGTTCTCGTCGTCGTCGGTGCCTCCGTCGGAGCGAAACTTCACGTGGTGGGGTGTGACGTCGCGGCGCGAACAAACCGGGCTCGAGCAGGTGAAGAGATCCCGTGTGTAGATGTGGGCGTACGCTTCTTTGCGTTCGCAGTAGTGGTTCCAGGTATCCCAAAAGACGTCGCACAGTAGCTCGACGAAGCTCGTACCCTTCGGGAGTAGGCGGCGTGTGGCGCGCTCGAGGCCGCGATAGAAGCGCGCCGTGTCTGGGCTCACCCTGATCCGCTGGACCACCGTTCCGGCGCTCGCGGACATCTGGCCACGGGCATCGAGCACGGCCTGGCGTTCTCCGTTCAGGAGTCTCGCTTCCAGCCGTCGCACGCTCTGCACCGCCTCCGCCGTCGGGGGTGTCGGCGAGCGAGTGCCCCGCATCAACTCGGCGACCCGTACCTCCTCGGCCAGGTCCTTCAGCGTGCGCGCCTTTGCCCGCTCCAGCCAGACCTCAGCCGTATCGCTCCGAGCCACACGACTGACGAGCCGTGCGGCCTCGTGGCCGAGTTCGCGCGACGCGAGGGCGGTCCGGATACGCTCGGGCCAGTGACGCGCGAGGGCGATCTCGGACTTGAACGCCGAATACGAGAGGCCCAGTCGCTCGCGCGCGTATTGTCGCTCGCTCGCGTATCCAAGCGCCTTGGCCCCGCCAATCTGATGGAATTCGAGGACAGCTTGAGCAAGCTCGACCTCTCGGGTTGCGAGGTCGCGCGCGCGGGCGACGATGCGGCGGTCGAGCTCGGCCACGCGGAGGATCTCCGAGGGAGGTGGAGCGGGCGCGTCAGGGGGGCCACCGGGACCTCGCTCGGCGAAAAGTGCTTCGCTCTGCCGCTCTGCGTCGACCTCTTGGCTCGCGCGGCGAGCTTCTTCGCGCTCCCGGGCAGGATCCGCCCAGCATTCGAGCTCGTTGTCCGCCAGGATCCCGCAGACGCTTTCGAACGTCTCCGCCAAGAGTGCGCTCATGAACGAGTCCGACTCGTCATGTCCCACGGAGTGGTGGAAGAAGCGCCGTGTCCAAGCCAGGAGCCAGGCATCCCGCGGGCGGAGCGCGAGGCGGAGCGACACCGAGGGCTCTTCGTCGTCAGCGGACATTTGGCCTTTGGTTTCGGCGAGCCGCAGTCGCATCTGCCGCACGGTTGCCGTCCGGGCTTCGCCGACCAGTGCGTCCTCGGTGCGGGGCGTCGCATGGCGCGAGACGAGCTCGACCATGCTCCAGCCGAGCATTCCGGACGCAAGGGCGCGACGCAGGTGAGGGAAGGAAACGAGGCGGCGGGCCAACGTGCGAGTTTCGAGCGCCCAGCGTCCGCTCCTGCCCATGCGTTCTCGCGCGTAGGCGGGGAACGACGAGAACCCGAGCTGGTGGTGGCCGCTACGGCGCGCGAGGCCCTCGAGCAACTCGCCGAGCTCGAGACGGAGTCGCCCCGACCCACGAGCGAGCTCGGCCAGTCGCACGTCGAGCGCGCGAGGATCGGGTGCATGTGCGTCGCGACGCGCGACTCCCGGCTCGGACATCCTATGCCGAGCGGAATCGGCTCGAGCCCGTGGTCAGGTGTGCGCTTTCGAGCGTAGAATCGCGGTATGAGGAACTTGGCTTGGCCCGCTGCCGTGCTGATCTTGGCGACCACTGCGGCCTGCGGATCCGACGATGGCGGCACGTCTGCAACCGGTGGTGCCTCCGGAGCGGGAGGCACTGGCGGCGCAGGAGGTAGCACGGGCGGCACGGGTGGCGCGTCCGACCTGAACCTCGAGCCGGGCGCCGTCGTCGAGCTTGTGGTGAAGGCCGGCAAAGCGAGCGTACATCTTCCCACGCCGGGTGGCGCGGAGGAGTACGTGCTGATCGTTGCGTCCGCCGAGCTCGATTCGTCCACCCCGGAGCACGCGTACAGCGTCACCGCGGCACCCAGCACCGACGCCTCGCCGACTCAGGCTGATACCGCGACGCTGGTCACCGGCTGTTCCATCGATGCTGGCGCGTTCAAGGGGCAGCCGCTGCCCACCGAGACACCTCCGACGGGCAGCGGCCCGAAGGTGGGGGACAAGAAGCAAATCTCCATCGGCACCAAGTCGGGGAGCGAAACCTTCGACGCCGAGGTCGTCGCGGTCGGACAGACCGCCGTTGTCTGGGCCGACGTGTCCACTGCCCATCCTGCGGTGCTCGACTCGGCGCTGGTGCAAGAATTCCTGAACGACTTCGAGAAGACCATCCTGCCGCGGGAGCGGACGATCTTCGGAGTCGAGTCCGACGAAGACAAGAACGGGCACATCCAGCTCGTGTTCACCCCGCTCACGTACGACACGGCGGTGGCGTTCTTCACCAGCTGCGATCTCGCCCCGAGCGCGTTTTGTCCGCCCGGCAACTCGGGAGAGTACCTGTACTTGACGCCACCGAACGCCATCGACCCCCCGTACAACACGCCGTCTGCAATCAAGGAGATCTTGGCCCACGAGCTATCCCACATGCTGCACTACGGTCACAAGGTGTTGAAGAACGGGCTCTCGGGTTGGGTCGAGAGCGCGTACATGGCCGAGGGCATCGGTGGATTCGCTCAAGACGTGAGCGGCTACCAAGCGGGGAACTTCTACGTCGCCAAGGCGGGTCTCGACGAAATCGACGCTTTTTCTCTGGCCGACACGCTCGCCGACAACGTGGAGTACGACTTCGCTCGGGATGGCGCGCTCCGCGGCGGCTCGTATTGGTTCGTCCGCTACGTCTATGATCGTGGCGGCGGCGATCTCGCGAAGCCGGACGGCAGCATCGAGAGTCGAGGGGGCCCGGTCCTTCTCCGAGCGCTGATCGAGCCTCCCGAGTCGATTTCAGCCGTATTGCCTGGGTTGGCGAAGACGACCCCCGCCGACATCGCCGCGGATTTCTGGACGACTCTGGCGATGAGCAACCGGGACGCGGTCGGCGGCGTCGCGCCGACGAATCCTTGCTTCGCGTTCCTGCCGACGGCAGAGGATCCGATCACGAAACGGCAGCGCGGAGGCAGCGTGTATGCGAGTTTCCACGGTCAATCGATGACGGGTCCCAAAGTGCAGGAGCTCTCGGCCGTCGACGGGTCTCTGCGAGCGGGTGGCGGTGAGCTCGTGAGGATCGTCGCCGACTCGGGCGCGGCCGCACTCGACCTGAACGTCGAAGTCGACGCCGCCGCGCCCGTTCGAATCCGACTCGGCCGCGTCAAGTGACCCGGTACGTCACTGGTTCGTGAACATGTCCTGGCAGCTGCCGGAACCGGTCGTTGCGTCGGCCTTGCAGCTGCCGAGCGCGGGGGCTTCACACGCGATGGCAGGGCAGTCTATGCCCTCGCTGCACTTCTGAAGGCTCCATTGGGCAGACAGCTCGGTCAGCGAATTCAGTGCCGAAGCGTTCCCCGCGTTGACGAACGTAAAGGCGCACGGGCACGCCAGAGCATCGGGAACCTTGGCGGTGCACTGTTCCATGTCGAGCGCTGGGTTACAGACTTTGGCTTGCACGAGCGTAGCGGCATAGGTCGTGTCGAGTACCGAGCAAGGGGCTCCGCCGCTGCCCGAAACTCCCCCCGTACTCACGCCTCCCGTTCCAGTTCCACCGGTTCCGCCGCCGCTGGTTCCACCACTCCCGGACACTGCCCCACCCCCGCCGCTGCCGCTCGCACCGCCCGTTCCTCCGGATTCCGCTTGCCCCCCGCAGGCCACGAGCCAGGGGACCGCAAGCGCTGCTGCGAATGCCCATCTCCTCATGGGCATGCAGTGTAGCAAGATTCCGTTTCCGCGTTGACTCCCCGTGGCCGCGCGAGGAAACGAGAAGCATGATCCAGCTGCGCGACAAGACCCTTGCACGAATCCGGGACGAGCTGCTCGAGGTGGGACAACCGCCCAGCGTGCACTTCATGCATGCGGCCGCCGAAGATGATCCGTTTCGTGGTGACCCCGATGCCAAGCGGCGCTTCGAAGCGTTGTTCGAGGTCATGTGCTTGATGGTGATGGCGGACGGGCAAGTCACGGACACCGAGCGCGAGGTTCTGCGTGGAGCGGTTCGCGGACTGACGCAGCACGCGGTCCGCACCGCGCACATCGAGAAGCTCTTCGAGCAGTGCACCGAGCTCGCCAAGCAGGGTGTCGACGCGCGGCTCGCGGCGGTGGGCCCCGTTCTCCGCGAAGACCCTGCACTGGCCGATGCAGCGTTTTCTCTGGCCGCGGCCCTGGCCTTTGCGGACAGCGAGATCGAGGACAGCGAGAACGAGCTCATCAACTCGCTGGCCGACGCGCTGGAACTCGACGGTGAACGAACCGAAGAGCTCTTGAATCTGCTCGAAGCGGAGTCCGACTAGACGGGACTCACTTCTTGGCGGCGCGCCGATAGAACCAGCCGCGCCACGGCTGCGCTCCACCGATGGGGACGTGCACCGCTTTGTTGTGCACGAGGAGCCCCGCCGCGAAGTACGTGTGGGGCTCGCTGACGGACAAATCGTAGACCCTGGCCTGCGTGTCCTCGAAGACCGGGGCGAGACGCCTCGTCTGCCCGTCCAGGCCGACGAGTGCTGCGTCCTCACCGACCTCGGCGGCTTGGACGAATCGCCCGTTGGCGAATATCGGATGATCGCCGGTGACCGCCAAGGCGCCCAATCGGACGAGTCCACGTGCGTTGCGGCGCTCGATGTCGACCACCTCTGCTGTCGTGAACGCACGGGTGCGCACGTCGAACGCCACCACTGCGTCGCCGGGCGCGAGCCGTTCGATGGTCGTGCTGCCGGCGGGCGTGGCGATGGGTGTGCCTTCCGCCACGCACGTGAAGTGCTTGAAGCGGTCGTAAGCCAGCTCGTTGCCTGCAGGATCGAGCAGCAACTCGGCCACCTGCATGTCGTATCCTCCGCTCGAAACCTCGAGATCGAAACGCAGCCAACGATTGCCGTTCACGTCGTCGACGATGGGCGCGACATTGCGCGGCGCTCGCGGCAGCGATTCGCGTTTTTGCACGAGCGCTCCGCCTTCCGCTTCGAGGCTCGTCAGTGACTTGTGCTGCGCGTCCTCTTGCAGGACTTCGAGTTCGAGCGGTTTGGTTTCGAACGCGATGGCGAACTTCGGCGTCTTCACCGTGCCGCTCATGCGAAGCGAGAACTTGCCAGGATTCTCCAACAACTTGGCCGGGGGTGACTTCCACGCGACGCGCTCGGCATTCTCGGAGAGGCCCGCGCTGTCCAGCGTGAGCTCGTGAATGACCGAGCCCAACCCGGAGGGCCAGGGTCTGCCGTACTTCCCGGCGGTCTCGAGGGCGAGGGGCTTGCGTCCCTCGGGCGTGAGTTCGAACCGGAAGCTCGCTACGGCCTCACCCCAATCGAAGCTCTCGCCGAACCAAGCGTGGCTCTTGTCCCACGTGCCGTCCGGTGCCAGCTCGAATGCCACGCGAATAGGGTCGTTCGACGTCAGGCGACTGACGAAGAGCCGCGTCCTCACGACTCCGCCAGCGGAGTTGCGAGCTTCGGACGAGTTGTTCCGAATCGAGGGCTGCTCGGCGATCGGAGGCGCTGGTGGCGCGCTGGTCGGCGGTGGGCTCGGGCTGGGCTTTGGCCTTTTCCGACAAGCGGACGGCGAGAGCGCGAGCAGCAGCGCGAGGCCCAACGCGAGGCGGCTACGAGTCATCTCCGAGTCCTAGGCTTTGATCCGGAGCATGTCGGGATCGTAGAACGGCCGCAGCGACGCCCGCGCGGGGTAGCGTTTGCCTGCTACGTCCACCTCCCACTTGCCAGCGTCGAGGACTGCCTGGGTGATGGGCTTTCCGATGTCTACCATCGCGAGTCCGACGGCTCCGCCCAGCGTGTGCCCGTAGGAAGCCGCGCGCACGTAGCCGACGGCGCGATGGTTGCAATGGACGACTTCGGCGTGGAACATCAAGGGCTCCGGGTCCTCGAGCAGGACTTGTACCAGTCGGCGCGTGAGGGGACCCGAGGCCTTCATGGCCAGGACCGCGTCTTTACCCAAGAAGCCTCCGGGCTTCTTCAGATCCACGGCGAACCCGAGCCCCGCCTCGAGAACCGAGTCGGTGTTGTCGATGTCGTGCCCGTAATCTCGGTAGCCCTTCTCCATGCGGAGACTGGCCAGCGCTTTCAGCCCCGCGTGGCGGAGGTCGACTGCTCGGCCGGCTTCCACCAAGTGATCGTAGACGTGGGTTGCTTGTTCTGCCGGGACGTAGAGTTCGTAGCCGAGCTCCCCCAGGTAGGTGATGCGAACGCACAACACGCGCCCAAAGCCGATGTCGATCTCGCGAGCGGCGCGGAAGGGAAACGCGGCGTTGGACATGTCGGCGGAAGTCACGCTGGCGAGGAGCTCTCGCGAGCGGGGACCTTGCACGTTGATTTGGGCATACCCTGACGTCACGTCGGTGACGAACGCATGCGCGTCGTCCGGGATGTTGCGCCGGAGCCAGGTTGCCACGTGGCGGTGCGCCGTGTCGGAGGCCACCACCCAGAACTGCTCGGCATCGAGTTTGGTGACGGTCAGGTCGGCCTCGAGCGTCCCCTTGGCGTTCAACCACTGGGTGTAGGTGATGACGCCCTCGGCCGCGTCGACGTCGTTGGCGGAGACGAAGTTCAGGATGCGTCCTGCATCGCGGCCCTGAACCAGGAATTTCGCCATGAACGACATGTCCATGAGGATGACGCCTTCGCGCGCGGCGCGGTGCTCCCGCTCCCACTCGGGCCAGAAGCTCTGACGCCCCCAAGACAAACGTTCCACCTTGGCAACGGTGCCTTCCGGCGCATACCAATCGGCGCCCTCCCAGCCGCTCACGTCCTTGAAGTAGGCGCCGCGCTCCCGCAGTCGATCGTAGAGCGGAGACTTCTTCGCTCCGCGCGCGGTCTGCATCGAGCGCGTGGGGTAGTGGCACTGGTAGACCATTCCCAGGCTTTCGACGGTGCGCGTCCGTCGGTACTCCGGGTTCTGTTGGTACGGGTGGAGGCGATCGATGTGAAAGCCTGTGACGTCGACGTCGGGTGAGCCATTGACGATCCAGTGAGCGACGACCCGACCGAGTCCGCCCCCGGTGATGATGCCGATGGAGTTCAAGCCGGCTGCCACGAAGTAGTTCCGGAGCTCGGGTGCCTCGCCGACCACGGGCGCGAGGTCTGGCGTGAAGCTCTCCGGACCGCAGAAGAACTTGCGTACTCCCACCTCGAGGGAGATCGGCACCCGCCGCATCGCCTTCTCGACGTAGGGTCCCATGCGTTCCCAGTCGGGGGTGATTTCGCCGAACGAGAAGTCGCCGGGCACGCCCTCGACTTTCCACGGCGCGCACACGGGCTCGAACAGTCCGACCATGAGCCCGCCGACTTCCTCGCGGAAGTAGCCGTGGGATGCCGGATCTTCGATGACGGGAAACGACTTCCCGAGTCCCGGGATCTTGTCCGTGATGAGGTAGTAGTGCTCGGCCGCCTGGAGCGGGATGTTGACACCGCCCGCGGCACCGAGCTGTCGCGCCCACATTCCCGTGGCGTTGACCACGAACTCGGCCTCGATCTCCCCAATCGCGGTGGTCACGCCCTTCACGCGACCTCGATCTTTCAGGATACCGGTCACCGTCACGCCTTCGATGATCTTCGCGCCCGCGAGCCGTGCGCCTTTGGCAAGCGACATGGTGGCGTCCACCGGATTCACGCGTCCATCTTCTTCGACGTAGAAGCCGGCGAGCACGTCGTCGGTCCGTGCCAGGGGGAACAACTCTGCCACTTCGCGCGCCGAGATCTCGTGCACGTCGATGCCCATGTGGCGATTGAAGGCGGCTACCCGTCGGTATTCTTCCAGTCGATCGGCCTCGGTCGCGAGCTCGATGAACCCGACTGGCTCGAATCCGGTGGAGAGGCCGGTCTCGGCTTCGAGACGCGCGTACAGAGAACGTGTGTACTTGCGCATCTCCGTGGAAGTCTCGGAGGTCGAGCCGAAGGTGACCATCAGTCCCGCGGCATGCCAGGTGGTGCCGGAGGTGAGACGATCGCGTTCGAGCAGCACGACGTCTTTCACCCCCATGTGCGCGAGGTGGTAAGCAATGGAGCATCCGATGATGCCGCCGCCGATCACGACGACGCGGGCGTGCCTGGGGAGGTCGGTCATGGCCGGGGCATTCATAGCGGGGGAAGAACGTCCGTGGAAACCGGGATGTCAGGTTCTAGACGCTTCGTGGCGGAGGGCCGGCGTGCCGGCGACTCCGAGGGGCAAAAACTGGGCTCGTTTGCCTGGCATGTCCGGTGCAAGCTCATGCCCGTGGTCACTCGCCTCGGGACTGGCACTGGGTTCGAGACGCGACCGTTCGCGGCGGGCGTCCGCGCAGCGACGGAAGCGCTTGCTCGGTGCCCAACTCCGGCTCCGACTTTGGTCTTGGCGTTCTCGGCGTCCAGCTGCTCGCCGCCCGAGTTCTACCAGGGCGTGCGTTCGGTCGTCGGCGAAGGTGTCCCCATCGTGGGTGGTTCGGCGCTCGGGGTGATTACCTCGGACGTGATTTCGCACGAAGACTGCGCCTCTGCCGTGGCGGTGGTCGCGTCGGACTCGCTCCGTGTCCGGCTTGCGTCAGCGGGATCACTTCGCGCAGACGCTCGGGCGGCCGGCTGCCAACTCGGCCGAGAGCTGGCGCCGGTCCGCGCCGGCGAGACGCTGCTCCTGTTCTACGACGCAATCTGCGAAAGCGGGGGAGCGGCGTCACCGCCGTTATTGAACTCGGCCATGCGGCTGCTCGATGGAATTGCCGAGGCGCTCGGCCCCGACCTTCCAGTCGTCGGGGCCGGACTGCTCGGTGACTACGGTTTCGGTCCGACTCATCAGTTCCGTGGGAGCTCCGTCGAGTCCGATTGCGCAGTCGGCTGCCTGGTCTCGGAGGGACTCAGTGCGCACACCGCAGTGATGCATGGCTGCATCCCGCTGGACGGAAGATACCGTCGTATCACTGCCATGGAGGGGCATGTCCTCCGCGAGCTCGACGGACGCCCCATCGTCGAGATCTTCGACGAGGTATTCGATGGGACCGGGTGGCAGGCTCAGCATCCCATCAGGAGCTTGAGCGTCGGGGTCAACACGGGTGCGCGCTACGCACACCCGGATGGCAGCGCCCACGTGAACCACCTCTTGACCGGGCTCACCGCCGATGGCCTCGGGATTGCCGCATTCGGGCCAGATCTGCCGATCGGAGCCGAGGTCCAACTGATGTTGCGGGACAACAAGACCATGTTTCGCGCGGCGCGCGACGTGAGCACGCGACTCCTCGAGGAGGTCGCCAGCGCGGGTTTGAGTCCGGTCTTTGCTCTCTACGTCGACTGCGCGGGTCGAACTGCGGAGTTTTCGCTCACGGAGCTCGAGGAAGCCTCGGTGGTCCAGGGCGTGATGCGCGAGGCCGGAGTTCCGATGTTCGGCTTCTACTCGGGCAGCGAAATCGCTCCGCTGCTCGGGCGAAATCGCGGCATGGGTTGGACGGGCGTCTTGACGTTGTTCGCGGAGGCTCGGCCATGAGCCCACCCGACGACCTGCTCGAGGCAGCGCTGGAGGAGCGCGACTACTACCGCGCGGTCGCGGAGCAGGTCGGACGCAAGGTCTTGTCGGACTTCTCCGACCTCTCGCGCCTCATTACGACCTTGAAGCGGACCGAAACACTGCTGCGCTCTTCGGGCGACGAGCTCGAACGAAAGGTGGAAGAGCGCACGCATGCCGTGATGCACGCGAATGCAGAGCTCAGAGCCGAAGTGATCGAGCGCGCGCGCGCCGAATCCTCTGCCCGAGAGAGCGAGGAGATGTACCGGTTGCTGGCAGAAACGTCGCCGGACTCCATCACGGTGGTCGACCTATCGTCCGCGATCATCATGCTGAACCAGCAGGCGCTCCACCTCTACGGCATCCCGGCGGTCGAAGACGCCATCGGGCGCAGCATTTTCCAGTGGGTGCCACCGGGCGAGCAAGAGAAGGCTGCTCTGAGTTTCCAGCGCGTGCTCTCGGGAGAAATCCTCAAGGGGCTGGAGCTCGAGCTCACTCGCCACGACGGCGAGAGCTTCTGGGCTTCCGTGAATGCGTCGCTCGCGCGCAGGGCCGACGGCGAGCCACGCTTCGTCATCATCGTCTCGACGGACATCACTGCGCGGAAACGTGCAGAAGCCGAGCGCCTGCGATCCCAGAAGCTCGAGTCGCTCGGCGTGCTCGCCGGCGGCATTGCCCACGACTTCAACAACTTGCTCACGGCCATCTTGGGCAACATCGGGCTCGGCCTCGAGTTTTGCAGCGACGACGACCTGAGCCAGTGTTTGGCCGACGCCGAGCGCGCGTCGCTGCGGGCGCGTGACTTGACCCAGCAGCTGCTCACGTTCTCGCGCGGCGGCAGCCCCGTGAAGCGACGCTTGTCGCCGTTGAAGGTTCTGGCCGAAGCTGCGCAGTTCGGTTCGATGGGGGCCAACGTGCGCTGCGAGTTGCAGGTCGCTGACGACCTTTGGTCGGTCGAGGCGGACGAAGGGCAGCTCGCTCAAGTCTTGAACAACCTGGTCATCAACGCGGTTCAGGCCATGCCGGAGGGCGGGCGCGTCGGCATCGTCGCCGACAACCGCCTGCTTTCCGAAGGCACTTTGCTGCTCCCGCCCGGTCGCTACGTGCGGATTCGAGTCTCCGACTCGGGTGTGGGGATCCCCAGCGAGAACCTGCAGCGGATCTTCGACCCGTACTTCACGACCAAGTCCAACGGCAGTGGCCTCGGCCTGGCGGTCGCGTATTCCGTCGTGAAGAGTCACTTCGGGAGTCTGGAGGTCGACAGCCAGGTCGAGCGTGGGTCCACGTTCACCCTGCTCTTGCCCGCGTGTGCCATGAAGGTCTCTTCGGCGCCGGCACGCGCGCGGATCCACGGCAGCCCCACCGGCAAGGTGCTGGTCGTGGACGACGACCCCGCGGTGAGAGAGGTGCTCGTCCGGCTCCTGACTGCCCTCGGGTCGACCGTCGTCGCGGTCGCCGATGGGGAGGCGGGGGTGCGCGAATACCAGGAGGCGCGGAAGCTCGGCGAACCGTTCGCTCTCGCCATCGTGGATCTGACCATTCCCGGTGGCATGGGTGGGCGCGAGGCAGTCGAACGCATTCGGGCCATCGATCCGGAGGTCAAAGCGGTGGTGTCGAGCGGCTACTCGAACGACCCCGTGTTGGCGGAGTATCGGGCCCACGGCTTCTGCGGCGTGTTGCCGAAGCCGTACAAGGTGAGCGACCTGCGTCGTGTGCTCGGGGAGGTCCTCGGCGAGAGACCCTGAGCCGCATCACGCGGCCGACGATACGAGGCGCGCGACCTCGACATGGAGGCGCGAGAGCGTGGCCAAGCCCGCCTCGGAATCGCTGGTGAAGCAGGCGATGACCAGGGGCGCTGCGCCTCTCGGCCACGCGATGGCGATGTCGTTCACCGCACTCCGATTGCAGGTCCCGGTCTTGTCGCCGGCGCGCCACGCGGCGGGAAGTCCTGCCCGCAGGCGCTCGCGGCCAGTCTCGCAAGCGACGAGGGACCCTGCCAAGCGCTCGCGACTTCGGGGAGACAGCACGCCCGCGGTCATCACCTTCTGCATGTCCAACGCCATCGCCCGAGGGCTGGTCGTGTCTCGCGGATCGCCCGGCATGTTGGCGTTGAGCTCGGGCTCTTTCCGATCGAGCCGTGTGACCTCGTCGCCCAGACTCCTCGCGAAACGTGTCAGAGCGCTTGGCCCGCCGATTCGGTCTAGCAGCAAGTTGGCAGCCGTGTTGTCGCTGACGACGACCGCGGCGTCGACGAGCTCTCCGACGGACAGCGCTCCCTTTGCGACGTGAGTGCGGGTCACCGGTGCGTACTCCAAGAGGTCGCTTTCGCCGAAACGTACCGGCTCGGCGAGGTCGAGCTTCGCGTGGTCCGCGCGCTCCAGCACCGCCGCGGCGAGCAACCACTTGAAGGTCGAACACATGGCGAAACGTTCGTCGGGGCGATGGGCGACGGTCCTGCCGGTGGCGCCGTCGATGGCGAACACGCCAAGCCGCCCGCCGGTCCGCGCCTCGAGCTCGGCGAGTCGCCGCTCCACGTCGTTCGTCGCCGGCGCGCGGTTTGTCGCTCCGCGGGTCCCGCATGCCAGCGCCAGACTCGAAAGCCCGAGGAGCAGTCGTCGTCGGCCGAGGGCGCTCAAACGGGACGCACCTTGCCAGCGACGTTCGCAAGCCAGTCGGTGCCGGCGCGTTCGAGGAGTTCGAAGCTCGCGTCGTCCCCGTAGGCGACTGCAGTCCACATCGCACGCGACAAGTTCACGAGGCCGCCCATGCGCTCCGAGCGCGTGGCGTTTTGGAGCAAGATCGCGGCTTGCTCTGCCTGCGCCAGCGCCGACATCAACGTCGCGCGCGGCGCCGATGCGACGTGGAGGCTGCACCAGGCTTCCCAGTCGAGCTGATATGCTTCGGGAGTCGTTGCGCCGAGCCCGAGCTTGCCCGCGAGGTTCGTGAGGTAGTGCCACTTGGGAGCGGGGTCGTTGGCGTCGAACTCGTCTCCAGACGCCAGCCAAACGTCTGCGCCGTCGCTGACGGAGCTGGCTTCGAGCTTTGCGGGACTCTGTTCGGCGAACGCTGCGAGCGCTGCCTCCACACTGAACTTCCCACGCTCTTTCGCCCGCGCCGCGTCGTGGATGGATTGAGCGAGCCAGATCCGGGTCGTTCGCTCCGAATTCCAGCCGAGCAGCGCGCGCCAGAGTTTGTCGGACCCGGCGCGGGAGAACCGCTCGCCGGCCGTCTGCTTGCGCAGCGCACTCGCGCTCTGCGCCCTGACCGGAACTTCGGCCTGCGCGCGCCTCAGCTTTCTCTTGTTGGACACGCGGCGATTGTACACGAGGGCCGAGTCGCCTGGGCTATGCTGAACGCCTTCTGGGAGACGACGGATGTCAAGGTCGAAGACATCATGACGAAGCACGTGATGACGGTGGCTCCCGACACCAAGGTGGAAGATCTGGCGTGGGGGCTCACGCAGAAGGGGGTGAGCGGCGCGCCGGTGCAGGACGCCGCCGGGCACCTGCTCGGCCTGGTGACGAAGAGCGACCTCGCCGACCCCAATCGACCGAATCGACTGCAGGGAGCCACGGTCGAAGACGTGATGAGTCCTTTCGTGTTTGCCGTGCCCGTCGGCGAAAGTGTGACCGCTGCAGCGAAGCGCATGGTCGAGACGGGGAGCCACCGCTTGGTGGTCGTCGACGAGGAAGGTCACGTCGCGGGCATCGTCTCCACGATGGATGTGGTTCGAGCTTTGGTCAAAGGCATGCTCTCGCCATGAGCCCGCCCCGCGATCGGGACGCCGTCCTCGCCCGCCGCAGGCTCTTCGTCGCTTCGGCCCTGGCGAGTCTGTCCGCGCTCGAGACTCGCTGCGATTCGCCACGCCCTTGTTTGGACGTCGTACCGAACGTGGACGCCACGCCCGAGCCGTGCCTGAGTCAGGTCGTGCCCCCGCCCGACGCCGCGGGTGATGCTAGCGCAACGGACGTCGACGCCGCGGATGCGACCCCCGTGCCTTGTCTGAGCCGCGCGGTTCCCGACGCGCTGGACGCTGGCGCCGACGGCGGGCGCGTGAACCTGCCGCCCCCCAAGCCGCCCAAGGTTTGTCTCTCGTTGCCGCCGCCGATGCCGTGCCTGACCCCCAAGCTCGAAAAGCCCAAGTGAGCCCGGCTCACTCGTCGAGCTGCGCCTCGAGGCGCTGCATCAGGCGCGCGGCCATGTCCTCGGACAACGGCTCGGCTTCCGCGAGTCGCTCCCGCAAGGCCCGGACCACACTGCCGAAACGGCCGCCGAAGCGCTCGCACAAGTCGCAGCCTTTCACGTGCTCTTCGATGCGGGCGCGCGCGTCGCCGGGCAGCGCGCCGTCCACGTAGTCGGACAGCCGTTCGAGCACCTCGCTGCAACGCAAGCCTGCCAATTCCCGCTCTGCTTTCATGGATGCTCCTTCAACTCGGCGAGCAGCCGCAGGCGGCCGCGGTGCAACCGGCTCTTCATGGCGGCGAGCGAAACTCCGAGCACCCACGCGGTGTCTTCGCCGCTCAAGCCTTCGAGATCGCGCAGTACGAGGACCTCCTGCTCGTCGAGCGGCAGGCGTTCCAGCGCTGCCTCGAGCCGCGCGCGTTCTTGGAATCGCTGCACCACGTCGTCGGGCAAGTCGTCGCCGAAGCCCGCGTTTTCGCCAAGGCTGGCGAGGGTCTCGGGATCCATGGGGCTCTCGGGGCGAGGCCGCATCTGTCGGAACGCTGCGTTGCGGGCGATGGTGAACAGCCACGACTTTTCGGACGCCTCACTTCTCAGCGAAGCCGCGCTTCGCCACACCGACAGGAAGGTGCGCTGCAAGGCGTCCTCGGCGTCCGCGTCGTTCCGGGTCAGCGCGCGCACGTAGCGGTAGAGCGCCGACTGGTGGCGCCGGACCAACTCGGAGAAGGCCGTCCGGTCGCCACCGCCGATCCGGACGATCAGCTGCCCGTCGCCGCCGGTCCCTGTTTCACCGAGCACGTGCTCCATCCGAAGAGAGTGTAGATCGGACAGCTGCCGATGAGGCCAGTGAGCAGCGGAACGGCACCGATCAAGCCCCACAGGCTCTTCGGTCCCACGAACACGAGGCTCAGGAGGGCGATGCCAATCAGGACGCGGAGGGCGCGCTCCACGTTGTGTTCGTTGGTGGGAAGGATCTTGTTCATGACGACTCCTCGCGCCCGGAGACCGCGGCGCTCTGACCAGAAGAGTCCCCGAGGCGGGCCGAGGATTCGGCTCGGGTGAAAAAAAGAGCTCTCGACCGCCGCGGACCGCGGATTCGTGGGTTCAGAGGACCGGCGAGAGCACCCGGGCGGCCCCCTCGAACAGTCGCTGCGGGAGCGCGAGCCGGAGCCGAGCCGCCAGGGTGACCTGCTTCGCGCTCTCGAGATCTCGCTCGAACGAGGCGCCCAGTTCGTCCGCGAGCTTCCGGCCGTACACCAGAGCCGACACCTCGAAGTTCTGGCGGAAGCTGCGGTTGTCGTAGTTGGCTGTACCGACGGCCGCAAACCAATCGTCGACCAGCAGGGTTTTGGCGTGCAGCATGCGCGGCTCGTACTCGAAGATGCGGACGCCCGTGCGCAGGAGCTCGTCGTAGTACGAGCGCGCTGCCAGCGCCACGGTTCGCGAATCGCTGCGCTTCGGCAGGAGGATGCGCACGTCGACGCCACGCAGCGCGGCCGCCTTCAGCACGAAGCCCATGGCCTCGTCCGGGACGAAGTACGCCATGCTGAGCCAGACCCGGCTGGCGGCGGCGCTGATGGCGGCAAAGTAGGCGCTCTTGATGGTCTCGTGCTCCTTGTCGGGACCCGAGTCGAGGATCTGGACCAGCTCGCCCCCCGGTTCGCCGCCGCTCGGTTCGGGGAACAAGCCGGTCGTGTCCGGCGCCGAGCCTCGCACGTAGCACCAGTCTTCCAGGAACACGATTTGCAGCTGGTTCACGCAAGGGCCTTCGAGGCAGAGGTGAGTGTCACGCCATGCATCCGGGCGCCTTTCGGGGTTCTCTTCGTCGGTGACGTTGAGCCCTCCCGTGAAACCGATGCGGCCGTCCACGACTACGATTTTGCGGTGGTTTCGGAAGTTCAGCACTCGCCCCCACAGCGATCCGAAGCTGACCGGGTTGAACACGGCCACTTCAGCTCCGTGCCTGCGGAGTGGTTCGAAGAAGCTCTCGTCACCGACCGCTGCTGCGGAGCCGACGGCATCCACCAGGAGTCGCACCTTCACCCCGGCCTTCGCTCGCTCCACGAGCGCGTTCAGGAGCTCACGCCCCGTCGCGTCGGGCTCGAAGATGTAATAGAGCACGTGCACGTGTTCGCGGGCGGAGCGAATCGCACCGAGGATCGCCGCGTACGTTGCTGCTCCGTCGATCAAGAGCTCGTGCCGGGTAGCGAGACTGAGCGGGCTCTTGTTCGCGACCTCTCCGAGGCGCACGAGTTGGGAGGCGTCGCGCAGGACCCCCGGGTCACGGTTCGCCAACGTGTCGGCCTGTACGTCGGGTCGCGCGATGCTCTGTTGCGCGCGCTGCCGTTTCAAGCGGCGGCGGCGGATGCGCCTCGGGCCCAGAAAGAAGTAGATGACGAAGCCGGCGCCAGGCAGCGCCACGAGACCGAAGATCCAGGCCAATGTGGCCGCTGGGCTGCGCTTCTCGAGCAGGATCCAGGCGCACAACACCACCACGTAGAGAACCTCGATGATCGTGAGGGCGCTCATCAGAGGGTGGTCGCTCATCCACGTCGGTCATACCTCGGAACGTCGGTGCGGGAACCCTGGTCCGCCGGAGCGGACTATCTTCGGGCGATCTCGGCGGGATCTGGGCCGCCGGTGGAGTGAGGCCCGCTCGCGGTCGGTCCCGCTCGCGCGCGCGGGAAGAAGATCGTCGAAGCCAGGAGAAGGGTCGATGCGGTCCACATGGCAGCGGCGTGATACGGCGTCCCGCGCCCGAGGTAGTGGGCCGAGGGCACGAGCAGCGCGAGACGCGCGAGCTCGAGGGGCGTTGCCCACGATCGTCCCTCGGTCAGCCCAGCGATGGTCGCCAAGCTCATGAGCAGGAGCGCTGCACCCACCAGCAAGCGATCGCGCGGTGCAGCTCCGGCCAAGATGAACAGCGTCGTGGCCAGCGTCACGACCACGAACCAGCCGACCACGTAGCGGTTCACTCGGCGCGGCGTGGCGACGTCGTAACGCAATTGGGTCGCGCGATGGACGTTCGGGATCTCGACGGGGCCTCCGAGTTCCGCCGGCCGCCACTCGGGAGGCATGAAAGGCGCTGCGAGCTTGTGACCGATGCGCGGGACGGACCGGCAAAGGCTCACGATGTCGCGGAAGCCCGAGATCTGCGCCCAAAGGGGGTTGAAGCTCGCGAGCGGCTTCACCGTTCCATAGACCGGCTCGGCACGCTCCTGGCGAAAAGTTCCGAAGAGCCGATCGAACAGGATGAACATGCCCGAGTAGTTCTTGTCGATGTACTCGGGGTTCACGGCGTGATGCACGCGGTGATGCGAGGCGGTGTTGAAGGCCCACTCGAGCGGTCCGAGCTTGCCGATTCCGCGACTATGAGGCCAGAACTGATAGAGCGTGTTGAGCGTGTAACCAGCCAAGAACATCTCGGGCGGAAAGCCGAGGAGCGCCAGTGGAAGATGAAACGGCGCGATGGCGATGGGCTCGAGCCACGCCTGACGCAAAGCCACCGCGAAATTGTATTCCTCGCTCTGGTGGTGCACCGCATGGATGGCCCAGAGCAGGTTCACCCGATGGCTCAGGCGATGAAACCAGTAGAATGCGAAGTCCACACCGACCATCAAGCCGACCCAACCGAGCGTCGAGCGCGGGGACACCGTGCCGATTCGATGCTTCTCCCAGACCGATGCATAGAGGGCGAAGAGCGATGCATGGAAGAACACCTGCAGCGTCTGCTGGCCGATCCCGCACGAGAGGTCCGCGATGGAGTCGTGCAAGGCGTAGGTCGGATCCGCGCGTTTCCGGGTGAGGAAGCGCTCGAGCGCGATCAGCGCGAAGAAGAACGGAATGGCGGCCGCGATCAGCCGAGCGTCCATCGCGCGTTCGAGCATAGCTCCGAGTCGGCATGCGCGCTTCGAGGAGCGCAATTTCTGCCTCGCGCAGCGCGCGTCCGTTCCTGGTAGCTTCCCGGCGATGTCCTCCGAGCTCGATCCACGCGGCATGAAGCGGGTTTCATCCGGGCAGTTCCACCCTCTCGGCGCGACTCCGTCTGCCGACGGTGTGAATTTCGCCCTCTACAGCCGAGATGCCAGCGAGGTGTTCCTGCTCCTCTTCGATTCACCCGGGGGGCCTCCGACCGACGTGATCCGGCTGCCGCGTCGCACGCGTTTCATCTTCCATGGGTTCGTTCATGGGCTGCGGCCTGGACAGCTCTACGCCTACAAGGTGCGAGGCCCGTTCGAGCCGGCGCACGGCCTGCGCTTCAACGAGCACAAGCTCTTGCTCGACCCGTACGCGCGTGCGTTCACGGGCAAGCCAGTGAACCGCGAGAACCTCTTGCTCGGCTACGACCCGTACGCGCCGTCGCGGGATCTCACCCTCGATACCCGGGATTCGACGGACGTCATGCCGAAGTGCGTCGTCACGGATGACACCTTCGACTGGGACGGCGACCGGCCACCCAACATCCCTTTCGAACAACTGTTGCTCTACGAGGTGCACGTCAAGGGCTTCACCGCTCACCCGTCGTCGGGAGTGCGACAGCCCGGTACGTATCTCGGCTTCATCGAGAAGATCCCGCATCTCGTGGAGCTAGGCGTGAACGCGGTGGAGCTCCTCCCAGTCCACGAGTACTACGTGGACGACTTCTTGGCGGCTCATGGCCGCACGAACTACTGGGGCTACAACACGCTGGGGTTCTTCGCACCCGAGTCCTCCTATGCCTACGGCCAGGCGCCGGGCGCCGCCGTGCGCGAGATGAAGATGTTGGTGCGTGAGCTGCATCGCGCTGGCATCGAAGTGATCCTGGACGTGGTCTACAACCACACCGCCGAGGGCAACGAGCTCGGGCCCACGATGAGTTTCCGGGGCATCGACAACCGCACGTACTACCTCTTGGCCGGAGACGACTCGGCGCGCGGGCGCTACTACATGAACTTCAGCGGCTGCGGCAACAGCATGAACCTGGCAGATCCAGCCGTGATCCGCTTCGTCATGGACTCGCTCCGCTACTGGGTCGAAGTGATGCACGTGGACGGCTTCCGGTTCGACCTGGCTTCCGTGCTCGGACGCGAGGAAGGGACCTTCAAGGCTGCGGCGTCGTTCTTCGACGCCATTTCTCAGGATCCGACGCTGTCGCGCGTGAAACTCATCGCCGAGCCGTGGGACCTCGGGACCTACCAGGTGGGGAACTTCCCAGTGGACTGGTCCGAGTGGAACGGTCGATTTCGCGACACCCTGCGCAAGTTCGCCAAAGGGGACCCAGGGCAGCTGCGCGAGGCTGGCTACAGGCTGACCGGCTCGCAGGATCTCTACGGTGAGGATGGGCGCACGCCGTACAACAGCGTGAACTTCGTCACCTGCCACGACGGGTTCACCCTCTACGACTTGGTCGCCTACGACCGGAAGCACAACGAGGCCAACGGTGAAGACAACCGCGACGGCTGCAACGACAACCACTCTTGGAACTCGGGAGCGGAGGGCGAGACCTCGGATCCGGCGGTGAACGCCTTGCGGCGTCAGATCGCCAAGAACCACGTGTGCCACCTGCTGTTCTCCGCTGGTACTCCCATGTTGCTCGGCGGGGACGAGTTCTTGCGCACGCAGCGCGGCAACAACAACGCGTACTGTCAGGACAACGAGATCTCGTGGTTCGATTGGTCGCTTCGCGAGAGGAATCGCGAGTTCTTCCGGTTCGTGCAGAAGGCCGTGCGTTTCCGTCGGAAGTACCCGGTGCTCGCACGACGCAGCCACTTCTCGGGCCGGGATTGGAACCAGAACAAAGAACCCGACATTCGCTGGTATGGGCAAGCTCTGGACGAGCCGGCTTGGATCGATACCGAAGCTCGCACGCTCGCCTACCAACTCGATGGGACCGAGGCGGAGTCGGGCCCGGGGAACTACTTTCTGTTCGTGATCTTGAACGCCTCCCACGAGATGCGCGGGGTGAAGCTGCCCAAGCTCGACGGCTACCTCTGGCATCGGGTCATCGACACGCACCTCCCGGACGGCGCCGACTTCGTCGAGGATGGCTCGGAGGTGCTCCTCGAACCCCAAACCGAATACCTCGTGTCGGCGAGAAGCACGGTGGTCCTGCTCGGACGCGGGCCAACCCCCTGAGTGTGGGCGAAGCTCCCACCCGAACCCGGAGTTCGCGCGATTCGGTGTCTGTGCGAAGATGGGAAGGATGGCTCATGGGCGCTGGTTCTTTGCTTGCCTCGCCTGCTTGGCGCTGAACGAGCTCGCCGGATGTGCCGGCTCTTCGAGCGACGGCGGAGGAGGCCCCGACGCGGCAGCGTGTGGAGTGGGGACCGAGTCGTGCGGGGGCGTCTGCACCAACACCGGCGTGGACCCCAAGAACTGTGGTGCGTGCGGCAAGGCCTGCCTCGCCGGCGAGAGCTGCGTGGACGGAGCATGTTCTGGCAGCTGTTGGGGCAATCAGCTTTCTTGCGCGGGCGCCTGCACCGACACCGACAGCGACCCGAAGAACTGCGGAGCTTGCGCCAACGCGTGTGACGCCGGGCAGGTCTGCTCCGGGGCTCAGTGCGGAGCGAAATGCGCCGCGGGCACGGCCGCGTGCGCCGGGGTCTGTGTGGACACGGTGAGCGATCCGGCGAACTGCGGCAGCTGCGGAAACATCTGTTTTGCGGGCGAAGTCTGCTCCGGCGGAGTTTGCAGTTCGAGTTGTGGCGGAGGTCTCGCGACCTGTGGCGGCAAGTGCGTGGACGTGAGCTCCGATCCCAAGAACTGTGGCGCCTGTGGCACCCTGTGCGCCGTCGCCATCGGCGAGGTGTGCTCGCTCGGCAAGTGTGGCCTCTCGTGTTTGGGTGGGACCACGAACTGCAGCAACACCTGCGTCGACACCAAGGTCGACCCGAAGAACTGCGGCAACTGCTCCAACGCCTGCGCGAACGGTGAGCTCTGCAGCGACGGGCAGTGTGCGCTGTCCTGCGGCGGCGGCAGCACGGCGTGCTCGGGCAAGTGTGTCGACACCAACATCGACCCGGCCCACTGTGGCGGTTGCGCCAAGCCCTGCCCTTCCGGGCAGTCCTGCCAGGCTGGCCAGTGCACGCTCACCTGCAGCGGCGGCCTCACCAAGTGCGGCAGCGTGTGTGTGGACACCCAGACGAGCCTCCAGCACTGCGGTGGCTGCAGCAAGCCGTGTAGCTCCGGGCAGACCTGCGTCGCTGGCGCGTGTCAGATCGTGTGTTCGGGTGGCACATCCAACTGCAACAACCAGTGCGTGAACAAGAACACCGACCCGCTCAATTGCGGCGCGTGCGGCACCCAGTGCACCGCTGGCCAGTCGTGCGTGAACGCATCGTGTCAACTCGTTTGCACCACGGGCATGACGAACTGCAGCAACAAGTGCGTCGACCTGAAAATCGACCCGGCCAACTGCGGCTCCTGCGGGCAAGCTTGCCCCTCGGGGCAGAGCTGTCAGAACGGCGCGTGCACGCTGGTGTGCGGCGGCGGGCTCACCAATTGCTCGAACCAGTGCGTCAACCTCAACACTGACGAAAACCACTGCGGGAACTGCGCCACGACCTGCACCGCCGCCCAGACCTGCACGAGCGGCGCTTGCGTGTCCACCTGCGATCCGAACCTGAACCTCGCGACCACGGGTACCGGAACGACGAGCGGCGGCGGCGTGAGCAGTCTGGGCGCCGACAACATCAACGACGGATACCCGGAAGCGCAGTGCAGCGCGCAGGGTTGGCATTGGATCACCGCGGACACCACGCCTGCGACGGCTTGGGCCGAGATCGCTTGGACCAGCGCCAAGACCGTGGGTCGCGTTCACATGGACACTGCTGCGTGCGCTGTGGCCGGGTGTGGAATCATTGCCGGACGCACGGTCGCCGGCGGCACGATCCAGTGGTGGAACGGTTCGAGTTGGGTCACGGCCGGCACGGTTTCTGGCAAGACCGACGACTGGGATTTCGTGTTCCCCGCGCCGGTCTCGACCACCAAGGTCCGGGTCTACGGGCTCTCCGCCGCCCCCTGCGGAATGGCGCAAAACCCAGTGGTCTACGAGCTCCAAGTGTTCGGTTGCTGAGCGCCGCCGCCGTTACCGCTAGCGTGTCATACTCGCGGCCATGCGCTGCCGAACCGCCTGCCTCCGCGTGGCACTCGCTCTCACCGCGAGCACCGCGTCCGCCGTGGAGTACGTGAACGACCCGCTCTCGAACGCGAGCGCACCGAACCGCGGGAACAAGGGCGGTGCCTTCTCCGCCAACGGTTGGACGACGTCGCAGGAGTCCGATGCCGTTTGGTGGGAAATCGACGAAGCGCTACCCAGCGGCCGCATCGAATACACCGTCACCGGCATATCGACTGCGACGTCGCTGACCGGTGCCGACCACGACATCCTCACGATGTACCAGGCGCCCACGGGGCAGGCGGAGCCCATCGCATACAGCCCGTATTTCCGTAACAACGACTTCAAGGCCTTCACGCGCATCTTCGGTCAGCAAGAACCCGGCCGGAACGGCGCCATGAAGCTCGAGGTGGCGTTCTGCCCGCGCGGCGCCCCCTGGTACCACGACGAGGTGTGCACTCAGGCCTGCGACGGTTCGGGCCTCGGTTACGCGAATGGCAACGACAAGGACATCGGTTGGGATGGCGCCAAGGCCTACCGTATGGCGCTCGAATGGGGCGGCGGGAAGTTCACGTTCTATCGCGACAACGTCTCGCTCGGCAGCGTGAACTACCCAGGCACCTACGCTCCGAAGCCTCTCCGCGTGCGCATCGGGTCGCCCCGCCACGACGGCGTCTATCCCGGCCTGGCGCTCATGCCGAAGGGCCTCGTCTTCAAAGACGTCCTCGTCACCGGAACTCCCGGCACCATGACGCCGGTGTGCGGCAGCACCGGAAGCGGTGGCAGTGGCGGCAGCGGTGGCAGCTCGGGAACTGGCGGAGGTCCCGCGGATTCCGGGAGTCCCGACGCGGGCAGCCACACGGACGAGTACACCGTTCTCGCCGACGTCACTGCGGCCAGCTGGGAGAGCGGAGTCTTCCCCGATGTGAACGATCTGAACCCGGAGGGCGACGGCGCGTCACCCCTTGCCGTGGCGTACCTCCGGTTCCCAGCCGTCACCGGCAACGTGTCCCTCGCCGTGCTGCGCCTTCGCACCGCCACGAGCGGCTCGGCCGCCGGCGGGTCGGGCGTAATTTGTCCCGTTTCGGACGACACCTGGACCGAGACCGCCATGACTTGGGCCACGAGACCTGCCGTCGGTGCGAACTGCGTGGGCACGCCGAGCTCGGTGGATCCAGACGTGAACGTCGAGTGGGACGTCACGAGCTTGGTTCAAGCCGGGAAGAACGTGAACCTCGCCGTGGTCTCCCTCGACCAGAACGGAGTTCACTATCTGTCGAAGGAGGGCAGTTCCAGCTACGCACCGCACCTCACCGTCACGACGAAGGCGGCCACGACGAGTGATGCTGGCGTGGGCGGCGCCGGCACGGGTGGGGGTGGGTTCGGCAACGCCGGAGGCATCTCGCCGAGCGGCGGCACCGGTACGGGCGGCAGCGGCGTCAGCGGCGGCACCACCGAGGGCGGAGACGACGGTTGCGGCTGTCGAACGCCGGCGCGCTCGGGCGGCACGGGGCTCGCCCTCTCTCTCTCTGCACTCACGTGGGCTCTGCTCCGCCGCCGGCGCGCCGGTTGAGGCCCTCGAGTATGCGCATCCTGCTCGTCGTGGCGCTCGGTCTGTCGGCGCTCGGTTGCGGCGCCGAAGACGAATCGGCTACCGCCGGCTTCGACCCGTGCTGGTGCAACTTCCGAGACGACTCCAGGAACCCCCTGATCGAAGCGCCCAGCACCAATGTGATCGGCGATCCGACCTACCTGCGCCCGGAGGAGGCACCGGACGGTCTCTGGCATCTCTTCGCGTACACCCCCGCCGGGATCTACGGCTTCCGCTCCGAGAACGGCATTCACTGGACGCCCGACGACGCACCCATCGCCCTCGGATTTCGACCGTTCGTCTTCGTCGACGCGGGGAGCTACCACCTCTTCTACCAACGCTATGACACGCCGCAGAGCTCCCACCTCGAGGTCATCGTCAGCCAGGACCTCGTCACGTGGACCCCACCCGATAGCGTGCTGCCGACGTCTCTTCCGTTCGAGAAGGAGCTCAGCCAGGGCGTGGTCAGCAACCCCTTCGTGGAGCGGCGCGACGCCGAGTATTGGCTCTACTACAGCGCCGACCAAGGCCTCCTGAAGGACTCCGGTGTGTACGAGCCGCGGCACCTTTCGTTCGCCACCGCCAGCGAGCTCCACGGCCCGTACACCAAACACGGCACTCCCATTTGGTCGCCGAGCGACGCCGACCCTTGGTTCAACTTGGGTATTGGGTCGTTGAAGGTGTTCGCTGAGCCCTGGCAGGGCAAGCGCATCGCTTTCGCCAATGGGCTCTACGCCGAGCCCGATGGCACCACCCACTCGGCGATCCACCTCGTGGCTTCCGAGGATGGCGTCAGCTGGCAGAAGCTCTGCTCCGAGCCGATCTTGGCGCCGAGCGGCAAGGCCGACTGGAAGCGCGCGTACGTGTACGCGTTCGACGCGAAGCGCGTGAAGAACGAGATCTGGCTCTATTACAACGCGCGCGACGGGTGGGCGGCGGCCACCGAACGCTTGGGTCTCGCGCGCCTGCGACTGTCCGAGAACTTGGACGACATGGCCGTCTGCGGCGCGAACTGACCCGAGCTCAGAGCGCTGGCGGGAACAGGGTCGTGTCGATCTTCGGCTTGGTTTTGCTGGCGGGCACCGTCGCAAAGCCGCCGCCCGCCTGAGAGACCTCGACGTCGATGTCGACCAAAGCGTCGTTGCAGCGGAGGAGCATGACTTCGATGGGCAGATCGCCTGCCGGGAAGTTCGCGCTCGGAGCATCAGCGGTCAAATCCGGCGCTGCGTGTCCGTGAACCTCGAGGAACAGATCGTTGGAGTTGGCGCTGCCGACCTTGGTGCCGAGCCAGGCCCAGAGCCCATCTTTGACGCTGTCGTCCTTCTCACGCATCGAGAGTGAGCCGGCGGGTTGGTTCAAGGTCCCTAGGTAGAGGACGACGAAGTTGAACTGATCGCTGAGCTCCGTGCCGCCCAGATCCGAGAAGCCCGGCACGTCGGTCACCGAGAATTGGTTCAAGCCCGTCGGGTCCTTCCAAGGGCTGAGTGGTGCGCCGGCGACCAGGTCTTCGTCGAGCGGCTGCTCGCTGGACTTCCCGCGTGCGAATTCCCAGATCACGGCGCGGTTGGGGGCGGTGAGACTGCTCGACTCGCAGAAAGCGTTGGCCATGGCGCCGGTGGAGCTGAACGAGCGCACGATGGCTGTGAGCCCGGTGGTCGGGGGCGGCCACGGGCCTTCGTCGAAGGTCTCGACGTCGGAGCCGCTGGTCACCCGGAGCTGCTTCGGCGGGCCCGCCAGGAGCTCGACGGAGAACGTCTCTTTCTTGCCGTTCTCCGCATCGGGTGGGTAGCCCGACGGAACGTTGATGGTGGTGTTCAGCGTCTTGCCATCCGCGCCGACTTGCATGATCCGAAGGCGACGTCGGCGCGCAGGTCCGTACGGGTTTTGAGTCTCCGCCCAGAACAGGTTGAGCGCGTCGAACTCGAGTTCGTAGGCGCGCTCTTTGCCAGCACGGGTCTGTTTCGCGTGCCACTTGGTCTTGCCTAGCGCAGCGAGCAGTTGAGCCGCCGCGTTGCCGCCCGACCCGCCACTCCCGCCGCTGGCGCTGCTTCCACCGGCGGCTCCGCTGCCTCCACTCGCACCGCCGCTTCCGCCGAGGGAGCCGCCAGAGCCCCCCGCGGAGCTCCCGCCCGTCGCTTGACCTGCAGCTCCGCCCGCTCCGCCGCTTCCACCGCCGCCGACGTTGGGCGACGGACTGCCTCCGCCTTCCGCGCTGCAGCCAACGAGGCCCAGGGCCATGAGCGCGGCGTGCGAGGCGCGCGGCCGTCGGCGCCGAGCCGCGAGCCACGCCAGAGCGAGCGCGAACGCCAAGCTGGCGGGCGCGGATGACCGCCGCCCGGGCAGCGCGCAGCCACATCCGCCTTCGTCCGCGCTCGAGCCGGGTCCCGTCGCGGGGACGCCGCTGCCGCCGGTGCCACCGCTCGAACTGCCGCCACCCGACCCGCCGGCGCCGCCGATACCCGGAGGCGGATCGGGCAAGCCCGGGATCTGCAGGCCGATGCAGGCGAGCGGGCCCGGTCCGAACGTGGGCGGCAGCGCACGCGTGATGGTGCCGCGATGTGCGCCGTCGGTAATCAAGGACTCGAGATCCGTGAGCTTGCACACCGCCTCGCTCGGGGCCTTGGAAAAGGCATTGAGCTGACCGTCGTGACACTCGATGGGGCTGTCGTCGCTGACGACGGCCGCGCGCGCAGCGCCGCTCTTCCACAAGCTGAGCAGGGCTGCGACGTCGGTGCCCAGCGGGAACACCGCCTGCTTGAGGTAGTCGCAGACCCCCGGCTGCATCCAGGCCGGCGTGTGCGAAGCGTCGAAGCTCACGGGGCCGACGGTCGGGTCGTCGCCGGGCGGGAGCACCGCGCGGTGATCGGCTAGCGCCGTCGCCGCGATGTTGAACGAGTGACCGTAGAGCCCGCTGTCGAAGAGTTGCTCCAAGAACGTTCCGCTCTCCCCGGCCGGGATCGCAGCCGACAGTCGCGTGACGTACTCCGCCTTCACCACGGCGAACTCGGCTTTGTACTCGTCGACCAGATCCGAGACGTAGGTCTCGGCTTCGTCGATGACGTAGCCCTTGATGGCGTCCTTGATGGGCGTCACGACCGGATCGAGCAGCGCCGCGATCACGTTCGGGATCGAGATGTTGACGCCGACGGCCTCGAGGGCGTTCTGGAGCTCGAGAAACCAACCCGGCAGGACGGCGTTGGACAGAGCTTCGTAGTCGATGGTGGTCAGGTTCTGCGCCCAGACCGTGAGCGGCAGGAACGCGGTGGCGACGTCGTTCTTGTCGATGTCGAAGCCGTTCCCTCCGGCCACGAGCGGCGTGTTGAGTCGGTTCGAGAGGTTCTCGACCACCGCGAGGTAGGCCGGCAGGAACGCGAACAGGTCGTCGTGCAGCTTGTCGCTGATCTTGTCGAACGCCGAGGGCAGCGGTTGGTTCTTGGCGTCGTAGCGGGGCGCGAGCAGCGCGACATAGGTCTTGTACTTGCCGTACAGGCTCGGGCAAGTCGCACTGCACTTGGTCGTGTCGTCGTTGGTGCCAATCTTGCCGTCGGTGCCCGGTCCCACGCCCAGGGTCGCCCCGTCCGCGGTGCTCGAGCTCGAGAGGTCCTGGATGGCTTTCTCGATCGTGTCGCGCACGCCCTTTCGCTCGTCGTCGAGGAACCGGAGGTAGCGCGGTGCCAGGGAGAGCGAGTCGGCGGTCGCGAGCTTGGCCTTGGGGATGAGCACCGTGAGCAGTGCGCCCGGGTTTTGGCTCTGGGTGGCTTCGAACTTCTTCAGCGCGCGGTCGCTCATCACCTTCCAGAGCGGGCTCGATTCGTTGAAGTAGGCGCGCTCGACGAAGCTCTTGGGGATGGTGTGGGAAAGCTCCGCGCTCGTGAACGAATCCGGTGACAGACCGAACGCCGCGTCCTGCACCATGTTCTCGGCGATGATGTGCCGGACCACGTTGCTCCAAGATTGCTGACGATTGCTCGTAATGGGAGCCAGCGTGAACGTCTCACCCGTGAGGTAGTTCACGTAGTGGTGCGCGATGGCGTCCGTCGCGCCGTGGAGGAAGCAGCCGAGTGCGTAGGCGCGCTCCTCGGGCAACAGCGCTTCCTGATAGAGGAGCTCGCACTGTTCGTAGGGCCGCTGGCCGACGGCGTGGGAAGGGTCGGTCATGCCCGGGAAGGCCATGTTGTCCGGCCCGATGGCGCCTGCGCGGAACTCGAGCGGGTGGTTCGTCAGGGCGTCGACGTCCTCCGCCTTCAGGCTGACGGCGTAATTGCCGAAGCGGAGCGGCACGCTCTGGCCCCCGTTCTGGATCAGCGCCTTCCGTACGTCGTTGGCGAGCTTGATGTGGAAGCGCGTGGTGAACGCCTGTGCGTCGCTCCCGCTCGAGACCGCTGCACAGAAGCCGAGCACCCCGAGCCCGATGCGAGCGTTGCGCATCGGCCCAGTATATCAGCATGGGCGAACGTGGTATCGGCGGAGATCATGCTGGTTTTGGTTTTGAATGCCGGCTCATCGACGCTCAAGGCACAGCTCGTCGATCCGGAGTCGGGAGCGGTGGTGGAGAAGCTCCTGGTCGAACGCATCGGCGAGGGGGGGCGCACCTACGAAGCGGCGGTCGGCGAGGTCTTGGCTGCCACCAGCGGCCACGCGATTTCGGCGGTTGGGCACCGCGTCGTCCACGGCGGCTCGGACTTCACCAGCGCCGTCGCCATCGACGACGCGGTCGAGAGCGCCATCGAACGCTGCATCCCGCTCGCTCCTTTGCACAATCCCGCGAACCTGGCGGGGATTCGCGGGGCGCGCAGGGTGCTGCCGCTCGTTCCGCACGTGGCGGTGTTCGATACCGCGTTCCACGCCCGAATCCCGCGCCGCGCTTCGGCGTACGCCATCGACCAGGACGTCGCCGCGCGCCACGGGATTCGTCGCTTCGGCTTCCACGGCACCTCCCACGCCTACGTCGCCGAGCTCGCTGCGAAGGCGCTGCATCGGCCGCTCTCGGATCTGCGCATCGTCACACTGCACCTCGGCAACGGCGCCAGCGCGTGCGCCGTGGAGCACGGTCATTCGACCGAGACCAGCATGGGAATGACTCCACTCGAAGGCTTGGTCATGGGGACGCGGTCCGGCGATCTCGATGCCGGCGCGCTGCTCCTCTTGCTCCGCGCGGGCTACGATGCCGAAAGCCTCGATCGTCTCTTGAACCACGAGAGCGGACTCTCCGGATTGTCGGGCGTGGGGAACGACCTCCGCGACATCGAGCGCCGCGCCGAGGCCGGTGACGATCGTTGCAGGCTCGCCATCACCGTGTTTTCGCACCGCGTGCGCAAGTACATCGGCGCCTACGCCGCGGTGATGGGCGGGCTCGACGCCGTGGTGTTCACCGGTGGCATCGGAGAAAACAGCGCCACCATGCGCCGCCGCATTCTCCAGCGCTTCGACTTCGTCGGCATCGAGCTCGACGAAGACAAGAACGCAGATGCGAAGGTGTCACACGAGACGCCGGTGGCCTTCGTGACAGCCGACCACTCGGGCGTGCATGGCCTCGTGGTGAAGACCAACGAAGAGCTGTCCATCGCCCGGCAGACGGTGGCGGTCCTTCGCGAGCGGGAGCGCGCCCGACCGGAGACTCCAATCCCCATCGCGATCAGCGCGCGCCACGTCCACCTCACGCTGGAGACTTTTGCGGCGCTGTTCGGTCAGGACGCCACGCCGAGCCGGGAACGAGACATCTCGCAGCCCGGCCAATACGCCTGTCGCGAAGTCGTGAACCTGATCGGCCCGCGCGGTCGCATCGACGGCGTGCGGCTCTTGGGGCCGCTCCGCCCGAAGAACCAGGTGGAGGTCTCGCGCACCGACGAATTCAAGTTGGGCGTCGATGCGCCCATACGCGATTCGGGCAACACCGAAGGCTCGGCCCCCATCGTGCTCGAAGGCCCGAAGGGGCAGGTCTCCCTGAGCGAAGGGCTGATCTGCGCCAAGCGCCACATCCACATGGCTCCCGAGGACGCTCAGCGCTTTCACGTGACCGATGGCGAGGAAGTGGAGGTCGCCATCAGTGGGGGCCCGCGGGACCTCGTGTTCGGTGACGTCGTCGTGCGGGTCAGCCCGAAGTTCAAGCTGGAGATGCACATCGACACCGACGAGGCCAACGCCGCGGAGCTCGACCCGAACGCGACGGGCGAGCTGACCTATACCGACGTCCTGGGCGCCCACGCGCTGCTCTCGCCGAAACGCGTGCGGCGGCCCGGCTGAGCGTCCTCGGGCGTCCCGTCGCGCTGCGTCATCGGGCCTCCAGCGGTGCCTCTTGACGGAGTCGGGCGACGGGCTCTACCAACGGGGCGATGGACCAGCGCGAGCCCGAGACGGTCGGCGACGTGATGACCACCCAGGTGGTCACGGTTACCGAGGACGACACCATCGCATCGCTCGACGAAGGCTTCAAACGCTTCCACTTCCGGCACATGCCCGTCACGCGAGGGCACAAGCTCGTCGGGCTCGTCACCCACCGGGACCTGCTCCACGCCTCGTCGAGCTTCCTGTCTTCCATCGCTGAAAAGCGCGACGCGCTCATCTACCAGCAGCCGGTGAAGCTCATCATGCAAGAGAACGTGATCACCGTCGCGCCCAGCGCGCCGCTGCTCGACGCCGCGCGCCTGATGTGGGACTCGAAGCTCGGGTGCTTGCCCGTGGTCGAGGGCGAAGATCACCTGGTCGGTATCGTCACCGAAGCCGACTTTCTCCGACTCTGGATCCTGCACCTCGCCCACGGTGAGCGACCGGCGCCGCCGAGCGCGATGCTTCGCTGAGCCCCGCGCAGCCACAAACGCCGAACGGCCGCCCGCCGTTTCCGACGCGCGGCCGCTCGAGCTCTCGGGTGGGTTCAGCCCGCCATCTTCTTCACGACGTCGACCACGCTCTGGACGCTGGCCGCGCTCTTCGCGAGCATCGCCTTCTCCTCGTCGTTGAGCGGGATCTCGAGGATCTTCTCGACGCCACCGGCTCCGACCACCACGGGTACGCCCATGTAGAGGTCCTTGTAGCCGTATTGGCCCGTGAGATACGCCGCGCAGGGCAGGAGGCGCTTCTGATCGCCGAGGTAGGCCTCTGCCATGGCGATGGAGGCCGCCGCGGGTGCGTAATATGCGCTCGTTCCCATCAGGCTCACGATCTCGCCGCCGCCCTTGCGGGTGCGATCGACGATGGTCGAGAGCTTGTCTTTGGCGATCATTTGCGGGAGCGGGACGCCGCTGATGGTGCAGTAGCTCAGGATCGGCACCATGTCGTCGCCGTGGCCGCCGAGCACCATGGCGCGGATGTCTTTGATGCTGGCACCGAGCTCGCGGGCGAGGAACAGCGTGAAGCGCGCGCTGTCCAACACGCCTGCCATGCCCACCACCTTCTCGGCAGCGAAGCCCGTGCGGCGCTTGAGCTCGTAGACCATCGCGTCGAGCGGATTCGAAATCACGATCACGAACGCATTGGGGCAGTGCTTCTTGGCGTTGTCCGCGACGTCGCGGATGATCGGCAGGTTCACGCCCACGAGGTCGTCGCGGCTCTGACCCGGCTTGCGGGGAATGCCGGCCGTGATGATCAGCACGTCGGCGCCAGCGCAGTCCGCCCAGTTGGCGGTGCCGGTGACCCTCACGTCTCCGCCGTTCAGGGCCGAGCTCTGCTCGAGGTCGAGGGCTTTGCCCTTGGCGAAGTTCTCCTTGGCCGGGATGTCGAACAACACGACGTCGCCGAGCTGCTTCGCAACGCACAGATTGGCGAGCTCGCCGCCGATGTTGCCTGCACCGATGAGAGCGATCTTCTTCCTGGCCATGGTGAACCTTTCTTTCTTGGCCGGCTCGCTGGCGAGCACGTCCGCGGGAAGGCGGACGGCGCGGGGCCGGAGACTCGGCGCGGGACGAATAGCTCGACGGAGGGGAGAGGGCAATCGGCTGGCCAGCGGCCTGGACCCGCAGAAATGGCGTGCGTTCCGGGGCGGGGCTCAACTGATGCCTGGAGCGCTGGCCGGACGCTGGTACCCTGTCGAGAAATGGTGCGGTTCGCCACGTTCTTGGCGCTCTTCGGGCTCGCGCTTTGCGTTCCGCTCGCATGTGGCATCGAGGAGAAGGGCGCGGCGGATCCGTCGGCGGACGCGGGCACTGACGCCGATTCGGGGCACAGCGTTTCCTCGTCCTGCTTTCCACCGGCCAAAGCGTGCCCCGACGGCAAGGGGGAGCTCACGTGCGTGAGCGGCGACGACCCTTCGAGCGGATGTCTCGCTTCGACGGCGTGCGCGCCGTGCGTAGTCCCCCATGCGACTGCGGCGTGCGCAGCGGGCGTCGGTTGCGCCGTCGGGACGTGCGACAGCGGTTGGCAAGACTGCAACAAGGATCCCAGCGATGGCTGCGAGGCCAACGTCGCCAACGATCCGACTCACTGCGGCGACTGCAACACGAGCTGCACCATCACCAATCCGACCTACGTTTGCATCGAGTCGAAGTGCGTCGAGAACCCGTGCTCGCCGCCGACCCAAGGCAACTGCGACAACGACCTCGCGAACGGCTGCGAAACCGACCTGACCACCAACGCCAACAACTGCGGGTTCTGCGGGAACACGTGCAAGCTGCCTCACGCAAAAGCCGCGTGCGAAGCCAACCCCAGCGGTACGCCCATCGCTCGCTGCGTCGTCGAGAAATGCGACGAGGGCTGGGCCGACTGCGACAACAATCCCGCCAACGGCTGCGAGAACAACTCGAGCACCGACCCGTCGACCTGCGGCGGCTGCGGCAAGAAGTGCAACTCCACCAACGGCGTGGCCGGTTGCGTGAACGGCGAGTGCGCGCTGTTGTGCAATCCCGGGTTCGGCAACTGCGACAACAACCTGGACAACGGCTGCGAGGTCGACCTGAACAGTCACGTGTCGCACTGCGGTGCATGCGGCAGCGCCTGTTCTGCGCAGAACGGCTCTCCCGCCTGTGTCGCAGGCAAGTGTACGACGGGTGGTTGCAGCACGGGCTACGCCGATTGCGACAACAACGCGGCCAACGGTTGCGAGACTCAAACCACCAACGACCCGAAGCACTGTGGTGGTTGCACCACCGACTGCGCAGGCACGGCCAACGGGTTCGCCACCTGCAGCAATGGCGCTTGCGGTGTGGGTTGCTCACCCGGCTACGCCACGTGCGGCTCGACGACGACCTGTTACGACACTCTGACGGATCCCGCCCACTGCGGCTCGACCTGCAAAGCTTGCCCGGTGCCCACCCAAGGCAGCGGTCATCCGGCCTGCTCCGGCGGTAACTGCGGCATCACCTGCGACTCGCCTTTCAGCGCTTGCGGTAGTGCGTGCGTGGACCTCAAGAACGACAAGGCGAACTGCGGGACGTGTGGCAAAGTCTGCACGGCCGCCCAAGGCGGCTCGGCGAATTGTGTGAACGGGAATTGCGTGGTGAGCTGCCCGAGCGGCGTGGCCATCTGCAACAACCAGTGCGTCGACATCTACAACGACTCGAGCAACTGCGGGCAGTGCGGGCGAGTGTGCGGAGTGAATCAGCAGTGTCAGGCCGGCAATTGCGTCTGCAAGCCGTTCTGGCCGAACAACTGCGGCCAGTATTGCGCGGTGTGTTGTGGCAAATCGGATTGTGCGCCCAAGAACTGCTGCGCCGGGCTCTTCTGCTGCTGATGGGGACGGTCGTGGAACGCGCCGACGACGCTGCTCTGGTGCTTCCGGCGAAAAGCAGCGCTGCGCGACTCTTCCTCACCTGTGAACACGCGTCCGAACGCCTGCCGGATCCATGGGTTTGGCATCCCGAGGACCGCTGGCTCGCAGGTACGCACTGGGCCTACGACATCGGGGCGGAGCTTCTGACCCGGGATTTGGCGGAGGCCACGGGCGCTCCCGCCGTGCTGTCGCGCTTCAGCCGCCTCCTGGTCGATCCGAACCGCGAGGAGGATTCTCCGGGTCTGATCTTGGAGCGGGCGGAGGGGAAGCTCGTGGTGCTGAACCACGGGCTCGAGTCCGACGAGCGCGAAGCCCGGCTCTCGCGCCTCCACCGGCCGTATCACCAGGCCATCGATCGGGAGCTGGGCCGCTCGCGCGCCCCGGTGGTGCTCGCGCTCCACACGTTCACCCCCGTGTGGAACGGCGTGCCCCGCGAGGTGGAAGTCGGCGTGCTCTTCGATCGCGAAGACGAGCTCGCCGAGTTGGCCCGGCGCGAGCTCGAGAAGACCGGTCTCGTCGTGCGCATGAACGAGCCGTATTCGGGCCAAGCTGGCCTCATCTACAGTGCGGCCCGACACGCAGACGCCCACGGCCTGAAGGCGCTCGAGCTGGAGCTGCGCCAAGACTTGGCTCTCGTCGTCGACGTGCGCGCGAAGGTCGTCGATGCGCTCTCGGCTTTGGCGCGCGCTCTCTAGGTCGCTCAGTTCTCGACGGTCGAGTTGGTGATCTCGATCTTGGTGTCTTCGTGCATGCTGATGCCGGGTTTCGCGTACCAAGAACCGCCGGTGTTCTTCCGGATCACCGAGTCTCGGATCACGATGTTGCCGGAGTGGTCGTTGGTCACGAAGAAGATGGCGCTGCCATGGGCGTTCACCGTGTTGTTCTCGATGAGCGTGCCGCACAAGGTGAGCGTCATGGTGTTGCCGTCGTTGTAGATGGCGCCGCCGCTGCCGCCGCCCGGGGTGCCCGCCTGGGCGGGGTTGGCGCCGTTCCCGGTCGCCTTGTTGTAGGAGAAGAAGCTCTGGATGATGGTCCAGGACACGCCGATGCTGCTGACCCCGCCCCCATTCGATCCGGCGTTGCCGTAGCCGTTCGGGTCGCCCCCGAACGTGGAGTTCACCACGTAGGCTGGTAGCCCCTGGTACTGGCTGAACACGCGCACGGCCGCGCCGCCCACGTCGGGGCCGACGTCGGCGCACACGTTGTTGAAGAATCGGCTGTTGATGATCTTGATGCGCCCGCCACGCGCGAAGATCGCTCCGCCGCCTTCTTCTTCTCCCTTCGCGTTGCCGTCGGCGAAGGTGAGGTTCTGGATGCTGAGCTGTGGGTGATCTTGGTCTTGGCAGTGCGAAGTGGTCCAGACCTGAGCCTCGTCGCAGGTGTTCATGTAGAGGATGCGATGCTGCCCGTCGCCGCTCAGCACGACTTTGCCACCGCCATCGATGACGATCTTCGGTCCCTTGTCGTTGAAGATCTTGGCGGTGGCTTTCATCTTGATCACCACCGGGTCGGGACCGCAGTTGAAAGTGATGACGCCGCCTTTCGCCACGGCGGCGACCACGGCCTCCGAAGTGCAGCTCGCCGGCGTGCCATCGCCGACCACGGTGGTGGGGGACGAGACGTCTTCGGGCAGCGCCTCGTTCGGGATGCCGGTGCTGCACTTGCCGTCGGGATTGCCCGCCGGCGGACCGGACTCGGGGTTGGCCAGCGGATTCGTGATCGTCCCCGCCGAGCCGCCGCCGCCGCCCGTGGCCCCGGCGCTCGTTCCACCGGCCCCGGAGCCGCTCGTTCCACCGGCGCCTCCGCCGCCGCTGGTACCACCCGCGGCGCTGCCTCCCGTGCCGTCGGCGCCGCCAGAGTCGGAGCCGCACCCGAGGGACAGGTTGGACAGGACCAAGAGTGAGAGCGCGGTGAAGCTACGCATCGCTTGCCTCCGTTGCCGGAACCCACCGGCCATTGCTACGAGGATTGCATGCTCGGGTTCCGGCGCCAACCCGCGAGCGCGCTCGAGGCTCGCCGAGCGGACTTCGGTGGGAGCGGGTCGGCGGGACATCCCTGTTGGCGCTGATGTAGGCTCCGACCCTTGCCCGAGCCGAACCGCCGCACGGCCGCGATGCCGTTCATCTTGATCGCGGTCCTGATCGACATGGTGTCGATTGGCCTGATCGTGCCCGTGCTCCCGCTCCTCGTCGGCGCGTTCACGCACTCGCAGGCCGATCAATCCTTCTGGTACGGCGCCGTGGCGTTCGCTTTCGGCTTCGCGAACTTCTTCGCCTCGCCGGTGCTCGGTGCGCTTTCGGACAGTTACGGTAGGCGACCGGTGATGCTCCTGGGGTTCTTCGCACTCGCGTTGACGTTCTTCGTCACCGCGCGCGCGACGTCGCTCGCGATGCTGATCGGTGCGCGCTTCGTCGGTGGCGCCATGCAGGCCAATGTCTCGGTGGCCAACGCCTACGTCGCCGACATCACTCCACCC
>Ga0268298_10000216_pt1 | contig 75086 bp, 55 predicted proteins | sample WWTPWeurt_MetaG_FD_194462 | JGI IMG/M metagenome (GOLD analysis project Ga0268298, IMG submission 194462) | Activated sludge microbial communities from WWTP in Nijmegen, Gelderland, Netherland - WWTP Weurt | ecosystem: Engineered > WWTP > Aerobic digester > Activated sludge | place...
AAAGGCTGTATCACTAAACAATTTCCATCCTGTACCGTTATGACTGCAGCATTTTTTAACAAAATTTGACTCCCATAGGCAAAAATACGAACCTCCTCTATAAGAGAGGGATGTACTCGATTGGTACGGATTTTTGCAAACTCTTTTTCAAGAAACTCAACTGATCTTTTCATCTCATCTAAAATTTTTTTTTCAAAGGCCTTAAAATCCATTGATTCACTATATATGATTGATGACCCCATGATACTACCTATGAATTTATTGGATCGATTGTACCTATTTCATAACGCACAAACCTCCCAATCCTTATATTTTCTCCCACCTTAGCAATAGTTCTTTGGACTCTCTCCTCAACAAGGATGGATTCATCCTTAACAAATGGCTGCATCAAAAGACACTGTTCTCCATAAAATTTCTTCAATTTTCCCTCTACTATTGCTGCTTTTATAGAATCTGGTTTTTTTTCATTATTTAACTGCTCAAGGTATATCTCTTTTTCTCTCTGTACTATAGAATCGGGAAGATCATCCTTTCCGATCGCAGATGGTTTCATCGCAGCAACATGCATACATAAATCGCTTGCTAAGTCCTTCATATCTTTTGTATTAGCAACAAAATCTGTTTCGCATTGAAGCTCTAAAAGCACTCCCAAGCGCCCCCCGGAATGGATATAAGAGTGAATAAGCCCTTGTGATGTTTTATTGGTCCTTCTTTTTTCAGCAACAATGGTTCCACTTTGTCTTAAAAATATAACAGCCGATTCTATGTCCCCATTTGATTGCTCAAGTGCCTTTTTGCATGCCATCATCCCAAGACCTGTACGTTCCCGCAATATCTGGATAGTTTCTATAGAGATTACTTTACTCATACGTGAATTATTTCCTCGCGTACTAATTAAAATCTTATTTTTCGTTCGAAAGTATACTATTTTTTGACTATAAATTCAACATCATTCAAAAATTATTAAGGTCAAAATCTGCGTTTTACCATAAAAATGATATATTGTTTAAAAACAGAGAATATACAATGGCATTCTTTTGGTATAAAGCATTTTCAAAGGATGGCGAAGAAAAAACAGGTATTATCGAGTCCGTAAACACGCAAAAAGTACGAGAAACTTTGGTGGAGAGAGGATTGTATATCGTTACTATAACAATACAGGAGAATGAAAATACAAGGCGCAATGGATTCTTTTCTTCCCTTTTTGAACCGATTGTTAATCTCAAAGATAAGATATTTTTTACAAAGCAGCTTGCCCTCCTTTTAAAATCGGGCATTCCTCTTGCAGAAGCGATTAACCTCATGATTGATCAATCCCCAAAATACATGCGTCCAATGCTGACAAAAATGCGCGACGAATTACGAGAAGGAAAATCTTTTGCAACAATACTTTCAGCCTATCCAAAAAGCTTTTCTTCCCTTTATATACAGCTTATTAAAGCGGGTGAAGCAAGTGGACAAATGGAGAAGGTTCTCTTGCGCTTAGCAGCTTTTTCAGATGAACAAGATAAATTTAACAAAGCTGTAGGTGGAGCACTACAAGGACCATTAATACAATTGGGATTAATTTTTTTAGTATCGGGATTTTTGTTAACTCTTATAGTTCCCAAGATAGCTGATGTTTTTTCAAGCATGGGGGATAAAAAATTACCCACAATCACCCGTATCGTTTTGGCGCTATCGGATGCATTACTTCACAATTATGTAGCAATAGGGGTAATAGTAGGAGCAATAATTCTTGTTTATAATTTATGGAGTCATTCTAAAAGTGGAAAAATCACTTTAGACAAAGTAAAATTAACAATTCCCCTTATAAAATATTTTACAAAAACAGAAGCAGTTGTTCAATTTTCTCAGACTTTGGGATTATTGCTGGAAGCCGGCGTTAATATTGCAGAAGCACTTGATATCGTGGTTCAAGTTGTTGAAAATCAGCTTTTAGTAATAGCTCTTCGTCAGGCTAAGGAAAATATCATTAAGCAGGGACGCGTCACCGAATATTTGCAAAAAACAAGATTATTTTCTGCAGTTGATATTCATTTAATTGGGACTGGTGAACAAACAGGAGCATTAGATGTTATGCTAAATCAAGTTGGAAGCTATAATCAAGATGACCTTCAGCAATTTGCTCAAGGTCTTACTGCGCTTCTTAATCCACTATCTATGGTTATACTCGCACTTATCGTTGGTACAATCATTTTTGCAATTATGGCACCTCTTATGAACATGTCATCAATGATGGGATAGATAAAAGTATGCTATAATTCATGGTAGTTTTTAATTTATTTACTTTTTTACCCTTACTATGGAGAAAAAATGATTAAAAAAAATATTCGTCGCCTTTTATGTTCTAAACAATCCGGAATGAGCTTACTCGAAATTATGCTGGTAATCGCTATTGTTGCTGCGATACTTGTAGGAGTAATTCAACTTGCCAGGGTAGTAAATGATAGAATGAAGGTAGAAAATACAAAAACCGCACTTCGTTCAATAAAGGCAGGCATTGATCAATATAAGGTTGATATAGGAAAATATCCTTCAAAAATAGAAGAAATTGCAGTCCCTCCTGCAGATAGCAATGATAGACGTCGCTGGCAAGGCCCTTATGTACAAGCAGATTTAATCAGGGACGGAACAATAAAAGATACTTACGGAAATGAAATACAGTATCGATACGATCAATCAGCAAATACTTTTGAAGTGTTTTCATGGGGAAAAAATGGCCAGGGAGCTGATGTCGGAAACATTTTTATCGATTAGTAAAGGAAACAGATTTTTTAAAAAAAAAATATCTGGCATATCACTTCTTGAAACACTTCTTGTAATTTCAATAGCAGCGGTTGCAATGACACAGGTGATAACAAAGTTTGGTAAGAAAAAAAATCCGATTGTCGAAACATTGAAAATAATCAATGAAACATTTGAAAAAGCATATATACGCGCTTTGCTCACTAATAAGATCTGCCAAGTTAGATTTTTTTTTGATGATGATAAGCATCTAATTTCAATCGGATTTGGAGCAGAAGGCGAAAATGCATCTCTAGAAAAGAATAATTCTATTGCAAATTCTGCCATGGTAAAAAAATTGATTATAAATGGAAATGATGAAATGTCTGTTGGAAAAACAAAGGAAACTTGGGTCCTTTTGTATCCCGAAGGATATGCTCAGATGGTTGAAATTCATCTGCATGGAGATGAAGAAAATTTGTATGGAATTTATGATCTCAATCCATTTTCCTGCACATTTAAAGAAAAACAGAATGAAGATAAAGATGGTAATTAAGAAAAAATTACAGGCATTTTCTCTGCTTGAGGTAATGTTTGCTGTTGCAATCGTTGCAATGTGTCTCGGAGTAATTTTTTCTTATGTTAACCATCTTATTGCAATCGCAAAAAAAACAAAAGAATTTTCAAAAATTATGACCTTGACTCATATCTCTTTTTCTATGGCAACTCCTTTACAAAAAAAGGTGAAAAATAAAGAACCAGCAACCTTTATCGGTTCCCCAAAAAATAAACGATGTGTAACACTCACTTTCGATGATGATAATGATGAAAACAACATAATTGAAAATGAGTATGGTTATGAAGAGGCTCATAAAAGCAATGTGCTTTTCATACTATTCGAGAAAGATAACAAAAATACAAAAAAGGACGGATCCCCTGAATGAAGAGGATTTTTAATCAAAAAATATCTGGTATGAGCTTGATAGAGCTAATGCTGGTTGTTGCTCTTTCGTCAATAATTTTTATCTTTTTATATCAGGCATACAATTCTATATATCGAGCGGTACAATTCAGTAATGCAACCGCTTCATTAGAATCTAAAAAGGCACTAATTTTTTTTCATTTTTATAATGATTGCTCAAAGCTTATATATCCGGCAAATCTTTCAAAAATCTGCGAAATTGCTTACCAAACATACAAAAAACCTGAAAGGGAGAGTGGTGATATTAACAAAAAAGAAAGGGAGAACGAGACGTTAAAAAAAGAATTTGAAAAACTGATATCTCCTTTCCCTCAAACAACAAGAACTGAAACAGATATTACTTTATCTTTTCTTTCGACAAATTCTCTTCTCAGTAGTCTTACTGGACATCATCTCTCCAAGATAAGCTATCAACTAAAAAAAAGATCTTCACCAGATCAAAAAAAAGAAAAAAAATCAGAGAAAGAAATTTTTTATTACACATTACTTCGAAAAGAAGTTGATTGTAATGATTTCCTAGATACATCTTCGAAAAACAAGAAAGAAAATCAAGATAAATTTTATTTGCTTGCCGAAAAAATTGCTGAACCATCAATCACTTTTTGGTTTCCGACAATACCTATAAAAAAAGATAAAAATGAGCAGGAAAATGAAAAAAAGAATATTTTCCCCTTTAAAGAGTGGTATGCAGAACCTAAATTTACAGAAGAAAAAGATATCAAAAAATTAACTATGGAAAATTTTTTCAAAATTTCTGCTATCCCTTATTACATTATTTTTGAAGGAATATTAATATCTGATGACGAAAGCAAAAAAACACCCTTCTCTTTTATCGTTCCAATCGCTTCCGCTGAATTATTTCACGAAATAATCTGTGATTATCCCACCCAGCAGAAAAAAAGGGAAGAATCAACCCACCATTATGAAAATAAAAAAGATTTAGAAGAAGGGGCTATCGAATCAAATGATTCAAAAATAGGCGAAAATAAATTAAATGAGTCAACAAATCCGATAGATCAATCTCAACAGGAAGGAGGAATAGCATATGTTGTATAGCATTTTGAAAAAAAAAAAAGATGGCTACATACTTCTCATGGTTATGCTCTTCATCGCATCACTTTCTCTTCTTGTAGTAAGCTTTTCGCTCAAAATATATGTGGCCAGAAACAGTACAAAGACAATTGTAGAAAGGCATATGATGCAAAAAGATATAGCAACTGCTGTTGCTTGTGTACAGGCAACCCTTTCCGGCGAATGTACCGAAAAAGGGGATGCGGAATCGATTAACAAAAAAGAATCTTCAGCCGAAGGAAAAACAGAGGAAGAATCAAAAAATAAAACTGAAAAAAATACAATAATGATCTTTAATCGAATATATCCAATACTTTATCAATGGCATATATTTAAGGAAAAAAATTCAACAAGAAAAATCTCATTCTACCTTTCATCGGAAAACGGAAAGATCCCACTCGAAGTAATTTGGAAAAAAATAGATGAAATATATACAAAAAAAACAGAGCAGCATAATAAAATGTCAAATAATAATGACGCGAATACAGACAATAATACTACTAATAAATTAGAGAGTGATAATGAAAACAATGATGAAAAAAAGAAAAAAAATGAGGAAAAAGAAAAGGAAGTTAATGAAAACATTTGGATAAAAAAAGCCATAAAATGGTTAAAAAAATTTGATGGAAAAAAATCATTTTTAAAAGAAGGTGAAAATAATGAGGATGATGATAAAAATATCGACTCAAATGAAAAAATGATCCATCCATTAGTTGAAAAATTGAAAAAAATTTATACAACTTCAAATGAACAACCGTATAATCTCTTTTTTTTAAATAAAAAAGAAAAAAATCTAAATACCTACAATTTTTCTAAAAAAAATGTTTTAACAAACGAAGAAAAAAATAATAAAGAAAATGATACAGAAAAACATATTGGCGCGTTTTCTGATTACTATTCAGCCTACAACAAAAAATGTTCTATATGGTATGCCACTCCAGAATTACTAGAATCCCTCGGATTTAAAACGCTCCATGAAAACAAAGAGAAAATTGGAATATATCAAAAGCATGTTGAAAAAATGATAAAAAATGGTCTAGATAAAAGGAAAATTATAGATATTCTTTCACTCTTTTCTCCACAGGATGAAAATAATAAATTCAAAAAAGATCTGATTGATGAAGAGATAATCAATGAATTTTTCACTGCAGAATGCGATCCAGGAAATGTCACTGCAATTATTTTATTGGAAGAGGAACAAAGCAAAGAACAATCATCTCAAAAAAATGATACACTCCCTGTAAAAGTGGTGGTAATATTTGAAAAAATTGGTCCATTTGAGGACGACAATATTTCCTATGCCATTAAACAGCTGTACATCATGTAACAGAGAGGAGGTCATTTGAACATACGAGGAGAGACTGCGGTTGGCCTTTTCATGCTTTCTGCGCTTATCATATTTTTGTTAATGAGTTTTAAGATTGGATTATGGCGCATAGATACTATGAAATATGCACAATATTCTATATGTTTTTCTGATGTATCAGGATTAAATGAGAAAGCTGAGGTTGTGATCTCTGGAGTAAAGGTCGGCTGGGTCCAAAAATTAACACTTATTAATAGAGGAAAAGCGGTTAAAGTAGAAATAATGATCGATAAAAATTCGATAATATACGGTAATGGAAGTGGAAGCATTAAACAGAATGGATTACTTGGAACAAAATATGTTGACATTTATCCAGGAGATCCTTCTAATCAAGTGCTTCCAATCGGAAGTATGCTATCTTCTCCTGATAAATCAACCGCATCAATAGATGATATTTTTAACACATTCAAAGTTATTGCAGAAAACATTAATAAAGTTACTGAAAAATTGCGTAGCATTATCGGGGAAGGCGATGAAGAATCAGGTATTACAAATGTTATTACCGATGCCAGAGAAGCATTTTTATCTATCAAAGAAACATCACGGACCACAAATGAATTGATAGAAAAAAATAAAGAGATGATAGAAAAAATAATCAATGACACTGCATCAACTATGCACGAGGTTAAAAACAACCTTCCTTCAACAATCGAATCATTCAATACAAGTGCAAAAGTAATAACAAATAATGTTTCACGTGCAGTTGATTCAATCGAAAACACTCTTACGCCAATAAAAAATGCAGTAAATTCATTTAATAATAGTAGCGGCATACTTAAATCAATCATTGGAGATGAAAATCTATCCTATGAATTAAAAGAAACAATTAATAACATAAAAGAATACTTTTCCTACATAGATAGATTAGCGATAGATGTGGATACCCATATAGAATCAATGCAAGGCATAGGAAATGATCTTGATTTTAAAGATGCAAAGGGATACTTTAACTTCATGATACGTCCTGCAAATGATTTTTATTATCTCGTTGGATTAACTTCATCGTACGCAGGCAACGTAAAAAGATACCGTGTTGATAGAACTTGGTATGATCAAGAAAAACACGAAATAATTCCAAACGATCTTGATTTAAACGGCTGGGCAAAGTTACAATACGCTCCAGTAAAAGAAAAATATGAACGCGATTATTCAGCTATTACGATAAATGCACAGTTTGCAAAAGAATTTGGAAGATTAAATTGCAGAATGGGCCTTTTTGAAAGTACCTTTGGAGTTGGTATAGACTATGATCTCCCTCTCACCGATGAAACAAAGTGGGTTATGTCCTTTGAATTATATAGATTTAATGAATTTATGGCCCAAACCCTTGGTGGAAGGATGGTATTTGATATAGATATGCCACATCTAAAATGGTACAATCGTGTTTTTGTCAACGACAGTATATATTTTATGTTTGGCGCAGATGACTTTATATCAGAATTTAACAAAAATTTCTTCTTAGGGATTGGGCTTACCTTTGCACAGGATGATATTAAGTATATTGCGCCCAATATAAACCTTACATAAATATTAATTTTTAAATATTATAAAAAATTGAATAAAATTATTTTTTAACAAAGTACGATTTTAAATTTTTCATTTTTTCCCCTTTTTAAAAATGCCAATATAATTCGGTCTTTCTCTATTTATTTTGCATTCATTGATTCAAGGAACTCTAAATTTGTTTTCTTTGATTTAATCTGCTTAATTAAAATTTCCATTGCTTCAAAAATATTTGTGCTGCTTATAAATTTACGTAATACATGAATCTTTTGCAACAATTCTTCATCAAGTAGCAATTCCTCACGCCTTGTTCCAGATAAGATAAGATCAAATGCAGGAAATATTCTCAGGTTTGCCAATTTTCTACTTAAATGTATCTCCATATTTCCAGTTCCCTTAAATTCTTCGTAAATCACCTCATCCATCTTTGATCCCGTCTCAACCAGAGCGGTGGCTATTATTGTTAAAGATCCTGCATTTTCAGTATTCCTTGCTGCGCCAAAAAATTTTTTTGGTTGCTGTAAGGCATATGCATCAACGCCACCAGTTAAAACTTTTCCAGAGGCTGGAACAGTTGTATTATAAGCCCTTGCAAGCCTTGTGATAGAATCAAGAAGAATCACTACGTCCTTTCCAGACTCAACCAATCTCTTTGATTTGGTAATAACTGCTTCAACAACTTGAGTATGACGTTCCGCAGTTTCGTCAAAAGTTGAACTAATAACTTCAACATTTTCATATCGTATAGAGCGACGCATATCAGAAACTTCTTCAGGTCTCTCATCAATGAGCAAAACAATAACCAAAACATCCGGATGATTTTTTGCAATGGTTTCCGCAATCTCTTTTAATAAAATTGTTTTTCCAGCTTTTGGTGGCGCAACAATAAGACCTCGCTGCCCCTTTCCGACTGGAGTAAAAAGTGCCATCATGCGCGTAGACGCGTAATTTGAATCTTCAAGATTAAATTTTTTTGTTGGATGTACTGGAACAAGATATTCAAAGACTGGCCGCTCACTACAAAGCATCGGATTATGAAAATTAACCGAATGTATATGTGAGAGAGCAAAATACCGTTCACCATCGCGGGGTCTTTTTATTGTTCCATGAATTGTATCACCGGATCTAAGAAAAAATTTTTTTATAAGTCCATGCGACACATAAACATCATCTGAACTAGAAACATAATCTGATTTACATGAGCGTATAAATCCATATCCATCAGGCATTTTTTCCAATATTCCGATAGTCTCTGTCTCTTTATTTGGATTACTTTGATATTCATTTACCTTTTCAAGAAGCTCTTCCTTTGAAAGATAATGTACCCCAACAATTCCCAATTTTTGTGCGATTTGTTGTAACTCTTGAATAGATAATTTTTGCAATTGATTCTCCATAAGAATAATATTCAGTAACTCCTTTATAATTAAAAAGATTCTTACGATTTAAAAAAATAATAACGGTGAAAAAATAATATTTTTATACAGCGAATTTTCTTAAATCATACAGTAATGAAGAAGCGACCCCTATTGAAGAATAGGTTCCAAAAATAATCCCTATAAGAATCGCAGATGATAAAGAGTGTAACACCTCTCCACCAAAAAATACCAGTGGACAAACAGCAATTGCTGTGAAAAAGCTTGTTAATAACGTCCTTCTGAGTGTAACTATGATACTATCATTAATAATTTTTGCAAAACATGTTGCCCCATTAACTGTTCCTTCTGTTCCACTCTTTTTTTCTGACAAAGTTTCTCTAATTCGTGCAAAAACTACTACTGTATCATTGATCGAATATCCAAGTATAAAAAGAATTGCACCGATAATATCTAACGATATTTCATAATCAAATAAAAGAACCATAAGTACTATTGCTCCCACATCATGGATCAAGGAAATCACACTTGCAACTCCAAAAACCCAAGAACGGAATCTAAACCAGAGATAAAGAAACATCAAAATTAACGCAAAAATTACAGAAATTATAACTTTTACAGAAAGATTTTCACCAACGCCAGGACCAATAAAAGTTGCATCGGTAAAAAAGATACCGTCCTTATCCGCGATTTTTGAAAAAGCCTTTATGATTCTATCCTTCATCTCATCAATAAGCCCTCCTTCATTGGCTCTCTCAACCAACGCTTTATTATAGGGGACTCTAATAATAAATTCATTTTTGCTCACCTGTCTTACTGCAAATCCCTCCACCGAAGCATTGGTGAGAGATTGATGAACAAATTCACTTGAAATAGGAAGATCAGAGTTAAGTTGTACCTGAAGTTGAAGACCACCAACAAATTCAACACCATACACAAATACACGACCATATTTTTTTTTCTTATATATCCCGCCGATTATCATTGCAAAAAGAAGGATAAAGGAGAGAAGATAGGAAAAAAAACGAAATGAAACAATATTAAAACGCATAATTATGAAAAAGAAAGATCCTGTTCAATCGAAACATAACATCTATTTTTAAGTTTACGCGAAAAAACGACAACTCCATCCTTTAATGCAAAAAGAGTATCATCTTTACCCCTCCCTACATTTTTTCCAGGATGATACTTTGTTCCACGTTGACGAATTAGTATGTTACCAACAATAACACGCTCCCCACCAAATTTTTTAACGCCTAACCGTTTCGATTCACTCTCACGATTATTCTGAGTACTGCCGCCAGATTTACTTGTTGCCATTGTTTTTTTTTACCTTATTTTACATCACAACATTGTTTTTTTATCCTTTCGATTATAACCGAAGAAGATAAAAGGGTAAAGAGGGTCGATATTTTTATACCACTTTTTTTTCCAATGAGTGCAAATCTTAGAGAGAAAAAGAACTCTTTTTTATCTACTTTTTCATCAAGTAAAAAGATCTCCAAATCCTCAAGAAGCACGTGTGGTAGCGATAAATTTTTTTCAATTTTTTCAATAAATATTTTTAATAACCCTCTATGCAAAACAGGGATCGCGCCCTTAGCCTCTATTATAAAATCTTCTACCGCAATCGGCAAAAGAAGAAAAATGGCATCCTTTAATGATACGCACTCATCCTTTATACACTGTATAAAATGCATATCTTTTGAAAAAAGAAAAGATAAAATTTTTTTACAATAATCCTTTTTTATAAAAATTTTTTTTAATTCAGAATCATTAAGCAATTCTTCTCTTGCTTCGCACCATCTATAATATCTTTCAAGTTCCTCAATAAATTTTTTCAAATCAATTTTTTTAATCCACTGTACATTAAGCCATTCCAATTTTTTTTCATCAAAACAAACCATTCTGCTTGGTTGATTAATTATTTTTGATGCAATTTTATCTTTAATCCCTTCCTGCAAAGAAAACAACCCATCATTCACACCTCCGCCTACCGTAAGCAAATAATTATTGAGCGCCTCAGGCAAATACCCCTCTTCTATAAGATCATCAAGAGAAAAATGTCGATCTCTTTTTGATAATTTTTTTCCACTTGCATCCCCAAGGAGAGGGAGATGAGTAAAAAGGGGCATTGAATGTTCAGAAAACCATGAATACATATATGCCTGCAATACTGTAGTTGAAAAATGTTCAATCCCACGTATCACATGAGAAATATTCATTAAATAATCATCAACAAAATTTGCAAATACAAAGGTAAATGATCCATCCTGACGAGTTATAGAAAAGTCGCTAAAATTAGATAAATCGATTTCAACAACTCCTTGTGCAGTATCATTGAAAATAGTTGATTTTTTTGTGATCGCAACACGCCAAACAAAAGGCTTTTTCTCTTCTAATAATTTATTTTCCTCATCGATGGTAATTTGTTGCCGAATATACCGTTGTGGTTGCTTAAGTGCAATCTGAGTTTCTCTTTCTCTTTTGATCTGTTCTTCCGATTTAAAACATCGGTACACTAATTTTTTTTTTTGAAGATCAGCTAAAAAAATTTCGTAAATCTGACTCCTTTCTGATTGACAATACGGCGCGTGCGGTCCACCTAATTCTGGACTTTCACTAGGCAAGACCCCAAGCCACTTAAGGGACTCATCTATACTCCTAGTATAAAAATATTCTGATCTAGCGGGATCCGTGTCCTCTATTCTTAAAATAAACGACCCCTCATCCTCCATAGCCAACATATAACTTATGATAGCAGAACGCGCATTTCCTACATGCATTTTCCCTGTTGGGGAAGGCGCAAATCTCGTCCTCTTTTTCATATTCTTATTTGTCATAATTTTAATTTTTTTGATAGAAATCTTACTATCATGATACATTCTTTTTGGTAGATTGTACGATAGTTTCATTTTACAAATTAATGACATAAGGAAATACGGTATGTATCATCGTCGTTTTGATAAATATTCGCACGGCAATGCTGATGCGGCAAACAAGGGTAAGGGAGAGTATAGAGGAAGAATAAGGTACGGTGGAAGATCAGATGGAGTTTGTTCTCATAAACAAAGCATATTTGAAGAAATCATTTGCCATACACCAATTGCGCTCATAGCGCTAACATTTTCATTTCTGTTCCTCTGTTTTTTCACAGAATTACTCAATTTTTTTGAATCGGAAAAACTTTTTGCAGGCTATGGTACATTTTTTCATCTTTTTCACTATACACACATTCTTTTTGCATCTGCAACATCATGCTATATGCTTCTAAAGACCACAATTTCTGCCTATTTTTTCTCTGCGATTGTTGCACTTATTGTTCCTGTTATTTTTTGCACTTTATCAGATATCATCCTTCCATCATTAGGCGGATATCTTTTAGGACATTCTATTGAGTATCACTTCTGCTTTTTAAATAAAACTGATTTTATTAATCTCCTTATATTTGTCGTATTTGGTGTATTTTTAGGTTTAGCTGTCTATAAAAATCGTATGGTAGAAAAAACAATTTTTTCTCCGATGAGAGGACTTCATATCATGCATGTTGGATTAGGATCGCTTGCCTCTCTTTTTTATATCATGAGCCACCTTCAAATTTCATTTAGTCACGATCCAGGAAAGTTACTCGCAATACTTTTTGTTTCAATAATAGTCCCCTGCTCCTTCTCTGATATCGTGATACCCCACATTGTTGGATCCATTTTTAAAAAAAATGCATATGAGTATCGTGGATAATTAACAAGCGAGGATTTTTGTGAAAGATATCTTTTTTGACAAAATTGGCAAACGATACGAAAATGAGGTGATCATTTCCGATCTCACCATGACCATTCCTGGTGGTAGTTTTTTTACACTCCTTGGTCCAAGTGGATCAGGAAAAACAACTTTACTTGGATTAATAGGGGGTTCAATTCAACCAACTACGGGGAAAATATTGGTTGATGGAATCGATGTTACTGAGTTGCCCCCAAATAAACGAGGGGTAAATACTATTTTTCAAAATTATGCACTTTTTCCTCATCTTAACGTCTATGAGAATATTGCCTACGGATTAATGGTGAAAAAAAAAGCTGAATTTGAGATTAAAAAAGCCGTTGAAAAATATGCAGAATTATTTGATATAACAAAATTTTTATACAAATCTATCCAAGAACTTTCAGGTGGACAACAACAACGTGTTGCTATGGCCCGAGCCATCATCAATGATCCATCAATTCTTCTTCTTGACGAACCTCTTTCGGCAATCGACATGCGATTAAAAAAACAATTGTTGCGTGAACTTTCTAATTTACGAAAACAACTTAATATGACCTTTGTTTTTGTAACCCATGAGCAATCAGAAGCACTGGCGGTTTCTGATTATATTGCAGTCCTTGAAACAGGCGGAAAAGTTGCACAGGTAGGAACACCACAAGAAATATATGAAACTCCACAATCTCTTTTTGTTGCACAATTTATTGGAAATAGCAACAATATCGAAGGATATCTTCACAAAAAAGATGGGAACTGTTTTTTTGTCACCGATAGTGGCAGCAGATCATATCGATATATTCATGGCGATGAAGAAAAAAAAAATCAACAAAAAAGAAAAAGTATGCTCCTCCTTCTAAAAGAAGAATTTGATAAAAAAAATGGATCCTTACATATTAGACCCGAACATCTTTTTCTTTGCCCTGTCGAAGACTCGATAATAGGTGGAGCATTTGAAAATGGAGTGGAAGGAAAAGTTATTTCGATGATGTACTATGGGTATGCTCGTGAATATTCGGTATTAACTCCAATTGGTTTATTAAAAATTTTTGATTTTTCACAAAAATTTTTCACTCCCGATGATGCGGTAATGGTACAATGGAGATCATCTGACGCACTTTTTTTAGAACGGATTAATTAAAAACGAATTAATTAAAAAAACGAAAAATGAAGGCATTACTGTAATTTTTTCATTTTTATTTTTACAGAGCGAAATTTTATTTTTGTTAACATTAAAATTAATTTTTCATTAAAATAAACATTCGAAAGTGAGCGAAAGTACGTAGGACTTCGTTGCACCATACCCGGTAAAAATTTGTGTGGGGATTTGGACCGAAAATCCCAAAAATGGTTCCATCTTATGCTCGGATATTTCCCGCATCCAATCATAAAAAATAGTGACAGAAATATGTTCCTGTGCCCAAAGAGATTTATCTACAAGTTGACTTAAAGATACGGAATTATCTGGTGTAATTAATGTATAAGAGTCTTTTCGATGAAATGCACTTTCATAAGATCCCTTGATTCCTAGCCCGGACCGCAATCCCTCAAAAGATAAATAAAAAGATGCAAGAATGGTCATTCCTGGATCTATTTTACAATTTTTCATTATAACACCAAAGGTGGCTGGAACGCCTTCACTAGGAATACGTACAAATTTTGTTCTTCCATGTTGTCCTATGATAGTTGCAAAACCGCCTAAATTAATATCCTCTTTGAGCAAAAAATCGATTTCAACTGTTCCATAAGCACCATAAAACCCATTTATACCAATAGGAAATGACGCAGGGTTTGTATATACATTTTCCGGAGCTGTTGGCAAAAGAATTCCCCCTTGAACACTTCCTTTTATACGACGCATTTTTGCAATAAAGTCAGTTGCATATTCATATCGAATAAATATATTTTGATCAGAAAACCTAGTCGTTTGATAGTAAAAATTATTAATTTTATCAGCCTTTGAAAGGGTAGCAAAAGCCAAAGAAAATTGATTTATGAAGGTTTCTGTAAGCGGATTTTCTTGATCCTGAAATGGAACCGGATTCATAACGCTATGGACATTGCAAAGCGCAGTTTCCCATCCAACCACAATAGAATTTATCGGATTAAAACGCAGAGAAATCGCTATTCCCTCGGTAACCATAGAGCCGAGAAGATGTGCGGGCAAAAACACATTCCTTGCGATCCACTCAGAAGGAAAATAAAGAAAAGATTTGTTGATTTTATCAATATCAACAAGATTATTATAAAGATTTCCCAAAAAAAGGTCTCCCTCTGTTTCATAGATGCCCATCTTTCTTTGATAAAATTTTTCAAAACAATTTTGATATGCACTATCAGCAGTTATTACAAAAGGAGTAACAATAATGTCATTCATATCAGTTCTATAAGAAAGGATAGGGGTTGGAGTAAGATATGCCGGCATAAACCGATTAAGAAAAAGTACTGCATTAACCCTTACAAAGGAGAGAAAAAGAATAAGAAAAAAAAAATTTTTCGAATAAATAATATTTTTTAGCATGAAATTTGCTTGTTGGTCGAATTCTTGTATCTTTGCTTATTGTAACATGAGTATTTTTTTATACATTATTCGACAAATAAAATATTAAAAATATAACCAATTATTGTTCTAATTTTTTCCGTATTACTACAAAAAAAATATTTTTATACAGATAAAGACGCTTCTCACAAATTATCTCAAAAAAAGCATATAAATTTATAATTTGGAGCCGATGAGCGGATTTGAACCGCCGGCCTATCGATTACGAATCGATTGCTCTACCCCTGAGCTACATCGGCATGAAAAAATTGTATCAAGACCACTTTTATTGTATTATGAATATCATTATTTTACATGCATTAAATAAAGATGGGAACACATATTTTTTCACTATATTATGCTTTCGATGATTGCTATAAGTATGACAAAATTTACTCTGAAATAATAATCAAAGAAAGATCAATTATTCATCGAATCACTACAGTTCTACGTATAAAAAAAGAGGAATCAATCATTTTTTGGATGCATGGATGGAAAAGTGAAGGAATAATTTACATGAAAAATAATGAAATAATTTTTATTCCAAAAAATATTGAAAAAATTTTCTGCCGACTTCCAAACTTTACATTCTGTATCCCCATCATAGCTGATCGTGATGGCATGGAGCAAATGATCTACGCCGCGGGACAGCAGGGTGTTCAAGAAATTATTTTTGTACGTTACGAAAAATGCCAAGTATCTACTGCCATAAAAATACCAATCGAAAGATATAAAAATATTCTTATTGCAGCTGCAGAACAATCAAAATCCCATTTTATCCCTAAGATTGGAGAGACTATTTCATCGAAAGATCTTTTTTCTAAAATGATCACTTCAAATATAACAGTATTATATGGAGATGAAAAAAGTAATAATGATCTAACCATATTTTTACAAAAAATTAAAGATAAAATTATTAAAAATATCGAATCACATTTTTTTCTTATTATTGGGCCAGAGGGAGGATTTTTAGAGAATGAAGAAACTTTTTTTAATAATCTTTCCAATAATGCGATCTCTGCATGCTTTGGAAAATCAATTCTCCGATCATCTGATGCGGGAGTCTTTTTCATAACACTTATTGGTGCAGGAAAATTTTAAATACATCATTAATAATCGATTATTTCTTGAATATGCTTCTCGAAAACATATCCAGGCATTTTTTCAGCCTTTACTACCAAAATTTCCTGATTTGATGATTGTAAAATATCTTCAATAAATCTTGACGGTATCTGCATTTGAGTATTTCCCCATATAGTGCGCATTTTACTATAACTACAAAAAAGATGCGATTTTGCCCTTGTTACCCCAACATATAATAAACGACACTCTTCTTCAATAAGATTCTGATCAAATATTGCACGTGAACTTGGTATAATTTTTTCCTCTACTCCAACTAAAAAAACTATATCAAATTCAAGCCCCTTTGCTGCATGGAGTGTCATGAGAAAAACACTTTGACGTCGTAATTCTTCCCTCTCTGAAGGTTCTTCAAAATTCATAAGAGAAACATGATCCACAAACTCATGCAACCCTCCTCCATTTTTTGCAGTAAAAATTTTCGCTGACTCTTTTAATTCAAGAATATGCTCCTTTCTATTCTGAAGCTCATCAGGTGTTTCTGCATGTTTTTCGATATAAGCAAAATAATTTGTTCCCTTAATTATTGATTCAATCACTTCGCTGGCATCAGAATTAATTGAACGTATCTTCTCTATAATTGATTTATATTCAAGCAATCCATTTAAAATTCTCTTTTGGGGATTTTTTTTTTCGATATAATCATCAATCACAAAAAAAATATCATCACTTTGATTATTAGAATCCCAGAAATCAATAAATTCCTCCTGGAAAGCTTCACCCAATCCACGCGTTGGAGTATTGCAACTTCTCAAAAACGCAATCCTTTGTTTTCCATTTACTGCAACAATCGCATAGGAAAGAATATCCTTTATCTCCTGACGTTCATAAAAACTTATATTTCCAATAATTTTGTATGGAATAGCGAACGAAACACAAGCCTCTTCGAATAACCTTGATTGATAGTGAGCTCTGTAAAGTATTGCAACACTTTTATTTTCTCCAGAAGAAAAAATCGTACGTATAGCCTGTGCTGTATAGGTTCCCTCCTGAAATCCATTTTCATATGATATGAAAACAACAGAATTTTTCCCCAATTTCGTTGACCAAAGTTCCTTTGGATTCCTTCTCTTATTATTTAAAATAATTTGATTAGCGACAGAGAGTATTGACTCGACAGACCGATAATTTTGTGTAATTGAGACCGAAACCGTTTCCTTAAAATCATCAGAAAAATCTGTAATATTGCAGGGGAGCGCTCCTCTCCATGAATAAATCGATTGATCAGGATCACCAACAACTACAAGGCTATCTATCACGCATGATTTATCCTGCCCCTGTGCTATCTGCTTTACCATCTCATGCTGTATGGTATTGGTATCCTGGTATTCATCTACCAAGAGATGCCTTGTTCTCTTACGTATCTCTTTTTGAATCGACTCTATCTTCAATAATGATAAAGCGTAAGTGAGAATATCATCAAAATCCATGCAACGGGATTGTTTTTTTTCCTTTTCATAAGAGTTCCAAGCAATTGAATAAACAGGAATATCAAGATATGGTTTTGAATTAAGAGAATTTTTTCTTTCACTAAAAAAATGCAATAATTTTTTTACTGTAATATTTTTATCTATCGAAAGAAGCGAAGGAATAATCTTTTGCAGCATACTTTTTTTTTCATCTTCATCAATTACAGAAAAATCATTTATACCAATAATTTCACCATACCTTCGTATAAGATATAATCCATAACTATGAAATGTTGTAACCATGGGCATAAGGTAAGATTCTTGAAGTAAAGATCGAATCCTCTCCTCCATCTCAATCGCTGCCTTATTTGTGAAAGTCACACAAATTATTAATTGCGGATCTATCTTTAATCTTTCTATCAGGTGAAAAACACGATAAGCAATAACTCTTGTTTTTCCAGATCCCGCACCAGCACAAACCACCATAGGCCCATTGACCGTTGTTACTGCTAGGTACTGTTCCGTTGTTAATAAAGAATCATATTCCTTAAAGCTTCTTTTTGTTTCTAAATTCATTGAAAAGTAATAATAATCATCGGTAATGGTAATGCATCTTCAAAAGATATGCAAACTATTACAGTCATTAAAAAAAATTTTATTTTCTATCATTTTCAAGGAATTATTCCAAAAAATTTTTTTATTTCACGCTTTTTTCATTTTTTTTCTTTTTATAGTACAATCTTAATTGTTTTCCAAATTAATTATTTGCCAATTACCTTTAATGAAAATAAAAAAAAAAATCACCTATTTACAGATAGTTTTTTTTGCTTTTTTTATTCAGACGATTCCAAGTAATTCACTGGAATCAATCAAATGCACCTTTATCAACGATCAGTTTCACGACACTCCTGAAAAAAAATTAGAGTATCTTTACGACATAAGTAAAACTACAAAGGGAGGAAACATTAATTTTGCACATATTGCTTTGTCTGCGCATTCGATCTTTACTCTCCAAACAAATCCAGGATATAGATTGATTGCTTCTGGAATTATATTTTTTGCTATTTTTGCTCCATTTTTTTTAAAAACAAATTTTATTTATCCACCGATCAAAAAATTATTTGGTTCCTATGGAAATATACCAAAAGTATTTAAAAAAATATTTTTAAGGCCCCTTTTCCAGTCTCTTTTTAAAGAATCAATTCAATACACATGCATAAAAATTTTATCATGGGTAAATAGCTTTGATAAAAATCAGCAAGATGAATTTGACGAGCGAGATCAAGAAAACAGAAAAAAAATAGATAGATTGTATACAGAAATTGTGTATAGATCATTTATAAAATATGCAACAAATATCACTGAAGCAACTCGCTCTATTTATTTTATTATAAAATTTCTTGGAGGTATAAGAGCATTTTATAAGATGGAGAAAATGAAAAAAGGTGCTTTTTTTTTTCGAAAAATTTTTCCTTATTTATCCGTACCAAAATGGCTAAAAGACTTCAAACCTATCAAGCAGATACTTTCCAGTATGCCCTATCAGGGGAATACATTTTTTAAAAATTTTTTTAACAAGGTGCTTATTAAGCAAATGGTAAAATCTTTGGCGGGAAAAGATACTACTACTCCAAAATTTTACTTACCTCGCATTGACGGAAAATTTCTAATAAGGGAAATCATTGGATTTTGCAAAAGTTTTTCCTTTTTAGCGCGTGAAATTCGTGAAAATAATAAAATTTACACACAATTACAAACGATTAATGATCAACTGAAAGAAGGAAAGAGCAATAAAAACTTTACAAATATTTTTAATACAATGCAATTGACAGATTTATCAAAAATATTTGCGATCGAAGATGATCGTATTGATTTGATTCCATTAGAAGCAACTCCATGTTCGGAAGGAAATGATAAGAAGACGCTTCTTTTCAATAACAAGGAAGAGCTCAAAAAGTATAAGAAGACGCTTCCTGTCAATAATAATGGTCAAAATCAAGATACTCATTACCTTGAAAAAAATATTTTTACTGTAATGCCTGCATTTTATACTTGCGATGAGGCCTTTAAACAATCTTTTATTGATACAATTAAAATAAATTTCATTAAAAACAGTGCTTTTTTGTATGCAGTAAGAAGTGGGCACACGCAAAATTTATCACTTCTTCTTAAAAGCATTTTATTTTCATCCGCTTTTAACATAGTAGCAACTACATATGATAATCGTTTTTCACCTTTTCTCTGTTTTGTTGACGATATTATTACTGAAGGGCAAGTCCATAAGATTATATTTAATAATCATCGGGAAAGAGATTTTGTAAAAAAATTAATAGAAAATAAAGAGAATACAAATTATATAATATTTTCATCTGGAAAAATTAATCTTCCCAATCAGCAAAAATAATGATCGGGATAAAAATGAAAATTAATTTAACAGATATATATTTTTTTAAATTTATAAAATTTTTTCTATTATTTTTACCATTCAAGCGAACCGGTTTGATATTCAGTCACCCTCGTTTCAAAAAAATTCTTTTCTTTAGAAAGATCAATTGATTGCGACATCCATGGAAATGGGTTTTCAACAAAGAATAGACGAGGAAGCCCAAGTCGCTCTAATCTTTTATCAGCAATATATTGAATATATTCCTTAAATTGCCAGGATCGATACAGAAAAAAACCATTTGGTAGCGCATCATCGATATATCCTTCTTCGAGAGAAACGGCTTCCTTTATTGTCAGCACAATATCATTTCTAAATTCTTCATTCCACGCATCTGGATATTCTGATATTATAGCCATAATAAGATCATTACCAAATGCAAGATGAATACTTTCATCACGCATAATATATTCGAATTGTTGCCCAATACCCACCATTTTTTGTTCACGCTTGAGAGATAACATCATCGCGAATCCCGCATAAAAAAATATCCCCTCCATTATGACATAAAACCCGATGAGATTTTTAATAAGCGACTGCACGTCCTGGATCGAATTTATCTTAAAATTTGAATCGAGAATAGATTCGGTTAACTTAATAACAAAATCATCCTTTTTTTTAATTGATTCGACACTTTGATAGGCCGTATAGATTTTATTTGGATCAAGCAACAGCGATTCGCAACAATAGATAAAGGTATCGGTATGAACAGCCTCTTCAAACGCTTGCCGTAAAAGATATTGACGACATTCAGGATTAGAAATATAACGAAAAACAGCAAGAACAATATTATTCGCGGTTAATGATTCTGCTGTTGAAAAAAAACCAAGATTCCACTCTATAAGACGCTTTTCATCATCGCTCAAAATTCCGGGGGTATTCCACTGGTCAACATCCGCATGCATCGGAATTTCTTCTGGCACCCATGTATTCGAAATCCCACATCTGTAATATTCTCGTGCCCAAGGATAATAAATTGGAATAATCTGATGGGGATTAGTAATCTCTTGCTGAAGAATGCTTTTTTCTTTAATGATAAAATTTTTCATTGTAGGTAACAGCTAAAAATAAATTTTACTCTATTGTACCCATTTTCATTTTTTTTGCATCATTTATCCACAGAGAACAGATCATATTTTCGTCTATTAGACTTCCCGGCTGCGGAATTTGATACATTATCATCTCATCTTCATTATATCTTTCCACCATGCGATTTGCAGAATCGTATATTACTGTTTTTATTCCATGATCTAACAATCTTTTTTGCACAGAACCAACCGATTTATTTTTTAATAATCCAATATATTTTTTTTCTTTGCAAGCAGCTGCTCTGAAAAGAAAAATAGTTGTGGTTCCGGGAAGTTTTCCCTGTGCAACTATGATTCCACTAGGATGAATAAAGGACTGAATATCCTCTACAATTGCTCTATAACCGTTTTTTTCAATTATACTTTTTCCTTCATCATAAAGAAGCCCGACAACCGAAGGTACATTCTTTTTTTTAGGTGGAATGTTAACACGAAGAGTAATAATTTCCTGAGAAGAAATATGGGAATAGGGTTCTGGAAATTGTTCAAAAATTTCAAATAAATCAATATTTTGATCATGAAGGGCTTCTTCAAATCTAATAGAAATTCCACTTTTTTCACACCATTCGATTGCTTCAGAGAGATTCTTTTTTATAAATTGGGGCATAATATAGACTGCTCCTTTAAAAAAGTAATCACTAAAAAAGAGGAATGAAACAAAAAAAGAAAAAAATGGTAAAAAAGTGCAGATAAAAAAGAAAAATTTATTCTTTGTAATCATTATATCTTTACCTAAAATTATTCTTCATCAAAATGATTTTTCGAAAAAAACCGCAAGACAGAGGAACGATGAACTCCTATTAATTCGGCAATTTTTGAGTAATTTCCTTCATATATTTTATGAAGCGTATACATAAGCTTCTTATCCTTGAGTGATTTTTTTTTCAAAGATCGTGCTCTTTCGATTTCAATAGATTCTTTTTTCATTGGAATTTCAAAATCAAAAAAATCCTCTTTTATATTTTTTTTTTCGAAAATGGCTCCACTATTTTTTTCAGAATCAACATCAATTGTTTCAAATAAATTTGGTACTTTTTCTTTATTCAGATTTTTTTTCTCCACCATCTCTAAATATTCTTTTTCCATGGCCATGGTATATTGATAAGCCTCTTGTAAAAAATCATATACGGTATATATAATAGTGTTAGATTTTTCAGCGTAACGAAGCACATTTTTAATATAATTTTCTTTATCCTCTTCACTTTTTATCTGTGCCACATGACTTTTTTCATGCAAAAATTCCATTGATAAAACTAACATATTCCAGAAGGAAACTGTCTTAACAGTTAATTCAAAAAGGGGAATCGTAAATTCGATCATTGTTCCAATCATTATTACTCTTTCACTCACCTTCCAAAGCAAAGTGTTATCTGACACATAAAACAAAATCACAATATTGCCAACAAAATTTGTATCCTGCTCTACAAGACTCAGATACTCGTCGATTATAATTGATTGCTCAAGTCTATCTAACAGTTCAACCTCAAAAATTGTTACTAATTTTCTCCCCTCCATTTTTTTAAATAATCTATGCATAGTCGTAAGTATAGTTTTACCGCGCATTTTTTCATCTATCGATGAGCAAAATATTGACACGCATTCATCAAAGTTACCTATTTTTTCAAAGATATGTGTATGTATTTTTGAATGAAATAACGGAAGAACCGATATCCCTATCCTTGTATACATCATTCTCCGTATCATTTCTTCCTTATAGTTACTCCAAACACTATCTTTATCGGGAAAAAACATTTCTATTTTTTTTCCTACATCTGAATATCTTATGATCGCCGTACTCATAGACATCGTCGGTGAAAAAAACATAGGTATTGTTCCTGTAATAACATATTCCATATTTTTATTATTTTTCTCAATAATCTTTTGAGCAATTATCGTTCTTTGATGAATAGTGTCAAGGTATAATTCCGATTTTTTTTTTTCGAAAAAAAATCGCTCTGCGATGCTTTTAACAACCTCTTCCTTGCTTTTTCCTCTTTTTTCCTCACTTTTTTCATAGTTACCGCGACTATTTTTTTTAAATGCATGGAGATTGAATACTATATTTTTGCTTGATTCCTGCATAGCAATAATCATTTTTTCGTAATTTTTTCTCATTGATTCTATAAAATATTGTTTATCAAAGATTCGTTGTTGGGTAATCCTGGCAAAATTTTTTTCGATAAAAAGGGTTTCTAGGGACTGAAAGGTATAGTACATCGAAGATAAAACCTCAAAATCCTCCTGTTTAAAATACTCCCGATTATCCCTTTGAAGTTTTTCATTAATAATAACAAGACCATAGACCTCGTAGTCTTCGTACAAAATCGTATTTCTTTTACATAGAGGAATAACACATCGCCATCCGTTTTTTTCCATGAACTCCTGCACAAAGGGAATTGTTTTTATAACCGGAGATGAAAAAAAATGCTTTGAATACTCTTGTATTTCAGTGTAATCACGGATGATCATCCCATAGACCGAACAGTACTGCCGCACCTCCTCATTCTTATTGAATAACAAGTCATACTGACTATCCAGGCGAATCGGAAGTACCACATCAATATCCCGAAAATCTATATTGGGAAAATATTTACAGATAGTGGTTTTAAGAGAGTTCATAATAAAATTATTCACAAGATAGTGATCAACCGTTTTAGTATGCTCAAAAAATTCCTTGAGGGGCATCATGAAAAAAAATATATTTCTTATTGCACGATCTGCTCGCAGTGCGGCGGGTGAAATCGGCTTAAGGGTACGGTAAAAAACCCTAAAGGTGAGGTACATGACCAGATGGGGAAGTATTGAAAATATTCCAAGAACAAGAGTTTTTTTAGTTGACTGCAGAGGGATTGTATCCAAATGAATTAAACCTAATATCTTTGCTATGTAGGGAACAGTCCGCATCTGAGAATTATCCAAGAGCCACTTTACCAAAATAGAGAAAAAGAACATTTTTATGATAAATGTTTCAATCTGTGGCGGTTTTTTTTCCCACAGAAGATAAACCATGAGGAATAAAAAGCCAGGAATATGTAAAAAATGGGGGAGTATTGTTGAGGTAACCATCGATACGTGCGAGGAAATCGTACAAAGAGCAATTTCATTAAGCACTACAGCATCTCCTATTACCCGCATAAAAACAATAAACCTTCTTACCGATAGGGCAATCGCAAAACCCAAAAATAACTTCGATGGGGAGTAAGCATGTCTGGCAAGTCGATAGAGCAGAAAGGTGATCGAATACACCTTCCAAAAATACCAAAAATGCCCAACAGAATACAACGCATGCGCCATATATTTTATTGGGGTAATATGGAGATATAGAAAAAAATTTGCCAAATCTACCGACATATCAAAGGTCATAATGCCATTTACCATGATAAGGGTTGATCTATTTAATGAACAGGTGGCACAAATGATATATAACACTACCAATTTTATGAAAATTATCAAAAATGTGAGTACGGTAAAGAGGTTCAAAGATGGCTCCCTAACGAATTATCGTAAAAATAAAACAAAAACACTAGCCTTTTCAGAAAAAATCATATACATTTTAGGTAATGAGTATTTATTCATGAAAAAGGAATCTATAGGTTATGTATAACATATTGTACCAAATATTTGGTTTTTTGAGCTTTTCGGGACCATCGGCCGTTCCGGTTGGACCCTCTGCTTATCCAATGGTTTTATCAACGTTTTCATTCTTTCCGTCTGAAGCGCTAGACTTTCAGTCTGATACTGCTAGATTTCCAATTTTATAAAAATTCAATAGTACGCCCCAAACACGCAGTAACACGCCCTATTGATCTTGTTAAATTGGATTAAATTGAAGTGTAAGACTGATATATTTGATAGTGGACAATAGAAAATTAAATTTTTGTTCTCTATCAAAAATAGGAATGGTATAGGATGACGATTTTATACCATTCTCTTTTTTTAATTAATTTTTTTTTCAATTTTTATTTTTAACTGTTTTTTATTGTTATTTTTCATAGACGATATTTTCATTTGATCAATTTTTTGTCGTTGAATAAATTAAAAATATAGAAAAAAACAGTGGCCTTATTAATAAATCACGTATATGTTTAACCGTTAAGAAATTTAGTTTCATAATTAAAGAAGTAAAAGAAAAGTTGTAGATAAATCATGAATGATTTTTTGTATCAAAGGGAGCCCTTTCCTTTTTATACTATTCCAAATCTTAAACCCATTTAAGAGTAAAAAAAGTTATTATTTCATAGTGATAAAAAAGATAGCAATTTGCATGAAACGCGGTTTTTGTATCAGCTATTTTTTCTAATAATTTTCTATACAATTAACGATTTTTTCGTGTATAAAAATTTTTTCTTATCCACCAATTATTCTTCTTACAGTTTGTATCAATTTATCTCTTTTTTCCGTGTATTTAGGACGTATTTCTGTTAAAAGACACTGTATTTTATTATTTTCTCGAATCCCCTTTGCATCAACATATTTTTTATTCCTTAATACTGTTCCTATCTCAGAAATTGTCTGATCAAATTTAAAATCTTTATCAGTCATTACTTCAGTAAGATATTCTTCACAGGCCTTCAAAAGCGCGACCGCCTTCATCGCAATCATATCGCCCCCCTTATATAGAACATCTCTTTTTGGCTCTCTAAAATGCTTAATACCATTTATTTCTTCTAATCCTTGAAAATGTGCCCCCTGATTACCTTTTGCACACTTTCTTTGCCCATAAAAATCAAGAAAGCCAACACCACCAAATTTTGAAACTTTTTCTGCTATTGCTGCATAATCGTTCTCGAGAAAGTAACATAGATTATACGCTTTTTCAAATGCTCCCTCTTTATCATCCAAACTTTGCCTAGGAAGACAAATATCCTGTATCTGAACATCAGCAATCTTATGTCTTTGCGCTTCATACACACTTCCAGAGAGTGAAACTAAAATAGTGTCTATCATCTTTTCAAGAGAAATAAGATCAATATTATTGCTATGACTATTCACTAAAAATATTTTTCCATATCTCTCAGGCAAAAGCTCTGGGCGTTCATACATCTGACTGAATGATTTCGGAGTTATTTGCTTCGAAACCCTATATATTGTTACCGCATGAAAGACAAGGGATGAATTTACCAACAATGCAATCGAAGTCTGGGCCGCATAATATTGAACAAGAACCTGTAAAAAATAATTTTCAAGACCGCTATCATCAAAGATGATACGACGCACTAACGTGTTTATTGCTGCAAGAATATGCTCTGTAGCGAATATCATATGTTGCATCTTTGCATTTACCATAGCAAGCTGTAATATTGCAACCAATTTACCCTGTGAAACCTGTTCATCACCCCAATTAATCGGCTCTAACACCCGAGATATTTCCTCAAAATCTATGTGATTTACTGGAATACCAAATTTTTTAAGGTAATTTTGCATCAATTCAATTCTTTCCTGATAATTCGGATATGCGATATGTATAAATGTCTGAATTCTATCTGGATTATCAAAAATTTCATGCGGAACAAGTTCTGGTTTATTGGTACTTGCAATAATATAGACACCATATGGTGTTCCTGCTTGTTTTTTCTTAAGATTAGTAAACAATTTTAAAAAATCTGCAAGTAAACGATTATCTGCCTGTTTTTGTCCCTTAGGTCCCATAAAAAAGAGGTGAAGCTCATCAAGATAAATAATGTAGGTTGTTGGAGTTGCCGAATTTCTAGCCTCGTCTATCAATTGGGTAATAAGATCAAAAATATCAAACTGCTGCTCCTTACCATTCGGCCCAACCTCAGTAATATGCAAATGTTTTGGATCTATTTCTATAAATTGTACACGGGCACCCCTCGCTACTGTATTAGCTACAGACTGCGCAAATGACTCTGCCAACATAGTCTTCCCTGATCCACTAGGACCTGTTATCAATACTACACGCTTAATAGGAAAATATGATCCAAATGGATCACTAAGCTGAGAAAGAATGCTATAAAACCATGATAACATCCCTCTTTCACGCATACCATCAAATACCGCATCATCTATCGTATATTCAGAATGCTTTGACCCGTTATTACTAAAATCAACAGCATTATCCTTACTCTCTCCTAAAATCCAATAATGCATATTATCTAACATATTACGAACTTTAAAAAACATACCAGTGGCCTCTTCAAACTTTGCAAATGAAAAACTAGTTGCCATGGCAGCAACAAAAGCCATACAGCAAATTCCAAATTTTTTAGATTCTGTGTTTAATGCAAACTCTTGTGCAAAATTTTTTATTGAATTATGATTCGTTTTAACTACATTTCTTTGTTCGCAAATTTCCTGGATTGCCGCAAGAGCCGCTCTCCCTTCCCTCTTATTATATTTTACTTGACTCGAAATATTCGCATCCGTGATACTTACAGAATCTTCTTTTCCCAAAGATTCACGCAATGGCTCTAAGATATTCCCTGAACATACACCATGCGCCTTTGCCCATTGATTAATTTTCTCTTCTGCCTGCTTAACCCCCGCATTTTCCCGTCCCTCTCTCAATTTTATTATTTCGGGATCCTTATCATGAGATTTATATTCATTTATTCTTGCATCAAAATTACGTTGAGTTTCTACCCTTTCAAAATAATTCATGCACAATTTAGTCAATTCCTGAGTTTCATCAAGGATTTTATTTGATGTTGCATTTGGAAAAAGCTTATCCATAGAAATACCAAACCCAGATATCATATGCTTCTTTGCATCTATAGATAACTTTTGCATCATTTCAGCTCTGCCATCGGCATACCCACCATTAAACAATTTTACCCCTGCCTGAAAAAGCAAGACAATCATACGGCCTGACTTTCCAAAAAGAGAAAGACTATCGTCGCCCTCTTCTGAGAAATAATCATATATTGACTTCCAAGCAAAAAGGAAGCTGAGCATTTTAAAATTGAAAATATTAAGAAAAATTTGACCTCGTTTATTTGATTCAAAATGAGCAACATACAAACCATGAATTTTTTTATAAAGTTTTCTATAAGCCGGAATTAAGTATACTTTTTGCTTATCGCAGATCTTACTAACAAAATATGAAAGACAACGTATTTGTTCGCTTTTACAATTATTTCTAACACTTCTTTTGCATAAACTTTTCATATTTGAAGAAATTTTTTCAAAAGAGATATCAAAATTTTCATTAGAACAAAAATTGTTAGAAAAAAATAATTCCAACAAAACTATACTTTGAAAAAGTTCTCGCAATGATGAATTTAATATTTTTTCACAACCGTCACTATTCATATCGAGATAATTTAAATTGAGTAATAATCCTTGCAAATTTTCTAACTGCAATTGCAATTTCATCATTACACGTTGTTCATTTTCTCTTTTTTTACTCGCAGCGGCTAAACGATACGAATCAGAGAAAAAAGAAAGAACACTGCCAAAAATACCCTCTTTTTTGATGCCGCAGTAAGCAGGACTATTTGACATTATCTCCGTGATAACCTTTGATACCACCGCCACTAATTCAGCTATTTTTCTAGTATCTTCGCGAAAAGCAGCATTTTTCAACCTATAATCATCTTCATACTGAACAAAATTCATAAATTCTCGCTCCATAGAAAGAGCGAATTCGACAATAAGCGATTCATCATTGTTAAATGATTTATCAAGAAGCAACTCAGAATTTGAAAATATGTACAAAGATTCCGATGATATAATCATGAATATTTTGATGAATCTATTCATCATTTCATTTAAAGAGGGCTCGCTCTTATTTAAACGCCATTTTTCAATAGATTTACTAAAATCAACTATTGCACCATCTGTTTTTTGCACAAGAGAGCTACGACTAAGCGTCACGTACAAACGCATTTTTTCAGCGAGTTCTAAAAATTTATTAATTATGCCCTCAACAACATCAACGAAATTTTCTTCATCATCATTTGCAGAAAAAGCAAGCTGGTCATCATCTTCTTCTTCATATATATCACTTATATTATCATCAAGAGGCCCTTCATCATCATTGCTATTATTTACATCATCATAGTCATCATTTTCATCAGAATTATCGATTTCATCAGAAAAATCATCTTCATCGCAAATTTCGTCGGAACGTTTTTCCAATACAACATCACTTGAACCATATTTCTTTAAAAGATCATCAACAGAATAAGAGCTATTAACAAAAAAAGAAGAGAAGATGAAAATGAAAAAATAAAAATTATAAAAAAATTTTCTTACCACACACGCCCCCTTCTTTGACCAAAGAATCTATCACTAAAAAATTAAACATACAGATCAAAAAATTATAAACCGAATTTACTGTTAACTATAGTGTAATAACAATAAATATCTTTGTCAAAAACGATTTATATCTTCAATATATCTATTTATTGAAAAAACAAACAGAATAAAAAAATTAACGATATTATATGTGAATATAATAATATTAATAATAATTATCGTAATACAAAATCATCTATTTGTCAACAAAAATTAATAATGAGAGCAAAAATTATGCTTTGAATAAAATTAAATTCAAAATATTAATTCATTTTTTGCAAAAACACAATAATATAATCTCTTTTCAAGAAATTACTATTTTGGTATACTATTTTTGTTTGTTAAAAGATTCGTGTAAATAAAAAATTATGCACAATATAAAAAATGTAACATATCGATCAACAAAAGAAGATAGTGGAAAAAGAATAGATGTAGTATTGTCTGCCGCATTTTTAACATCAAGAAGTTATATACAATCTTTAATAAAAAATGGATTAATCAAAAAAAACAATATTGTTATAGTAAAATCATCAATGTTAGTTATTGAAGATGAAGAATATATAATAGAAAATGAAAAAACTGTATATGAAAATATTGACCCAATAGAAAAAAACATTCAAATATTTTTTGAAAATTCTGATTTTATCATAATAAATAAACCAGCATATATTCAAAGTCATAAAACAAATGCCCAAGACAAAAATTTTTCAATAGCTGATTGGGGAATTGATTATATAAAAAATAATGAATTGGATCGCGGTGGAATCGTACATAGACTTGATAAAGAAACAACAGGAGTTCTTTTAATTGCAAAAACAAAAGAATCGCAAAAAATATTTACAAATTTATTTGAAAAAAAATTAATACACAAAGAATATATCTCGTTCACAGGCGGAAAACCTGGTGAAAGAGGGGAAATATGCTTTAACATTGTCAGAGACCCCTTAAATCCATCAAAAATGACCTATAGTTTTTCACAAGGAAAAGAATCACTCACAACTTTTGAAAAAATCGGTGAAGAAAAAAATTGTTTTTCAATATTACAATGTTTCCCAAAAACAGGAAGAACCCATCAAATTCGTGTTCATCTTGCTGCGATTGATTGTCCAATAATCGGAGATGGTGTCTACGGATCAAAATCATCACTCATATCAAGACACGCTCTCCATGCATTTAAAATAAAATTTATATATAAAGAAACAGAATTTGAATTCACAGCACCTCTTCCTGAAGATATGCTATCTCTTCTCTCGCCTATAAACAAAAATTTATTTATATAACTCTTCCAATTACAAGCACAGTAATATCACGAGGTTTAACAGACGCGATAAGTGATTTCACCATTGCACGTACAGTGCTGCCAGTAGTATACACATCATCAATTATGCATATAGATTTTCCTTCTAATTTTTTCACCGATTCTCCAAATCTGAATATTTCATCTATCTTTTTTCTACCCTGCAAAGATAAATAAACTTGTGATTTTTTTAAGTATTTTGCTGAAACATCGGTAAAATTAGAAAATTTTGCATTGTTTTTTGATAAATAAATTTTTGTTAATACTACCGATAGTATCTCTTGAACATGATCAAATTGTCGATACATTCTCTTTAGTGGATGCATTGGAATTCCAATATAATAATCGAAAGAAAGAGAGTATTTTTTGATAAAAAAATGAGCTAAATCTGCCAAATATCCCATATGTAGGGAAGATCTATAATATTTTTTTAATATACATTTTTTAATAATTCCATCATAAGTTCCAACAGAATAAACTGGGACAACATATTCTTTTAAAAAAAGATATATTGGCACCGGTGATACAATAGATGCACTGCAAGATTGACAAAGAAAAAATTGATTTTGATTAATTTTACTTTTACCGCAACCATAACAACTTTTATCACCAAAAATAAAATTAAGTATACTTATTTTATTAAATTCCTCTCCTTTAAAAAAATTTGTTATCCATTTTTAATGAAAAATTGAACTTATTCATCAAAATCATGCTCAACATATTCATCAGAAAGAAACCTTCCCTTACTTTCTTTTTGCCATCGCTTCAAATAAAAATATTCGATGATTATATCGTATATAATCATAAAAAGCCCAAAAACTATAAAAAAATCAGCCAAATTTGCAACAAAAGAAAAAAATGAATATCCAATATTTAACGAAATAAAATCGATAACGCCCCCATACCAAACACGGTCGAATATATTTGAAACTCCCCCTGCGACAACAAGTAATGGATATACAGCATTTCTTTTCATTTGAAAACAATAAAAAAAATACCATCCCATATATATAACACAAACAGAAGCAATCATAGTAACTATCACCACCACAAATTCATCATCAAAAAAACCAAAGAAAACACTGCTATTCACATCTCTTCTGCAAGGAACAAAAATAATGTATGGCGAAAATTTTTCACACAAACTTTTTGTAATGCGATCAATGCCAATGACTATAAAAAAAAGAAATGTATGCCAAACCCAGTCAAATTTTTTAGAAACGATTATCTGCCGGCTAAATTTTTCCTCTATGCGCTCATATGAATCAGTGATCATCGAATTTGTAATCCTTTATTATGTATCAAGCTCTTCACCATCTCAATAATTTTTTTAAATGAGCCCGCACATTCGATGCGAAGCGTTACAGAAATTTTATCTTTCCACTCTTCTTTTACAAACCAATCACTGCAAAAAACAGATAATATGCTAGAATCAAGATCTTTTATTTCAGAAATAATATCACACAAAGAATCCTCTGCTCCTTTAGTAAAGGAAAAATCAAAAAAATTAGTCACATTAATAGATTTATCATCATCGATAATCGTTTCTAAAAAATCACAATCCAAAATTTTTGTATATATGAGAATCCCCTCTTTACCAAGAAGCTCATAGGTTATTTCGTGATCAATGACGCCGATATGACCATATATTTCACCTTTTTTTTTCACAAAACTCATTACGTTTTTTGAGAAAAATGGAAGATCTCCAGAATACTCTACATAATCATTGTAACTCCTATACCCAAAGGAAAAAAGCATGTCCTGAAATATATTTCGTTCTTTATAAAGTGAATTTATCGATCCTTTGGCAACATATGTAAGTATTCCAGCTGAAACAGACTCTTTCACAAGATTAGATCCATTAAGTCGCCATATTCTATTTATCTCAAACAATCTTTGATCATCAATTTTTTCATCAAGAAAAATTTTCATATTTTCAATAAGATGTGGAAAGAGCGACGGTATCATTACAGATTCATTACTTAATCTAACTAAATCACAAAAAGTACCTTTTAAAATTTCTAATTTTTTTTCTGATATGATTCCGTAATTGCAAACCTCTCTTGCCGAATAATATGAAGCAATTTTATCTCTTAACCTATCAATAAATCTTTTTTTATAAATACCGATACAGGGTAATGAAGGCGCACCCAATGGAACAGTAGTATATCCTACAATCCTCAAATATTCACTCGCAATTTGCTCCTGTATCTGAATATCAGATCGCCACCAGGGTATAAATATCTTATAAAATGCACCCTTTTTCAAAATTAAAAATCCAAGCAATTCAAAAATTTTAAAAAAATCCTTTTCATCAAAGGACCTTCCCAACATCCCCTTTAAAATAGATTTTTTAAACATAACCGAACGTTCCAGGCTCTCTTTTTGCAATAAATTCCCACCATTTGAGACAAAAATAGTAAAATTGCCCGAAGATTCAAAAAAAGTAAATAAAAATTTTTTTGCGAGATAGATAAAACGACGGATTGCGAGCACTCCACCATAGGAACAGGGATTCTTTTCGAATCGCCTTGAAGATTCTGTTTTAATCTGAATCATCGCGGAATATCGACAAAAATGATCTCTTTTATAAGAAATTGCCTCAAGAACTATCTCTTTTGTCCTTTCATTCACTGCTGATGTAAGCCCCCCCCGAATTCCCGGAAGCGAAATAGCATTGCCAAATTCATTTAACATAACCACAGTAGAATTTTTTGATCTAAACCTTTCTCCATCGAGAAGCTCTAGATTAACTTCATCCATATCTTTCACAACCAAAGAATTTCCAACTTCCTTTTTGTCAAAAACATGCATTGGATAACCAATATCAAACATAACAAAATTGCTGAGATCAACTAAAAATGATCGGGGCTTCTGATCAATCGCGGCAAGCGAAAATGCAACATTTGCTCGAGATAATTCTTCCTTTAATACTAGAGGACAAGCAAAAACCGATTGAACATTTTGAGAAAAATTTTTTACTAAAAATGTTGAACTATTCTTCGATTTTTCAAGATTAATTGATTCAAAAATTTTTTCTTCTTCAATAAGGTTTTTTTTCAAAAATAGAGCTAATTCACGTGCTATTCCACGATGAGAAAAAAGATCAAATCTATTTCCGATTGATTTATTATCAATTTCTATACAATAATCCGAGGTTGGAAATGAAAAATTTTTTTCTTCAAAATCTACAGGAGGCAATAATCCACTAAGATCACTTCCGCAATCCTCCATTGTCCCCCATCGATACCCATTTATAGTCTTTACTACAATATATTTTCCATGAGCTGCTTTTGATCTTGCAGGAAGCACAATAGATTCAGAATTATTTAGACGTAAAGAAAAAGTATTCAGATTATCGGTGGTAGTGATAATTCCATAATACCAGTCACAGGTATTTACAAAAATTTTCTTATAACCTGTTACCTCAGCTACATGTTTAGTAATATAATCACAAAAACAATCAATATTATTATCATATTCTTTGGAAGATAATGGATTTTCAATATGTGAAAAAATCCAAGACAAAAGATACTTCATACACTCCATTACTTAAAAATATTTGGTGGCGATGCAGGGATTCGAACCCCGGACCTACAGATTATGATTCTGCCGCTCTAACCAACTGAGCTACATCGCCTCAAATTATAACGATATAACATCAAGTCCAAGATTGCGAAAAATGTATCTAAAAAATGATTTCATCATAACTATTCCTGTAAGTATAGTTGAAACTATTCCTACCATCATCGTCAAAGCAAAACCTTTAAGCGGTCCGGCTCCAACATAATACAAAACTAAGGCTACTAAAAAGTGAGTGATATTTGCATCAATGATGATCGACATTGAACCACTAAATCCAGCCTCTATCGCACTTTTAAAGTCCTTTCCATTACATAATTCTTCCTTCACCCTTTCAAATATTAAAATCGAAGAATCTATCGCCATACCTACAGTTAGCAATAACCCTGCGATACCAGATAAAGTTAAGACTCCTCCTATCATCCAAAGACCCAATAAAGAAAAAAGAAGGTTATATATTAACATCACAAATGCAACCACTCCAGCAACTTTATACACAAAAACTGAAGCTAAAAAAAGAAGAAAAAGTCCAAATAAACAGGCAAATAAACCCTTATTAACAGTTTTTTCTCCCAATAAAGGTTCTATACACCGCTCTTGCGAGTATTTTACCGGCGCAGCAAATGATCCAGATTTTAATAACATGGCAAGTTCCTGTGCAGATTGTGGAGTAAAATTTCCACCACTTATTACCCCCTCGGCACCGATTGCCTCATTGACACGTGGAGCACTTATTACCTTATCATCTATGGATATCGCAAGCTGCTTCCCAATATTTTTTTTTGTTAATGCTGAAAATTTTTTACCACCAACATCGTTAAAAGCAAAATGAACAATTGGCATATTCCCACCACGAGGATCATATCCGAAGCGAGCATCCTTTAAAAATGCACCAGTTACCTCCGCCTGCTGCGGTAAAACATACCACCCTTCCCCTTCATCCGATTCAACAATAACAAACTCATCCATAAAATCTGCATACTCAATTTCAAGTTTTTCTTTTTCTCTTCCCACATCAATCACAGGCCTAATCATAAGCAAAGCAGTTTTTCCAATAAGCGCTTTTGCCTGAGAAACATCTCTTACATTAGGCAACTCTATTATTATCTTGTCCCCCTGCTCAACTATCAATATTTCACCCGCACCGAAAGGATCAAGACGATTACGAAGAGCTTTAATATTTGAGGCAATAGCATTTTTAAAAAGATATTTTTTAGAATTTTCGCTCAAAGTTATTAATATTTCTTTCTCTTTGATAGAGATCACAAAATCTGAAAAAATCCTTTTGTTGTCATCAATGTAAGCTTTAAAAAAATGAACATCTGAGGTAGTAAAAGACAATTGACCAGAAGAAAATTTTGCCTTATCGAAAATTATTCCCTTTCCATTAAAATTTTCCTCAATTTTTTTATGCAAGTCAACAAGCATTTCTCGACAAAGAGGGGTAATATCAACATCAAGAACAATGTAAGTACCTCCAACAAGATCTATTCCGCGACGCAAAAATTTTTTTATATTGAAAACAAAATATGAACAAAAAATAGTGAAAATACAGACAAATAAAGAGAAAAATGTTATCTTTGATTTCGAAAAAATTAAATTATTTTGCATATCTTTACTCCAAATTAACGTAATAATGGTGCGGAAAAAGGGACTTGAACCCCCACAGGATTTCTCCTACAGCCACCTCAAGGCTGCGTGTCTACCATTCCACCATTCCCGCCTAAAATTTGCTTACAAGAATCTTCCTCTCACCGTATAACGATTTTATCTTTTTTGCAACATTTTAAAAAACAATTATCGAAAAAAAGAAGATGGTATCTTAATAGGTAAAGCAGAAAAAATCGAAGAGGAAAAGTTATCCTTCGACATAAAAAAATTTTTTATACCAATTCCCTTTATCTTCACTCTTTTAATTACAACAGTCTTTTTATTAACTACTAATACTCCAGAATCATTCTTTGAAAAAATAACACTTGTAGTGCTATTTTCGGCTTTAATGGCAATTCAAAAAAATAAAAAAAATATGCTTTTTTTTTTGGTTGTCGGAATACTACCTTTTTTTAAAAAAAATATTAAAAATGAAATAAAAAGCATCAAAAAAGATAGGTATATCATAGGGATAATCACAAAAAAATTTGAGGGGGGATACTTTTTTATCCATTTTATACCAAAAAATCTTCCAAAAATATCGATTCTCAAAACTAAAAGACAACTAAAAATTGGCGAAAAGATTACTATAAAAAAGTATACACTACTTGAACAATCAAGAGAATCGCCTTCAAGAATAAACCAGTATCACAATAATCTAATAGTTGTATCTAATAAAATTGAAAAAAATAGTTTTCTTTTTCTCAATTTTTTCAAGTACATATATGAAAAAATAGACGAAAAAAAAAGAGAGATTTATGAAATTTCAAAAAAAGTATTGACCCCTGATTCAAAAGTACTCTTTTTAGGCATATTTTGCGGGGAAACAATTCAGGAAAAACACGAAATTTTAGAGCTTTTTAAAAAATGGGGAATACTACATTACCTTGCAAGATCAGGACTTCATATACAAATGATAAGAACAATTTTTTCATACCCGTTATACTATTTTTTTGTCCTTCAAAGAACCGTTTCGAGTCTTATTCTTTTACTCCTTTTTCTCCTGGTTATTTTATCCACACCATCGATTTCCTTTCAAAGATCAATAATTACCTTTACAATAAATTTTGTTCTTCTTCTTAAAAAAATACCAATTGACCCTTTAATCACCACATCTGCAACCGCGCTTCTTCTGTTAATCTATAACCACCTTTTAATTTATCAGATAAGTTTTCAATTAACCTTTATTGCAACAATAATTCTCACACTAAATAGTTACAGAAAAAAGATTGAAAAATAAATTTATCTCAAATTCTTGAAAAAAAAGGAAAGCGAGAGATAGCATGAAATAAAAATTAAAACAAGTTTTCATTTTCCATGCCTTTTATCTTACCTTTCACATTTTTTTTAACTATCATTCAAATTTTTGCATCAGAAATATTCTTAGAACAAGAATTTAAAAATTTAATCACAGAAAAAAATAAAAATTCAATTATTCTTTTTTCTCTAAAAATAAAATTAAATAATGAGAATCGAAACAAAAAAGAACTAACCACCATTGATACACTATCTGATGCGATAAACAATGCTGATACCGATGAAGTTTGTCATCTTCTCTCTAATTTTCTTACAGAAAGATCTATTCATTCTTCTGATGTTATCACTGCTAAAACAATATTATCATTCTTAAAACAACCCAAAAAAGAATGGACAATTCTTATATACATTGCCGGGGACAATGATCTTTACAAATTTGCCCTTCGCAACATTGCAGAAATGCAACAGCTTGGTTCAAATGAAAATATTAATATTTTGGTCCATTTTGATCATCATCCAGAAAAAAGCAATAAAGAAACAAAAAGATTTTATGTGGAACAGGGGAGATTGATTCAAATCGGAAATATCGCCGCCATGGATAGCGGAAAGGAAGAGACGCTTATCAATGCCTGCCTTTGGGCTATTGGGAATTTTCCTTCCGAAAAATTTTGTTTGATTTTTTGGAACCATGGAACTGGTGGCGCGCTAACACCTAAAAATTTTGGACGTCTCATTAATCCGAGAGAACTATTTTTTTATGATTGTGCAACAAAAAAAGTATTACTTGACAGGAATATTCAATTCATAGATTTTTTGGAAAAAACAAATGGAGAAAAAGGGATTTGTTTTGATAGTACAACAAAAAATGTTCTCGATGATAAAAAAATTGCGAGAGCACTCTCACAAGTAGTAAATTTTCGTGAAGGTAAAAAAATTGATATTATCCTCATGGATGCCTGCTTAATGGCAGATATTGAAATGGTTTTTGCAATCTTTCCCTTTGCCAATTATTTTGCAGCATCGCAGGAGGTGGTGTTGGGACCTGGATATAATTATTCAAGAGTTTTAGACCTACTGCACAAAGATTCTAAAATTGATTCAAGACAATTTGCAATTAAAATTGTTGATATTTTTGAAAAAACTTATGCTCCTATAACCCCTGATTATACTGAGTCGGCAATTGATTTGGAAAAGGTACTGCTTTGCTCTAAGTTTATCGAAGAATTTAGTAAAATTTGTCTCCATTTTATGGCGATTGACAAAAACAATGTTATAAAAAAAATGCTTAAAGTTTGCGGTTCTCAAAATATTTGTACCCATTTCGAAGAACCTAGCTATATAGACCTCAAACATTTTTTAGAAAATATCGATATTATGGCAAAAAAAATCGCTTTTATCGATGGCGAGGGAAAAAATTTCTTCAATGAAATACACCCGATTATAGAAAATTTCATCAAGCACTTAGAAAAACTTATCTTACATGCTGTTTCAGGAAAAAATCTCCCCCGTGCCCATGGCCTATCTATCTACTTTCCCCGTAATGGCATACATCCATCTTTCCTTATCACAACATTTGCGCAAAAACATCCAGCTTGGATAAAGCTCTTAACTTATCTAAACGAAAAATGATAAAAATTAAATTTGAGTTTTCAACAAGTTTTCAACAAGTTTTCAACAATTTATTATACTTTTCAACAATTTTGTAAAATTTCTTAAAAGTTTTCAACAGGATTTTAACAGGTTTTCAACAAGCAGCCATCACGTTTAAAACAATAAGCTGAAGGGAATAAATCATTTTTTAAAAAAAGTTTTCAACAGTTTCACACCGTAGTTATTATTAAACCATTATCATATCAGAGTGAACTTTGATTTTATAAAGTTTAAAAATTATAAAAATAGTAACAGTATCAATTTCGAGTTTTCAACAATTCCAACAAAATTGTAAAAAAAAGAAAAACTGATAAAATGAGAAAGAAATGAGTTTTAGAAAAATTCCAAAAAAAAAATTTAAGATAGTAAAATATTTTGATCCGTGTTCATTCACAGGATAAGAAAGGAAATATGGCAAAAAAGGAAAGATCACATGTTTCTTCGGTCATAGAAGAAATATCTGACGAAGGAAAGGTCGCGAAAGACGTTCTAATCGCAACATTACGCCAGAGCATTATCAATACATTTGAAGAAAAAATTGCCGAAGACGATATTGTTCTTGAATATAATGAAAACTCGGAACTTTCTGGTATTTCTATCAAAAAAACAGTGGTTAAAGAAAATGCAGCAAATGGTGAAATAAATTTAAAAAAAGCACGAGCGCTCGATCCACATTGTAAAATTGGCAACAAAATCGCAGTCCCCCTCTCAGAATCAGGATTTAGTCGTTCTGAAATTCTCGTAATAAAACATGGGATAGGTCAAGGAATAAAAGAGATAGAAGCAAAAAACACATATGAAAAATTTAAAGACAAGAAAGGTACAATAATAAGCGGGAGTATCCATAAGGCCTCAGAAAATGGTTGCTATGTTATGCTACATGGCCAATTAGCTTTTCTTCCAAAAGAATTTATGATTCCTAATGAAATATTTTCGTCTGGGTCAACTATCAAAGCAATTTTAAAAGAAGTATTCCAAACACCAGCGGTTGATTGTCAGCTTATTTTAGAAAGAACTTCCCCTGATTTCATAAAAAAATTGATTGAATTAGAGATTCCAGAAGTTTTTGATAGAACACTAACAGTAGAAAAATGTGTGCGGGCTGCTGGATATAAGAGCAAGCTTCTTATCTCTTCGAAAGATACAGGGATTAGTCCAGTTGGAACGTGTGTCGGGGTCGGCGGGAGTAGAATAAAACCTGTTTTGAAAGAGATAGGGGGCAATGAAAGAATAGATATTATTCCCTTTTCAAACAGCTTGGAAAAAATGATTCAGCAATCCTTTAAGCCGGCAGAGCTCCTTGATGTTAAGCAAATAGATGAAAAAAGGGTTCAAATAACCGTTCCAGAAAATCAAAGATCTATAGTTATAGGATTAGGTGGAAAAAACATAGCGCTTACCTCCCGTCTTTTTGATATTACCTTAGAAATTGTTGAAAGATAAAAAAATAAAAAATAAGGATAAGAATAAGTATGACAATTAAGGAATTTGCAAAAAAAAATAATATATCTGTTGATGAGATTGTCTTTATTTTGCAAAATAAAAATTATCCTTTTGACGGAGTGGATGATGAGATAAATAGTGAGATCCTCTCCCTTTTTTTGAACGAAACAAAAGAATTGGCTCCCCGAATACGAGATAAAAAAAAACAGGGAGAAGGGGAGAAGAAGGGTGAAAAAAAAAGAAGAGAGGAACCAACTCGACAAAAAATAGTTTCAATCCCATTGATTCCAATGACAGTTGCAGATTTGGGGAATAAAATTTTAGTCTCCTCGGCTTCCATAATTTCATTTTTTTTGCAAAAAAAAAAAAATTTGTACTCTGCTAACACATTGTTATCCACAGATGAAATACTTTTTCTTTCTCAGGAATTTGCTTTTCAGGCAATACCGGTTGATAAGGCTGAAAGTCTCACGATCGAAAAAAGAACCGAGCAATTTTTTAAAAAAAAATATTTCTCGAAGGAGAAAGATTTTGAAAAAACAGAAAAAAAACGAAAAATTCCTGTGGTTACCATAACGGGACATGTTGATCACGGAAAGACTACTCTGTTAGATGTTATTAGAAATAAAAACATAGCTGCCCAAGAAAAAGGTGGTATTACTCAACATGTAGGCGCATATCTTGTTAATCATAATGGCAGACAAATAACTTTTATTGATACTCCTGGACATGCTGCTTTTACAACGCTCAGGGAACGTGGTGTAACAGTTGCTGATATAACAATTGTTGCTATTGCGTTTGATGATGGTGTTATGGAACAAACCATCGAATCTATGAAAATTGCCCGTGCCGGCAAGAGCTCTATTATTATTGCGATAACAAAAATAGATAAAAATAACAACAAAAAAGAAGCTGAGGTCAATTTTGATCATATTTATCAGAAACTTTCTCAACATGAAATCATGGTTGAACCATGGGGAGGAGACATTCCCGTTGTGCCATTATCTGCAAAAAAAAATCAGGGAATAAATGAGTTGCTCGATGTGATATTGATTATAGATGACATGCTTCTTCTTGAAAAAAATTCCGAGATGGCTGCGAATGGTTTTTTACTTGAAACATCAATTAAAAAGGGATTGGGTACAACTTCTACAATCATTATAAATGAGGGACGTCTTTCTGTTGGTGATTTTTTTATTACTGAGTACGGTTCTTCTGGGAAAGTTGTTTCTTTGCATAAGGATGGAAAATCTGTAACAAGCGGGCTGCCGGGCGAACCCCTTCTTCTTTCGGGGTTTGATTCGTTGCCTAAACCTGGTGATCTCTTGCATGCGGTAGCCAAGGACGAATACCAGTCATTTTTTCGAAAAAAAATCGGAGAAAATAAGCTAAAAGAAGATATCCAATTAGATAAGAATAGGATGCTCAATCATAATTTGAATGAAGAAGTTTTTGCGATCATTATAAAAGGTGATTCAATTTCTTCGATTGAAGCTATTCAAAAAGCTATTAATGCCATGAAAGAGGAAAAAAAATTACCAAAGCGGCCAATTTTATCACGTTGTGCCATTGGAAATATTACAAAGGGTGATATTGATTTTGCTAAAATATCGAATGCTCCAATATATGTGTTTAACGTTATTGTTTCGAAAGATATCGAAAAATATTCTCAAAAAAATGGAGTCATGATTCACTCATTTCCTGTGATTTATCATTTACTCGATGATATTGAAAAAAAGATAAAAGATTCTGTCGTGAAAACTGTTGCGGTAGAGCGTTCTGGGGAATTAATAGTGCTAAAAATTTTTAAGATAAAGTCTATTGGTATTATTATCGGATTCAAGGTCGCTTTTGGTAAAGTGAAATTAGGATCAGAAGGGTTTGTATTAAGAGCTGGAAAGAAAATTGGAAAAATAAAAATTACCAATCTTCAGCAGGAAAGAGTCGATGTAAAAGAGATTGGAAAGGGCGCAGAGGGTGCCGCGATTATGCAGGGTTTTTCGCAAGAATGGAATATCGGTGACGTGATTATATTACAATAATTTTCAATGTTTTTTATTTGAGAGACCCCTATTTTTAATCAAAAGCATTAATGAATTAAAAATTTTTTCATCATATATTGCTTTCTTATCGTTAATTTTTACACAATTTTTACATATATTCAATTTTTGTTATCCTTATTGAGGTTTTAAAATTTATAAAAATGTTATGCGATAAAAAATTATTTCTTCTCCTTTTTTTTTGGTTGCTTTTTTCAAGTTTTCCGATAAATAATGGTTTTAATCCTTTAAATAACCAACCATTATTAAATGATGAAAAAAAAACATCACAAAAAGTAATTAAAAATCCAGGCTTGACCATGCTTTTTACCCTTATTGTTTTTGGATCTTTTGTATATTTTTCTGTAAAGGGAGTGGAATATTGGTGGAAAAAAAAATTATTTAGTCAATTTCAAATAGCTCTTGAGCAAGATTGCATTGGAGGAGCGGGAGAAAAAATCGATTACAATTCTTTTTTCGGGCAAGATATATCGGGATTAATAAGTAGTTCTAAAGAGTCTGCTAAAAATAATTTTTTGGCATCTAAGAACAAAAAATTTAATAATTATCTTTATAGCTTTCTAACCAAAAATTTTATGCAAAAAATATCTTTTATAATCGAAAAATCTTTATTATATTATGATGAATCTTATGCATCAGAAAACCAATTTTATGGAGAACTTCCTATGCAATGGGAACAACCCTCTTTTCTTCTGAATTCGTATAAAAAATCGGATAAAAAAGAAGTATCTAATGAAATACTTAATAATGAAATATTTAATTCGAATAAAAAAGGAATATCTCTTTCTGATAGCTGTATTAGTAGTTTTAAAAAAGGCAACGAAAAAAGGCTTGATCCTTCTTTTTATACAAAACTTTACCCATCATTAGTAAATTTTTTTATTACTTTTTTGATTGTAGAATATAGTTCGATTGAAAAAATAAAACCTATTGGAGATGATCTTTTAATCGCATTGATGGAACTGCATTTTCATCTTACTAAGCGCGAAACAAGAGCCCAACTAAATAAAAGAACATATTTAGGGGGCGCTTTAAGTACTCTTTTTAGCTCCTATTTCAATGATGTTAATAAGAGTAATATTAAGTGGGGGGACTACCTCAAAAAGCAAACAAGCGAAGAAGAAGAAAATGAAGCCAATGTTTTAAAATTTTTTACTGCATTAAAAAGAGAAAATAATTTTGATATAAACATTTTTAATAATTTACAACAGGTGAACCTTGTTGTTAAAGATTTGCAAGTTGTTAAACTGCCATTCTTCTATAGATTAACTCATTGGTGGTGAGAAACGATTATTGTTCATTTCTGATATACTCATATAAAAAAATGGATATTACATGAGTAAATCAACACCTATTTCTAGCGGAACGCTCTTTCATGGATCTCTTTATTTTTTTTATAGCTTTGATATTGGTGACGATATTGATCTTAAATCGCTTCACAGGCATCATTCTTTTGCACGCGGTGGATTGTTGCAATCGCAATTTTTTCGTGGATACCATAAACCTTTATCTTTAGATATAAAATCTCTTAATGTTCCTGAATATTGCCAATCTATTTTGGTTTATAATTTTGGCGCCATATCTCTCCGCTATAGGTTTCCATTTCAATCAACTCTAACATCCTTAAGAAATACTATCACGAATTGCGACGAAGTTTTTGCAAAAAACAGTATTGAAGTTGCTAGTGATATCTTTAACATGATAAAAAATGATGTGCGGCACCCACGATTTTTTCATTTAAGCAAGTCATATGCTCTGACTCATTTGCAAACGATTAAAGATATGCCTCCGATCCTTTTTAAGGAAAAATTTGGAGATGAAATTGTGTCTGTTGTTCGCTTTGAGACAGAAAATCTTGCAAACGAAAAAAAAAATGCAATATTGGAAGGAGCTTTCGGCTACTACAATGGGGACTTCCTTCTTATTGATTATAATGCGGCACTCGCTTATGATGATGAGCATCATGATATTTTAGATATCTTTGAATTTGCAAATATTCGAAGTATGGAGTTGCAATTTTTTGATAGATCCCTAGATAAGGAATTGAATTTTGTGTATGAGCGACAACCATACAAAATTCCAATAAAAGCATATTTTCCGCTCTTTGGATTATTTAAATTCGATCCGATAGGAGAATTGGCAAAATTAAGAGTTGATATTGCAGTGGTATCCGAACGTTTATGGAGTTCTATAAAATTTTCAGATGAGCCGTATTATCTTGAAATTTATCAAATTTTGAGCAAAAAACTTGATTTTTCTTCTTGGCAGGAATCCATAGATAAAAAAATGGAGGTTATACGACATATTCTTGAAGTGCATGATAATCGAGTATCTTCTATACGATATGATCTGTTAAATGTGCTTATTACGACATTAATTTTTATTGAATGCATACTTGCAATAGTACAGTATAAATACAAATGACCATATAATGATCGGAACAATACTCTATAAACCATTTTTTTTTTATGCCATACGGGGAAGACTAAGGCAATGTATAATCGTTGTAAGCATTATTTCGTTTATCATAACTGCGATAGATGGTATTATCGGTGGATTTGAAAAAAAAAACGTCTCTAATGTTGTTGATCTATACGGTGATATGATTCTCTCTTGTGGGTATGGCTCTATTGATTTGTTAAAAAATTTTTTTGATATCTCTGTTAAAGAGAAAAATATTTTTGGATATATTTTTTTAAAGCGGGATAATGGAATTATCATAGCGCAAGGCTCAGCCATCCCTATCTTTTTATTATCTATAATAGATAAAGGGGGCGATTTTTCTGTCTCATGGAATTTTTTATTGAATCAACAAGAAAAAAATAATTTTTTTGTTGGCAAAAAAATCGATGAATTTTTACAATTATCATCAGGAAAAAAGAATGTTTTGCACATACAAACAGAAGACAATCGATTGACTTATTTTTCTAAAAATGTTTCTTTGTTTGATTTTAAAAATGAATCCTGGAATCAAATGGCAGTGATTGTTGATAAATATAAAAAAAATTTAAATAATGTTGCTGTAAATTGTTTACTCTGGAAAGGAAAAAATAAACATTTTAAAAAAAATTTTATTAATTTTTTAAAAACAATAGAGGGGGTAACACTTGCAACATGGGAGGATGAATTGCCTTACTTGGCCCTTTCTATGAAATTTGAACGCTTCATTTTCAACCTTGTTATTGCGCTTCTTCTTTTTGCTTCTTTTATCATAGTTATAAATATTCTTTTACTTTTTTTTTCTACTGAAAAATCTACTATCACATGGTTTCTTCTTCAGGGGGAGAGCGTATCTGCAATAGCCTTTTTTTATGGGCTCATTTTATCTAGCTTGCTTTTTTTCCCCTCCCTTTTTTCCGGTTTTTTTGCGCATTTTTTTTTATCAATCTGTACCAAATATAAATTAATTCAAGTGCCGTCATATTTTTCTGACATCACAACCCATTTACCCTACGATCAAAATTTGACACTTATGGTTATTGTATCGATCATATCATCCTTTATTGTTATCCCCGTTGCTGTATTCTCTGTTTTTGCAATAAAAAATAGTGAAATTTCAACGGTTATACGCGAATAACAAAAAATTTTTTTAAGAAAAGTAGCAAAGTATTTTAGATGTAAGGATTCCTGTGGTATCATATAAAATGAAGAATGTAGAACGCTGATATAAGGCGTCCGTGCTATTCGGGGGTTACCTCGATATCTCATTAGGCAAAATAGTTTTTTTTAATTGAGAGATAAAGAATTATGGTGAAGAGGATAAAAAGTTTTTTTGAGGGTGGTCCGGTTGGGGTACTAACTTTTGTTGCAGGCTTGGTAGGACTTTTAATGATTTTGTCTTGGATAGTAGACGAAAAAGAAACAACAAAAATAATGTCACATTCAGATTTTTTACATGGTGTTGAAGCAAAACAGATAAAAATTGCAAAAATTGAAAATGGACATGTATTAGGTAAAACAATAGACGGAAAGCGGTTTGAAGCAATGGTGCACATGACAGATAAAACTTGGGATATGCTTCATGAAAATAATGTAGAAATCGCTGTTGGAGATGACTTTTCCTCTGGAGGCAGCGGAGAAAGTTGGTATTTATGGATTATAGGTGCAGTTATTGTCATTGGATTGCTCATATGGTTTTTTATGAAAAAATCGCAGGGCTCTGGCGGTGTCTCATCGATCTTTTCATTTGGAAAAAGTCGTTTCAGAAAACTTCTTCCTGGAGAGATTCAAACCACTTTTTCTGATGTTGCTGGCGCCGCTTCTGCGAAAGAAGCACTTATGGATGTTGTTGATTTTCTCCGCGACCCAGAAAAATTTAAGAAGCTAGGAGCACGTATTCACAAAGGAATTTTACTCGCGGGTGAACCTGGAAATGGAAAAACGCTTCTTGCGCGGGCTGTCGCTGGTGAAGCAAATTGTTCATTTCTTTCGATTCATGGTGCCGATTTTATAGAGGTATTTGTTGGGGTCGGTGCTGCAAGAATACGTGATCTGTTTAGTCAAGCAAGAAAAAATGTTCCTTGTATTCTTTTTATAGACGAAATAGATGCGATTGGAAGGGCTCGTGGCAGTGGCACCGGTGGGGGTCACGACGAGAGAGAGCAAACATTAAATCAATTATTGACCGAAATGGATGGATTTGATCAATTTAAACAGTCTTTGATCGTGATTGCGGCGACTAATATACCGGAAGTGTTAGACAAGGCATTATTGCGACCGGGAAGATTTGATCGTATTGTATATGTTCCCTATCCAAACCTCGATGCGCGTTGTGAATTGCTTCGAATTCATAGTCGCAAGGTTCCTTTGGGCGCAAATGTGAATTTTGATTCATTGGCTAGTCTTACGCAGGGATTGAGTGGAGCAGATCTTGAGAACTTGGTAAATATTGCAGCACTTTATGCATCAAGAGAACAAAGGTCATTAGTGGAACATTCTGATTTTGAAAGGGCGTATCGCGATATATTAAATGGAAAACGTGATATACAATCATCTGCGAGCGATTTAGTAAAAGAATTTTTGCCGCAACAAGTTAAAACAAAATTTTTGGATGTCGCTGGTTTAGAGGATGCAAAAGAAGATCTTTCTGAGGTAGTAGATTTTTTAAAGGATCCCAAGAAATATACTGATATTGGAGCTAGAATACCAAGTGGTGTATTACTCTGTGGTGAACCTGGAAATGGGAAAACACTTCTTGCTCGCGCGGTTGCTGGTGAGGCTGGGGTACCATTTTATTATGCGAGTGGTTCACAGTTTATACAAAAGTATGTTGGAGTTGGTGCGGAACGAATTAGAGATTTGTTTAACCAGGCAAGAAAACAGGCTCCAGCTATTATTTTTATCGATGAGTTAGATTCTATAGGAAAGAGATCGGAGGAGTCTGATGGGGGAAATTCGGAGAGAAATCAGACAATTAATCAGCTACTTACTGAGATGGATGGTTTTTCAACTGAAGGGCAACAGATAGTGGTTCTTGCTGCTACTAATATGAAGGATTCGATCGATAATGCGCTTAAACGGGGCGGGAGATTTGATCGGATTATTGATATTCCATACCCGAACTTAAGGGCTCGCGGAAAAATTTTACAGGTTCATGCAAGGGGGAAAAAATTTGATACTTCGGTGAACCTTGATGATCTTGCAAGGGGAACGGCTGGTTTTGCAGGAGCAGCTCTAGAAAGTTTGTTAAATGAAGCAGCGATATTGGCAGTTTCTTCAAAAAAAACAGAGATATCTCTTCGTGAAATTGAAGAAGCAAAGGATAGAGTCATGCTGGGTAAAAAAATGATAGGGTTAACGCAGACAGCAGATAATTTGAAAAGAACTGCTTATCATGAAGCGGGGCACGCATTGGCATCGGTCATGCAACCAGACTATCCCTATGCGTTTCATAAGGTGACAATTCTTTCCCGTGGTAATGCACTGGGTGTTTCTCATAGTTTGCCGTACGATGATGTTGTAAGTTTAACAAGAGAGCAGCTAGAAGCAACCATAGTAACGACTCTTGCTGGAAGAGCAGCAGAAGTATTAATATTTGAAAGAGTTTGTACTGGGGCTTCTTCTGATTTCCAAAAAGCGACAAATACTGCTGCGAAAATGGTTTGTTTGTGGGGAATGTCCGAAGAGATAGGTGTTATTTCATTCGCAGATAACTATGAAAGGGTCTCTCAGGAAACAAAAAGAGAGATAGATAAAGCTATTCAAAGGATCGTAAATTCGCTTTTCGAAAAGACCATGAAGCTTCTATCAGAAAATAGGACTATTTTAGAGAATATAGCAGAATCTTTATTGAAAGAAGAGACGCTCGATGCTGAAAAAGTATACAACATCGCGGGAGTTTCTCTTCCAGCAAAAAAAAAATTAGAGGATCCAGAAGTACTTTAATATTTGAAAAAAGGTTAGGATCCATTGCTCTTTGTTGATTTTGCAAAATATTGTGAAAATATTGCCTCTCATTCGAAAAAAAGTGAAAAAATTGATATTTTGGCACAATGTATCGCTGCTTGTTTGCAAGAGGAAGTATCTATAGTTGTAAGATGGTTTACAGTTCCTGAAAATTGTTATCAGGTCTCAGAAAAACTTCTCAAAACTTGGATATCGGATCTTTGTGAAATAACTTTGGAAAAAATGTCTTCTTTTATGCAATTGTGGGCGGATTGTGGTTCTGTTTTTTTTCATGAGTGGAAAGGAGATCTTTCCAATCTTTCTCTATCGGAAGTTTCTATTATATTACAACAGATTGCCGATATAAAAGGGGAGGGAAGCCTTGGAAAAAAAGAGCAATTATTTTCTTCATCATTACGAAAATTTTCTCCACTGGAGGGAATGTATTTTATCAGAATTCTGCAGGGAACATTAAGGATAGGCGTTTTTGACAAAATGATCATAGAGGCGATTGCAAAGCTCTGTATTCAAGAAAAGGATATAAAGAAAAGAATTGAGGAGTGGTATTCTACTTCTGCAAATCTGCCCCATATTGCATTTGAAGTTATTGCTAAGGGAAGGATAGCGATTCCAGGCGAATCCACGGTAATTTTTTCAAAACCTGTACAACCTCAAAAGGCTGATAGAATAATAAATAATCATATTCCAGAAATGAAAAAATATATTGTACAAGGAAAATATGATGGACTTAGAGTGCAATTTCATGTTAACGAATACAAAGTATATGCATTTTCAAGAAATCTCCAGTCTATTACTGGAATGTTCCCTGAAGTAGAGGATGCGTTACAGAGTTTGATCGGAAAAATGGGGGGGGGGGAGTTTATTTTTGATGGTGAAATTGTTGCATGGGATGTAAAAAAGAATAGGATGTTATCATTTCAAAAAACAGCGGAGAGGAGGCGAAAATATCATAAAGATGATCAAAATTTTGTGCGTTACTGTATATTTGATATGTTGCTCGAGAACGGACGATCTTTGCTGAAAGATCTTTATTCAGATAGGATCGCTTCTCTGGAAAATCTTTTTGTTAATGTAGAATCGGATTTTGTTTCTTTTGTTGAATCACACAAGGTTGATGATAGGTTGGAAATAAAAAAATTATTTGATTTGTACTGTGAAAGAGGGTTTGAAGGCATTATCATCAAGGATGGTGATTCCTTTTATGAAGCTGGTAAAAGATCGAAAAATTGGGTAAAATGGAAAAAAAATTTATCATTAACCTTTAATGATTCGATAGATGCAGTTGTTGTTGGAATTTATTTTAGAAAGGGAATTCGTGCTAATAAAAGGAAGATAGGATCGTTGCTTCTTGCTCTTTATGATGAAAAAAGTGAATTATTTCTTCCTTTTGTAAAGGTAGGCACAGGGCTTAACGAAGGAGAATGGAGAAGTATTTGGGGTCGCATTGAATCAAAATTATTTTCTCAAAAGCCAGATAATATAGGTGATGCTAAAATGCATCCGGATAAGTGGTGTCAACCCGAGGTAGTTGTTGCTATATCGGGTGATTCTTTTTCTGTATCTCCAACTTATTTAGGTGGATTTAGTATTAGATTTCCACGATTAATTAGATCAGTTTCAGATAAAAATCCTTACGATTGTACTTTTTTGGAAGAGATAAATAGGTAAAATATTTTTCACTATATCTATTTTTTTTTTACTGAGTTCTTTTTTCAAAATGCAATTTTTCAAATTATTTGTACTTTGATTGTTGATTGCGAATCTAAAGAGTTTAATAATATAAATTTTTTAACACTAAAGAAATAATATTTATCATGAAGAATGGATGGTATACTCATTTTTATCTTTTTATGGAAGAATTTTTCTATGGTTAACGAGGCTGTTGTGATTGTTTCAAGAGATGTATTAATGGTTTTGCCATCGATATCATCTGTGATTTCTGGGTTTATTCCCTATTCATCAGAAATTGAAGAAAAAATAATTTCCAACAAAAAATTACAGTTACGGAGTGATGCTGAATCAGACGAAAGAAATAAACAGATAATACCTTATATGATTTTTTGTTATGATTCAAAAATTTTTCTCATGCAATATGGAATAAAATCAAGTGCAAAAACATTGAGTAAAAAATATACTTTGGGCATCGGTGGCCATCTTTGGATCAATGATATTTCTCCAAATGTTCCCCTTGTTAAATGGGGAAGGAGAGAATTCGATGAGGAAGTTTTTTATTTTGATGATCGATCAGAAAAGATTATCGGATTTGTCAATGATGATAGTAATCCTGTTGGGAGAGTACATTTTGGAGTAGTTATCTGTGTTTATGGTAAAAGTCCAGCCATTTCAATACGCTCAGAAATGGTATGGGGAAAATTAATTGCTATAGAAGAGGCTGTTGAATTTTTTACCGGTATGGATAATTGGACAAAAATTATATACACCTATCTATGCAATAATCCATCTTTGTTGAATAGCCATTGATTTTTATTTATTTTTTGTCTAAAAGTAGTGCTGTATCTATGTTCTATTCATGGTGTTTTTATGGTACGCTGCTTTTTTCTTTTTTTCCTTTTAACTCCGCTTTACGGAACCTTGTGGGATGGGGTCTATGAAATATCGGAGACTCCCTATTTACTTCAAGCAAATGATACCGTAAAAAATGCTACATTTATTGCCGACTCTTCTGTAGAGAAAAAATTACATTCTAAGGCGATATCAGAGCCGCTTATGATTAATATGAGCGGTGCATTAAATGCAGTAAATTCAACAGCAACGCTCTCTTTTGTCACAAAAAATGTGCATGATGTCATTATGATTACTATTATTGATGATAGTATTTGGAGGGGATTTGATTCGACTCATCCCATGCTTGTCACCGTCGAAGGGCCAGGGCTGGTAATTATTTCAATAACTCAAGGAAAAACACTTTCATTTGGAGATCAAAATAATCCCCTCTATTTTATGCTCTATGCGAATGATAGTGCGCCCACTACAAATTTACTTTTTACAACTCTATTTTCAGAATCTTCATCAAAAAACACCCTCTTAACAATCAATGCGAAAAGTGTTCTTGGATCAATGTCTTCTGTTACAACAAATACTCAGATAATTCCACAAACAAATCTTTTTATTAATGGGTATCATCCAGGAGTAACTCCGCGAGGAGCATTTGGTATTATTATCAACGATGCAGGCGGAATCAATGTTGAGGTGATCGGAATTCAAGATTCTCAAGTCTCGTCTGCCTCTCTTTTATCATGGGCAAATTCTTGGAGGGATGTTGACGGAACTCCAGGCGCTGCGCGTATTGTGGTGATAAATAATATGCAAAACAATATTGTTCTTCCTTATGATTCATCAATAACAGCAAGTGATGCATTGGATTTAAATACTAACTACAGTGCAGTTATTATAGAAAATAGAAACACAAAATATCCTCAACTTCGCTATGATCCGATTTATAAGGCAGATAGTAAAAATCTTATTTCACCAAGGCCTGGATTCATTGTTGGATGTGGTGGTACTATATGTATCGACAATGCCTCATATCTTGTTTATTCGGGAAGGGCTCCAAATACGCTTCCTGCAAGCCAAAGTAACCAAAAAATTGGATCTCCAATTTCTCTAAATTCATTACGAAAAGTACAAAATGCATCGGCGCTCTTACTCGAAGGAAAATACTCGATTGTTGATCAGAACTATGGCTTTGACCAAAACCATGATCTTTTAGAAAAACCGGTGCCATTTATGGCAGATCTTCCGACAATAACTTATAAAGGTTCATCAGCTCTTTATTTTACCTCTTCTTCTGCAAATAATGTGCTTTTAAATTCTGTGGCTTCAGCGCTTAATACAGGAATGACCATCGAGGGACTTTCCTGGCTTATTCCATGGTTTCGACAGCCAATTGGTAATTTGGGAAATGGGAGCATTGTTTTTTCTTCTCTTGGACAAGCTGCTGTGATTGGTGCTGGAGAGCTCTCTTCTATATTTGGTATAATAAGCAGCGAAATTGATCTATCCGGTGGACAATTATTACCGAATCAACCAAACTCTATTTTCCCTATATTTACTGAAAAATATGATCAATATGGATATAAAAACAGCTACGGAAAATCCTGTCTTCTTTTTAATGATGATATACTTTTTTCTCATGTCGGTATTTTGCATAACGATGATCTTCATGAAGTGACTGTTAATAATGGACAGGCTCCCGCGGAAGCAGCTTATATTGGTGGAGATACTCATGCTCTTCTAGAAGGCCAACGTCAAGGGTATGTTGTTCCCTTTGGAACATTTTTACCCTCGAGTGAAACAACAAAATATCATCGTCGTCCCAAGATGTATCTTTGGAACAGTGGAATACATTTAACTGGACAGAATGGTATGGCCCTTGCTGGGTTTGATATTATAGTTGACGATATTTCTGTATTACTTCCAAAAGCTCTTATTTCAAAAATTGTTTTCCAAAATGACTCAAAAAATGCAAACAATTATTTCTTTTATAGATCAAATTCACAAAAGCCACAGTATATAGTGCATGGTACTTCAATAGATGGTTCAATGATTATTCCATCAATGATTGATCCCAGCTCCCACATTGATATTGTTTCCAAGGCGGATCCATGCAGTGATCTAATTCTTGGAATATTTTGTCATGGAAAATCTTATAATTTTAATGTTAAAGGTGGTCTTGCCTATCCTGGCAGCGATCTCTCTTCGGTTATGTTTTATCTTGGAAAAAAAAGTAATATCACAATAGGAAAACAGTTCCTTGAAGGACAAGAGATAATTGCTAATTCTAAAATGCATATTGAATCGGGCATAGTTTCATTTTCGACAGAAGGGGGTCTTATACAGGCACCTCGAAGCATCGCATCCTTTGGCACTGGGGTTATTCATCTTCGTCAGGGTGGTTGTTTTTCTTATGAGGAAAATTTACTTGGTGTGATTGCTGCACCTATTCTTCTCGAGAAATCAACCGGCAATAACACTGATCCATGTCTTGTAATTCCACATACTGTTTCAACTCCTCAGGGAGTTACCGAATATGATTCGACGGGATCCTTAAAAAAAGCAATTATCGTTGATAAAAATTGTTCAATAAAAAACGCTCATTGTAATATGCAGGATTCGCTTTTGCCAGAAATTATTCAACGAATTTCTCGAGTTCTTGCCGTAAAGCCTTTTTCAACTGTTTTTTTTGATGATCTTGGACTCATTTCTGTACCAGAAGTATTGGGATCTGTTGAAAAAATACGTATTCAAGGTGCATTGCCTGGAGCATTTATACGATGTAAGGGGGGAAATATCGGATCATTGCTTATTGACGAAGAACCTTATCCATGGAATGAAACTGGATCACTTATTCTTCTTATGGAGGAGGGGGATGAGAATGATCCAGCTGTGGTGGGTGTTGGTTCGCGTGCATCGATAGGATCGCCAATTACTTCATTTGGTGCCAATGGTATCAGATTATTTTACAATGGACATGCAAAAATATTTCTCCACGATGATGTAACTATCGAAGGGTCAGGGCAATTTTTTACCTATGAAAAGGAGAATATTAAAAAAAAACATACCCTTGAGATAACTTCCTCAAAGCCGGTCACAATTACTGTAAAATCAGGATCATTACTTGATATGACACAACTTGCAGAGGGATCAATCATAAAAATGAGTGGCATGGTAACCCTTCTTTTTGAAGAAAATACAACGCTAGCACTCCATCGGGATTCAGAACTTTCTCTTGTTGATTCCGCTTCTCTTCTTGTGAAGTCAAAAAAAAGAACAGGATCTTCGATTACAGGATCAACTCCTACAGTAACTTTTGTGGGAAAAGGAAGAGTTACATTAGATAATGATGCTAGTATTGTAATTTCAGAGAATGAATCTTTATTTGTTTCAACGCAAGAATATATAGATGCAGATACCGATGTCAGTATCACGTTACATGGAGGATCAACATTTTTAATTGGAGATGAAATTTCCAACGGTGGTTTTTTTGTGGTTGGAGATCCGAAGAACAAATATGTAGAAGAAAATAAAAACAAATCATCATGCTCTATAAATATTGATGGGTACAACAGTAAATTTACACTTGGGAAAAGTGGATTTTTTGGAATTGGAGTTGGTTGTAACAGAAGAAAAAATGATGGAACTTGGGACTTGATACCATTTTTTAATGTAGATTCATTTTTACTCGATGTGGTACAGGGTACTTTTGATGCTACGAAAGGATATCAAACGAACGATCCTCGCGGATCTCTCATTGCCTTAAAGGATGATGATGCAATCAGTGTTAATATGAACGTTGTTGGCTCAAAAAATAACGGGGATTTTAGTTCTATAAACTACAATCCGCATACAGAAACAACCTCTTACTTTAAAGGTGGAAGCTGGGTGCAGTTAGTTTCCTTCGATGATCCAGAGAATCCGCAGGTAATGCATGGCATTCTTCGATCTGCTCCAGAGTGGTATTTTACAAAAGAGGCTGCGGCTTTTTATCTATTTACTCCAAGAGAAATAATGGAAAAAATAATACAAAAACCTATTTCAATCGATTCTTCATATATGTTTGCAGTTTGCAATCAACAGGATGCGAATGTTTTGACGGCAATATACACAGTGAATGATTCTTCGTTGGCATTAGGAGAACAAAATTATGTTGTATATAAAGCATTTCCTTTTTCTAGTGCAACTTTTAATAATTATTTTGTTGCTATTGCGAACGGCTTTGCTATATTGTACAAAAATGCTCGAACTGGTGATTGGGAGATCCTACCCAATTAGTCCTATATAGTGAATTTGCATGATATATAAAAAATATTTTCCTATTTTTTTCTGTTTTATCTTTGCTGTTGCGCGGCAACCTTTTACGCCAATAACCACAATAGTTGATTATGGATATGCGCTGGATATGATTCGTTATAAGGCTCCAGAATTAAATATCTCTTACTGTAGCGAATGCTATCCATTTCATTTCGAGGCATCATGTATCGGATATGGTAGAAATATCAATCAAGCTTACAGATCAGGAGTATCTTCTCAAACAACCGATCTTTCTTATCTTTTTCACGGATCAGAGCATTTTAATTTTGTGGATATTTTTTCTGATGTAATGGCGTTAGAGGATTTTCCATTAAGTGGATCATTGGATACTGTTTCGGTGAAACCAACCTATACGTACAGAGAAAATGGATGTATTTTTGGTGTTTCGGCGGAAAAAAAGTATGATATTTCCTCTCATGAATGTCGGATACGATTCGAGGGATATCTTCCAGTGAAACAGATTTCTCTAGAACATACGAATGGATACAATGCATTGTCAGTAGATGAACTTTCTGTTCCAGCAGAAAAAAGTGGATTGGGCATTGATATTAGGGAAGAAAATGGATACGAGGTTTTTGCTGCCAAGATAACTTCGTTGCAGGATCAAAAAATTCTCAATGTAGTAAATAGACCTAATCTTTATTACTATGTGATACAAAAAAATCTTTCTGTTGTAAAATCCGGTGCTGATACATCAAGTATGACCCTTGATGAAATATCGAAAGGGAATGTTATGGTAAATAATAGCTCGGCAATCTCAAAGGCGCCAGCAACGGCATGCAGTGTTGATGCTAATACAGTTACAGTTGGTGGAAATAGCTATACCCCAACAGGAAATTTTTCTGAAACAGGATGCTTGGTTCCGGTAGAAATTTATCGTGACCCGGTGGCGAATACGATGACTTGTTCGATAAATAATGTGGATTGTTCGGTTTATCCTGTGATTAAAACAGTGTTAAAGATTAATCCTTCTCCTAATCAATTAGTATCTGTCTCCTGTACTACTGAAAAGGTATTTGGTAATGTAACAGAGCATCCATCGATTGCAATTCTTGCTATTCCTACATTCAAAGAAAAACCAACTGATTCCAGTAACAAAGGATATCCGGTCTCTTTTCGTGTTCCTCCAGTGTTAATTCAATATGTAGACCAGGGAGATGGAACGGGAAATATTTTTCCAGATACGTATGGTAAACAACTTTCTATACCTGATGATCTTCCTCTAGACGATGGCAGTGGAAAATATGAAGATAATTACAGAACTAATGTCGCAACAAATGTTAACTTTTTGACAAGCACCGGAAATTTTGAAAAAGATGCTGCAAAGGTCCCAGTTGGTGTTTTTTGGTATCAAACTGGATATGGGGTAATTGCAAATTTACAGAGTGAAGCGCTTCCAAATATGTACATCACAACTTCCCTTGATTCACAAGGAATTCCAACTCCAGAATCACAATTAATTCTTGAATATTTAAAGGATTTTGTGGTTGAAGAGGCGGATGACAAAAATTTAGCAACCATCGAGACTGCCCGTGAAATTATTCAGGGATGGTTTGTTAATGGTGTAGTAGCAGGAACGAAAATTGAACGTCCGTCTGAGTTGTGGAATTGGGATTCCTTTAATAATGCAGGAATAGGTGATTGTGATCTTCGTTTTTTATTTGGAAGTAAATGGAGAGATGGAGGTCTTGTTGCGGATTTTTTGATTGGTCTTATCGCGCCAACAGGTAACGAAAATACGAATTCCAGTAATTATCTCGCGGTCCCTCTTGGGAATAATGGACATTTTGAATGTCGTATTGGTGCCCAGGGGATGGCAGATATCAACTATTTTCTAAAATTTATCGGATTTGGTTACTATGCGCTTACTCTTCCCTCACTCGAAATGATTATTGCGCCATTCAAGGGTGCATCAGTATATGGATTACAATCGGTATATGTTCCGGCAAAAATATCCTGGCAATCGATGGTATTAAGTGGTGATTTACTTTTTTTTGCAAGTGAACAGGCGTCATTGGCTTTTAAGTATCAGTACAATAAAAAGTGGCAGGATTCGATACATATGGTAACAGATTCCTGCTGGGATTCTATCGGCAATAAAGAAGTTCTTGATGTAGCATTACCAACAAAAATGAGTAAAAAAACTGCGCATAAAATTGGGTTTGAGATTTCGAATCAGCTACAGCAAGAGTGTGTGGTTTCTTTAGGTGGTAGTAGTACTATTGCGGGGAGTAATAGTGGAAGAGAGTTTGATCTGTTTTTTTCAATTATGATGGAGTACTAAAACAATGAATATGAAGAGTAAAATAAGTGTAGCCTTATGCGCAAGTGTTCTATTTTGCCTTGTTGAAGGAAGAAATAACTTTGCTCCATCAACTGCTTCTGGAGCGGGATTGCCCTATTCCTATGATCCTATGGAATATTCTATGCCTTGCAAGGATCTTGCAGATAGTGATTCCTTTGATTTTGACCTGATGGCATCTGCCTATATGCGCGGTGCTTCTCAATCTTATGGGAATAATTGCTCAACAGAGTTATATGATCTTTCCAATCTCTTTCATGGGAGTGATCAATTTATGCTCAGGAACGTTTTTGAAAATTCCGCTCTTCCGACTACCCCTTTTAGTGATGCAACATTAAATGCAGTTAAGGTCACGCCGTCATATGGATATAATGAATCAGGGCTTATTATTGAAGCTGCGGCACAGAGAAATTTTGAATTAGGAGAAAGGGCCTGTCGCCTTCGTTTGACCGCTTCGATGCCGGTTAAAAGGGTTCAGGTATCAAATAAAAATTCGCTTAACACTTTGCAAAGAGATTACCTTGATCCAGTAAATTCAAATTGGATCCACCTTACAATACAGGATGGAAGGCCTGTTTTTGCAGCGAGGATCGATGAACTTTGGGATGCGGGGTTAATGGAAAAAACAACTGTGCCGCCTCTTCCTGTTGATGGGGCTATTTGTTTGATAAATACCTCAATAAAAATAGTTAGTGCTGCTCCAAAAGCTGCTGCTCCAGAAATGACTGTTAAGGATATTTTAGCTGGTAAACTGTTGACTTATTTAGGCGCTGATTATAAAATAAATCCAGCTACTGCCTATACAGTAACAGATGCCACTACTATTAATGTAAGTGGCACAGATTGCACAGTTTCTCCACTGCTACCAGTTGCGAATACAGTATTGGTTCCTATTGAATTTTATGGAAACGTACAACCTGGTTTAGCTTGCAAGTCAGTACCATTAATTTCTCTTCCAAAAAAAATTACTTTAGCTAAGCCTAGTATTAATACAGGTGTGTATATCACGGATGCTACTACTGGAGAGTTACTGGGAACTCCTGATCCAGTCGCAATACCAAATTCTTTTTATCTTTCCTTTTATTCTTATCCAGAAGATACAGTTGGAGCTACAACAACTCCGGTTCAAAATATTTCCTTTAATGTTCCTATTGTTGTGCAAAAAACAGATGGTACTTTCCCCAAAAATTATCTGGTGACCGCGCCTGATCTAGGGACAATAACCCCTGATCCAGCGACAGGGTTATATCAAACCTGGGATGCAAATAAAAATAAAATTGCAACAATTGATAAGAAAACAAATTTTGTTGACGGGGTAACTGGTGATTTTCAATATGATGCTGCATCAGGTGCGCCACAGGACGTTGGTATTTTTTGGTGGGGCACCGATTACACTGGTTTTTTAGGGGGAAAGGCGAATACTCTTTTCATTACCACGACTCTTGATGCATCGGGGAATGAAACATTAGCATCACAGGCGTTATATACGGTTTTGGAATCGTATACCGCTCAACAACATGAAAAGGGGGCAGAAAATGCAACGTATGGATATCAAACTATAGAAGGCTGGTTTGCAAATGGGTATCGGGATTCTCAACTATTGATACAGCCGAAAAATGTGTATGATTGGAGTTCTTTTGAAAAGAGTGGAATAGGAGATTGTGATATCCAATGCATCTTTGGAAGTACCTGGGAAAATAATGGTTTAGCAGCTGATTTTATTCTTGGTATGGTTGCTCCTACTGGACTTACCACCTCTCCGCAATATAATTACCTTGCAACGCCATTGGGAAATAATGGTCATTTTGAATATAGGCTTGGAGCACAGGGGGCGTATGATATTAACTCATGGATTAGATTTAGCGGATACGCTCATTACTCTTGGGCCTTACCATCCTATGAAACCCTATTGGCATCGTATAGAGGGGCAAAAAATTTTGGATTGCAACCACAGGTAATGTTGGCGAATGTATGGTGGCAAGAGGGAATAATAAGCTGCGACCTCTCCTGTTTCGCAAATGAGAGAACTTCAATAGCTATGAAATATCAATATCGTGCAAAGCGGCAGGATAATATTGTTTTGGCGACCGACGAAGGGAATAATGCGTTTGGGGGGTTATCTAAGTTATCAGCCTCTCCGATAATTAATTTTTCAGCACAACGTGCACATAAAGCAATTGGTGAAGTTGGGATGAAGATAAATAATGATTGCACATTAATCTTTGGAGTCTCGGATGTTTTTGCAGGTAGGAATGTTGCTAAAGAGTTTGAAGGATACGCCTCTTTTCTCTTTGAGTTCTAATTGTAGAACGTTAAATCATAAATATATTTTTTATGATCCTATTTGTCAGAAATTGAAAAATTCACCTTTTATAAGAAGGGGGCGGTGAGAAAAGAGAGAAGATTTTCTGTTTTCATCGTACATGCATCTTTCGCAATGTACAGCGCGCCAGATGGAAGAACTCTAAGATTTGATATAAAAAATCTTTCTTCCAAAGAGAATTGCCCATTTTCAAGGCAAATCGCGGAGAGGGTTGACCCATTTTGATCTGGAGTGTCACTCATACAAAAGGCATTTTCATTAAGAATTAATTGAAGGGTTAGATTTTTTTGATGGTTATATCCATCGTCGCTTCGCAAAGAAGATTCTTTTTTCAAGATTATTGCAAGGTCATTATCAGTTATTTTGTAATTTTTTGGTCTTATATTGTTTGATAAAGGCTGAATAATTTCGGTTGGTATCCCCAGAAGAAGAGTTGGAAGAGAAGAAAAATCCATTTTTATTTGGCGCGTTTTTATTGAAAGTTGAAGCTCTTCTAAAAGGGTTTCATTAAAATTTGGCAGATAATATAATAACGTTGTAGAAGGGTTATCTTTTATTGCTCCATCTATTAAAAAAATATTCTGAATTCCTTTTTTTACAGCGTATTTTCCCCATTTTTCCCATAAATCTGTATCAAAATGCCGTTCATAGTATTTTGATAAAGCATATGGTGTGAAATTTAAATCAAATCGATTGAGAAGCTTAAAATCACCCGATAAAGTATTCTTTCCTTCTTGCGGGGGAATGGTTTCGAAATGTTCGTCCCATGGTTTGTCTGGGCGTTTATATTGAAAGAGATGCCCCGGTGGCAGAAAAGTTTCTTGAGTTAGGTATAGAACATCCGTTTTAAAAATTTCTTTTTTTGTCTTTCTAAAAAAAAGTGAATAGTTTTCAATTTTTATACTGGCATTCCCATCAAACAAGCAAAGAGTGATGGGGCAAAGGATTAGTGTAGAAATATTGTTTGTCGATGAGTCCTTCGAAGATTGTGTACACTGTATCATACAAGATAGTGAATTTTGAGTAAGTAATGCTATGATAAATTCTTTTACTGTAGAAATTTTCCCATAAGCATATGATTGAACAAGAAGATTTTCTACACCTTTATAAGCAGTTGCAACCCAATGATTAAAGTCACCGCTTGTTTTTGAATAACAATCCTTATACAAGCAAAGATCACAGCCGATTTTGTCTAAATTAATATATCTATTTTCCTGGTTTTTATCATTATTTTGTTTTGGATATTGGGCTTTTTCAAAAAAGCAATTGTTTATTGTTGTGAAGGCGACGAAATTCTCTATTCTCGATGGGAAAATGATTTCTACTTCTACCTTACCAGTTTTTGGGCCAGTAATCATACGTATGGTTTCGGGGTTTTTTATATCTCGCTCAAAAAATTTTTGCCAAGCGTCCCAAATTTTCTTTGTATCCAGGAGATTAGAGGAAGGTAAAACTGTGGAATAAAAAATAGATACAATGATTAAAAAAAATTTTATGTTAATTGGTTTTTTCATACTGATATTGTTTTCCACTTTAGAATTAATGTTATTGTCGATTCTTTTATAAAGATTGTCAATAAGTGAATTTTTTTCTAAAAATTCTAAAGGAAATTTTTATGAAGAAATTTTTTAAACTCTATGTTTTTTCTTTGTAATTTTTGTAATGTTGAAAAAATATAAAACGGATATCTCATGAACAGAATTTTATTAAAAAGGGGATTGCGCAAGAATGAGGGAGAGATAGTTGTTTCATTCCGCTTTCAGCTTTTGATGATACTTATAACCACGGTATTATTTTTTTTTGGTATCACAAAATTTCATAAATCCTTTTTTTCACTTGATTATTCTCCAAAAAAAAATAGTATGCAGATTGAAAAAAATATTTTGTATGGAGTTCACCTTCATCTAAAGGATGTTGTTGAAGCCGATTGGGCAAGAAATAAATTTACCTTTGGAATTGATGTTACTGTAAAAATGCCCGAAGAGTGCTCCGTATTAGATGAGGAAGCTATGTCAAAAAAAATGATATTTTCTAAGGGCCGTATAATATCAACAATTTTAACAAAAAAGGGACAGATTGAAAATGGTTTCGAGTATAGATGGTACTTAATCATTGAAACATATTGTAAATTTAATTATACCCTTTTTCCATTTGATGACCATGTATTGCAGCTTCATTTCAGGGGATCAAAGAATATTTTTTCTAATGGAGCTCCCGAGCTCTCTGCAACAACGAAAGCGGGAATTGATTTAGGGGGATGGAAGGCGGTTAATAACACTGTTGAATCTAATGATGACGGGGATTGGTACGATCTCAGATTCTTCTTCTGTTTAAGCAAAAGTGGCTACAGGACGGCATTGGCAATATTTTTTCCACTTCTTATACTTTTTTTTATGTCAATATTAACCATGAGCATGATTCCATCGGAGGCATCGAAATCTATTCTCAGTATTCTTTTAGGAATAAATTCATATAGAATGGTGGTTGAAAATGCGTCGCCAAAGACCGCGAGCGTTTTAGCTATCGACTATTTTTATCTTTTTTTTCTTTTGGCCTCATTCCTTTTTTTTGCAATACATCTCGCGGAGGTTCGTATAAAAAAATGGTTGGGTTATATAATTGTTGTTGGAAGCCATTTTTTGTTACTGTCGCTCTTTTTTTTTCTTGTAAAGCATTGGCTATGACAAAAATTTTACTCTAAAAATAGAATAAAAATGTATATACTGAATAAAAAACGGTTTTACTCTATGATGATACGGTGACAGATATGCGAACATCACGTTTATATCGAATATGCGGCAGTATTTTATTCCTTTTTTGGCAAAGTATTTTTTTGTTTATTCCAATTGGATTGCTCCTTTTTAAATTTTTCGATGTAAAATCATTTTTTTTAAATATTTTTTGGCTTTATCAGAGTGGATTTTTTTCCATCATTTTTAGATCTTTTTTTTACGCTTTTTCTGTGGCATTTAGTTGTACTGTTGTGGGAATATTCCTTTCTGCATCATTGCTCACTTTAAAAAAATCAACTCAATCTTTGGTGCTCCTTCTTCTATTTATCCCACTTGCAATACATTTTTTTATTCATCTTGGTGCTTGGATAGAGTTGCTTTCCTCTGGAGGGATTTTGATAGCGATCATTAAAACAGTTTTTCCAAAATCTATGATTCATTCGTTGCTTTACAATAATATTGCAGTATTTTTCGTGTTTTTTTATTGCTATTTTCCCTATGTAATTTTTCCAATTTATCACTCATTTTCTCGCATAGAAAAAGGATATTTTAAGGCTGCTTCTGACTTAGGAGCATCGGCGATGCAGAAATTTTTTGGAATAATGATTCCTATGGCAAGGGGTGGGATTATTACTGCATTTTTCATTGTTTTTATCCCTGCATCGGGTGAATTTTTGATTCCAGAATTAATTGGCGGAGATAGGTTTATGCATGTTGGATCCTTTATTTATCATCTTATTTCTGATATGTCTCTCATGAAATACGCAGCAACGACGACTTTAGTTTATCTTATTTTTTTGGCAATATTCTTATTTATTGCATATAAAATTGTTAATTTTTTTATTTTAATTGCGCAACGGGTGTAAGATGAAAAAAGAAGGCGTTTTTATTTCGATCGGAAAGGTTGTTATCATCATAGGTATTTTATTATGGATGTATTTACCGATAGCAACAATAATTTTTAGATCATTTTTTGTAAAAAAATTTTTCTCTTTTTCCGCATTTAAATCCTTATTTTTTCAGATTGATACAATGGTGGCGATAAAAAATTCTATTTTTCTCGCGTTAACCGCAATAATTATCGCCTCAATTATCTCTTTTATAGGAATGTTTTTCTATTTTTTTGGAGGAAGGATAAAAATTTACAGCTATCTTTGGTATCCAAATATATCAATACCAGATATAGTAATCGCAATAGCGCTTCTTTTTACATTGGCCATCTTCAAAATTAACTCCGGCTATGTGCTTTTAGCAATTTCACATAGTATTGTTGGCATAGGATATATTTTCCCTCTTCTTTTACAACGGTGGAATACTTTTAATGCAGAGATAATAACTGCAGCATATGATCTCGGTGCCTCTTCACTAAAGATTATTAGTACGATAATTTTTCCAATTTTATGGCCGGCATTTATTCAATCAGGGCTCCTCTTTTTTATAATATCAATAGATAACTATGTTTTTTCTTATTTTTGCGGGGATCCTTCTTTTTCAACGCTTTCTGGAATTTTGCTCTCTATGATGCGATTTGGTGTACAGGGGGAATTTTATGCACTTTCTGTATGTATTATATTTTGCTCGATTATAATAGGCTCCTTTCATAATTTATACCGTTCAACGACTATTTTGGAAAAAAAAATGTGAGAAAAAGTGTAAAAATAATTTTATTTTTGTTTTTATTTTTTGGCTGTATTTTTTTATACAGGCAAAAAGTTTCTGTATCTAAAAAAAGAGAATTACATCTGCTTGCATGGCCTGGAACATTTGATAAGGATCTTATTCTTGAGTTTGAGCAGAAATATAATGTGAGAATTCATATCGGGTATTACACCACCAACGAAGAATTACTTTCAAAGATTTTTATGAGTAAAAAGGGGAATATTGATATGGTTGTCCCCTCTGGATACGCTTTAAAAAAATTATATGACGCTGGTTATGTATTTCCTTTACTAAAAGAAAAAATATATGAAAATGATCAAATACTAAAAAAATTGTTCATTGAAAAAACTTATGCTACAGAAGTAGTTGATGAAGCATTTATGATAGGAGTTCCATTTGAATGGCATGTATATGGATGTGTAATTCGAGATAGTAAAGCAAAAGAATTTTTGTATGATGCTGATCTTTTTCATCTTCTTTTTCAGGGAGATAAAAAAAGGTTTGGATTAAGACTTGGTCTTCCAAATGATCCTATCTTGTTATGTCAATTAGCGTCGATATATTGTAATCATTTTTTTTCTCATGCGCTTACAGAGGAAAGCTTTGTAATGATCATTGGTGAACTTTTAAAGAAACAGAAAAAAATGGCTACTGTCTATTCGGATTACCAGGTTGCAAAATTCTTTAAAGATAATGTTGTTGATATTATGTATGCACAGAGTTACGAATACTGTTTAGCATTACGAGAGATGAAAGAGCTTACCTTTATTTTAATTCCAGAGGAAAATGGGCCGATTGCGAGTGTTGAGTACATCGCTTGTATTTCAGAAAAAAACATTGATCTCGTATACGATTTTATAAATTTTTTCTTTGAAATGAAAAATATGGTAAAAAATACCAAGAGTCTTGGCGCATTTCCTCCGATAAAAAGATATTCGATAGAAGCCTATTGCGATGAGGAGAGGATTGTAGCACTCATAAAAAAAATTTTTTCAAAAAAATATCCGCTTACTTTTGTTGATGAATCGATATCAAGCAAAAACAGAGCATTGATCTGGGGACAGGTAAAATCTTTTTAGAATTTTTTAATAAATTGAATTTTTTGCAATGAGTAGAACTTAAATAAATTAGAATGAGGAATTATTTTTCTATATATTTTAAGACATTTGATATTTTCGCCGAAAATTCCTTTTTACTTTTTTTATCATTGTAATCAAAATTAAAATGTGAAAAAATTTCACAAAGATATGGGTAATATTCTTCGTAGCTTTTTAGGTGCTCAAGATACGTTTGTAGTAATGATTTCCCAAAATCATTATCTATCGATAATGTTCTAAAGAAAATTATAGACATGCCGTGAATATTATTGTTTTTTTCATAAAGAAGAAATGCATTTTTATAAGCTTGTAATGCAAAAGAGATCTCCCCGATGCAAGTATGGATGTCACCTATTATCTGTGAACGAAACGCCTCTGATGATAAGGAGTGCGAGAGAAGCTTACAGTAAAAAAAAGCTTTCTCTCTTTCTCTATTTAACAGCGCTTCTGCTATCTTAAACCAAGCAAGGCAGTGGTGTGACATCCGACACATTCTTTAATTCTTAAAAATCCATTCCAAACCGTATTCCAAGATCCCAAATTTCTGGTGTATACATCATTTTAGGACTCATACCGATGGAACCTTTTATTCCCAAGTACGGTGATCCGAATGCTTCATCCCAGGTGTAGGTGTATCCGATTAAAATGCTATTAAGAATCTGCGCCCCCATTAAACCGGAAGAAATATTAATCGATGATTCATCAAGCTGAGCGTTACTATCTGCAGCGATACCACCGAAAGGGTTTTTACTAAACAGTGATACATCTTGTGTTGAAAGAAGATACATTCCGGAATGCGGGGTTATGTAGCTATTTGTCCAACCAGCCGTAGCGCCGGTTGTTGCTTGTGGTGTATTAACCTGGGTTTGATTAGAGAGAAAAAACATTCCATCTTTTGTGATCTGTGGCATGCAAGATATTTTTTCTCCCTGTTGTCCTTTGAACGAGTAGCCAATTTCTACGAGGGAATTATCATTTTCATATTCAATTGAGCAGAGCAATTCACCGCGTACTGGAATTGAGACATTTACGCATTGCGTGGTAAGATCAGCTCCCCAATAGAGGCCTTTATATTCCCAATTATCATTAATTCCAGTAAGTAATTTAACATTTCCATAACGTGTTAATGGGCCAGTGGTAAAATCAAATGTTCTCCATTGGTTTGATGCGAATCCATGGACAAAATAACCATCTGCTACAAAGGTAACTGATTGATCATTTTTCCCCTTCCATATATCGATATGTGAATTGAATCCTAGTCCTATTTCAAAGGATCTTCCATTTCCAGCAAATGATGATGCGGTATTCATCGCCCAGCAATTGTTGAGATTTGTTCCTGTTGGGATGAGTGATCGTGCATAAATTCCAAGATGCGCGGTATCTCTCTTTAATCCATCCCATCCAAGTTGTACGGTTATTCCTGGAACTCCCCATGCAGGTGATGGGCATCGATTTACTTTAGCAAAATTGTGTGGTTTCATTCCTTTTACTACAGTACCATTGAGATAAGCCGAAACATTTTTGACTGGTTTTATTTCGGATGCAGGTTTTGGAGTAGTAAAATAATTGCTCTCTGGTGCCCCGTCACATTCATCTTCAAGAGAATATCCCTGTGAAAGGGTTCCTGTGCCCGAAGAAGATTGTTCATTGAAACAAATTTTTGATGAATTTCTCTGTATTGTTATTGCTGCAGTGAGATACCAATCAGTATACTGAGCGTTACCGATGATATCTAAATAATTGTTGTTAATGGAGAGCTGGTGAGAGATGCTTGATTGTGATTGTTGTGCTATGGGAAAGGCAATTTGAGTAATTTTTTTTTCACTTATTATTGTTGTATCGTTTCCAATTTTCATTGGGTTGTTTTGAAAGAGCATTGTTGATACATTTTTCTGGTGATAATTTTGACTATAGCGGTACATTGCATCTATCTCAAAAATCCACTCATCATCCGATGGTTCATCCTTTCTATATTCATGGTGCCAATAGCGGAGAGGAAGGGTATCAGACATCGGCACAAAAGATGCTTTAACCTGCATTGAATCAAATGAGTAAGTTTGGCAAATTGGAACGGTAGGAGCTTTTGTTTCAGTGTTGCCTAAGACGACGCTCCCATCATCAACTGTTTTTGTTGAAATAAATAGTGATAAAGATGAACATAATAACGTATATGAGATAAATCTCTTTGTTAAAAATTTTGAAATAGTCATCCTGGCCTCGTAAAAGTGACATTTTTTACCAAGAATTTACATCAGAATGAGTATAAAAAGCAAGGGGGGTAATAAAAAACCGGCTGTCGATGAGGACAGCCGGTGAGTTTGTTTGGTAAGTTTTTGAAAAAAAACTAATTAAAAAGAGAATCCGAGGCGAGCGCCAAGATCCCAGAACGCAGGGGTTGGATTTGCGTTAGTGGTGAATCCGTAAGATCCTAAGACTCCAAGCTCAGGTGCCCAACAACAATCGTCCCACACGTAATCGATATGCGCAAATAGCCTGTTAAGTATCTGTCCGCCCATCAATCCAGAACAGGTATTTATGTTAGATGGTTGAAAAACGTCTCCCATAACGGTAGAATTTTCCGCCTGATCACCGTCTTCACTTCTATTTTCTGTATCCTGAGCCCAGCTTATACCACCCTTTCCATCGATCGTAACCCATGCGCCCGTTGCAGTATAAAAAAAGCCAAAATTTGAATTTGCTGCATCATAGTCGGCTTCGCCATCATTTAATTTCAGGGTTACGGTGTCGGCTTGTGGACCATAAAGACTTCCTATTCCGTTTGTTGAAGCGCCGGATTTATATCCGTAGTAGAGTGATCCTGTTGTCGAAGGACAACTATCGCAGCAAGAAGAAATTTCCTGTGATTGTCCAGAGAATCCGTACCCGATACCAAGTTCCCAGTTGCAAGCGCTGTAGGTAAGATCAATCATTGCTTCGCCACGGACATTTACTGATGTAGTAATGCATTGCGCGGTGAGATCGCCCCAACGATACATCTTATTCTTAAAGATAAAATCAGATGCATCGCAATTCGCTCCCTCTTTAGTTTGATCTCCAGAGCCAAGATCGTAGGTTAATTCCTTTACCACTGCATAGCGGTCCGCCGGCAATGTGTCGAAAGTTCTGAATTGTTGACGATTAAACATATGGGTGATGTATCCATCAAGATTTATAGTGAAATTAGAATCACCACATTTCCATAGTTCTCCATGGCCGGTTGCTCCAAGACCAAGCTCTCCGTGACCACCATTACCCACAATTGGTGCGAATACATACTGTGCCCAGCAACAGTTTGTTGATCCACCGGTTGGGATAACGCCCTTGATGTAGAGACCAAAGTGTCCTCTCTCCCTGTTAATAAAGTCATATCCGAGTTCTAATTGCAGATCAGCGACTCCCCATTTACTTGTGTTGCAGGATGAAAAATTAAATTGGTTATATTTACCAGCAGCTACATTACCAAATGCAGGAAGTTGAAATGCACCGGCAATATTCTTTTGAGCGTTGATCCCCATCTCTGCAATTGCACCGTACGTAAGATCTGCTGCTGGAATTTTACTCAATACCACACCTGGACCCGGTACAGTTGTTGGTTGTGTTGAATTAAGAACATCGGTCCATGAACTCTCAGCTGTTATGACAGTTGCGCTATCTCCCACATAGCCTTCCTCTCCCCACTCGCCAAAACCTTGAAATCCTACATTAGGCTGGCCATCGGTGACACTCTTAGCAAGTTGAAACCCACTACCTCCGGTTGCATATTTTGCCCACCCCTCATTAAATGTTTTTAGAGTTAATGCTGTTGTACCCGCTACCTTTCCGATGCTCAGTGTTTTGGCATTCGCTACATTTATTTGAAACAAGTCAGTTGGTGATTGAACGTATTCTGTATCAAGAGTTCCGCTTGCGGTTGGCGCGCAGCAGCCGCCGTTAATTTGCCAATTTGTTCTTACAATGGGAACATTGATCTGAAACCATGCCTTTTCGCCGCCGATGTCAAACTTGAAATCTAGGATATTATTCCTTATTCGTGGGCTTAAGCAGACGGTTGCATTTGTGTTTGGTCCCAATGCAAAATATTCAGCCATCCATGATCCCGATGGGTCAACATTTGCTCCGGCTGCACCTTCTGCTGCAATAACGCTTCCCTTTAATGATATTGGGTTGCATCCAAATAACATCTGTGCCATTTGGCATGAGTTAGTCGATTGTTCAAAACGGTATGTTAATGAGAGGTCTGCCTCAAAAGAACATTCGTCATTTTTATCAATATCAAAGCTTTCGTGATACTGGAATGGAAGACAGGATCCTGCTGATATTGGAATAATGCAGGTGCGAACAGGTTGGCAACAGTTTGTGCTGGAAGAACAGCATTCGCTTGAGGTACTGCAGCACGAAGTGGAACAGGCCTTTGCGTCTGTTGCCAAGATCTCGCTGGCTGATTCTACCTTGGCGGTGCTACTTAGCAACAATCCAAAGCAGAGATAACGTAATATATGCTTCATATGATTACACTCCTTAGTAAGTGAAATATGACATTTGTTTTTCGATTGTACAATTTATTTTGCAATCACAGACATTGTTGCAGGATTCCTGTGCTCGTTGTATTCGGTGTTCTTTGGAACCAGTGCAATCGCCTAATGATACTTTAGACAAATCAAATAGGGATTTCAATATTTTGAGGATTTCTCTTCATGCAATGTAAAAGGTGTTTGATAAATTTATGGAATAAAAGTGTTGGGGCTGGGATCTTTTGTTGCTTTTTGTGATATAATTTTTGTGAAAAATTATAGAAAAAGTTGGTTATATGAATTTTTTACTATATGTCCAAATTATATTTGAATTGCTACCGGTAAGTAGTTCTGCGCATGTTTCTCTTTTCTCAGATCTTTTTAATGAGGTGGTGCCAGCTACACATATTCTTATACTTTCGCATATTCCAACGTTGTTGATTTTGGTTATCTATCTTTTTTTTTGTTATCGAAATGATGGGACAACATTTATTCCCCGTAATCTATTTTTGGATCTTTTATTTTCGATCTGTATTTCATTTTCAACGGGCATTCTCTTTTTATTGAAAAAGATTATGATTCCCGAGTGTTTTTTGATTCCTTATTGGTATTCTTTCCTCCTTACAGCTCTCTGTATATGCACTATACACTATCTACTGTCTTATCATGGCTTTTTAGAAAAATATCGTGTAGGTGATTTTTTAATTATCCCCTTAATAGCTTTTTTGGGTTCATTTTTTTCCATTTCCCGTTTTGCGATTGTCTTGATGGCTTGTTTGATAAGGGGGCTTTCCGAAAAAAAATCTTTGTATATTACACTTTTGTCCGCCGTTACAACGATGTTTGGTGGTATTTGTGCGGTTCTTTTTTCGCATGGAGTTAATAGTGTTTTTGAGTTTTGCGCCTCTTTTTATGAATTTTTTATGCTTGTTCTTGTCGCCGTTATATCGATTATTTTATTTTTTGGTTTTTTGGAACTATATCAGAACAAAAAAATATGGCCCATTGCATTGTATTTGAGTGGAGTATCTGTGGTAGGGTGGTGGATACGATAGTTTTTTTCGTATATGGTGAAGTTAAAGTATGACAAATGTCTTGGTTCGTTTTAAAGGCGGAATCCCCTTTTTTTTCTGCGGAGTGATTCTTCTTCTTGTTCTTCTTTTTGCTTCTGGTGATAAAGAATATCTCCTGAATGAAAAAGATCTTTCAAATATGATTTGGTATTTTTCTCCATCTGCATGGGGAATATTACCATTTTTTTGGTATGGTGCTGCTGCCTATCTTCTCCCAATACTCCTCGTTCTTATAGCTTTTTTATATCCGCTATACCTTTCATTTTTTACAAAATTCTTTCTATTTTTTGGTTCATTTTTTCTCTTCTTTTCTTCAACAATTTTTACTTATTTTTTTGATATTTCAATCACGTTCCCCTTTGTTTCTGGTGGATCTGTTGGACGATGGGGATATCAGATTTTGAAATATTTTTTTCCTATGAATACATTGTTGTTTTTATATGCAATATTTTTTTTTGGAATCATCATGGTTACTCAGAGGTACCTCTGGTATTTATTGCTTTGGCTCTTGCGCGGACCCTTTGGAATCAAGGTTCGTTCTATCGAAAAAATTATTCGTGGTGTGACAAAGGACTGGTTCTTTTATTTTTTTCCTATTTTTGCTCGCGCCTTTCATAAAAAAAAAGCCGAAGAAGTACGTATACATCATATTATTGAAAGTTCCCTTCAGCAGGATTTGTATGCAATAGGTGAAAATACGGGGCTTCTCCTTGATGTTGCCGAGGTACCGGAAAAAAAAATTAATGATACTGTAGAGGATCAATTATATGTTGCCCCGGCGATTGATAAGGATCGACCAATTAATTTTTTACATGAAGATAATCTGGCAAATGACTGTTTTAAGCCTTCAACTAGAGATGAAGAGAATGAAGAAATTGCGGAAAAAATAGTAGAAATTGGTAAAAAATTTGGTATTCATTTATTTAAAAAAAATACTTTTGTAGGACCGTCGGTCAATAGCGTGATTATGGGTATAGAATGCCCCAACCGAGTATCAAGTCTCCTTTCTCATGAAGGTGATTTTGCTTATTTTTTGGGGCATCCAGGGCTTAGGATAGTTTATCCATTTTCTGGAGATACTCTTGGAATTTGTTTTGAATATCCGCGGAAAAATCGATCCGTTGTGTATTTTAATGAATATGTTTCGGATTCAGGATTTTCTCAAAATTATAGGCTTGGTTGTTTTTTAGGAGTAGACACCAAAGGTATTCCGCATTTTTTGGATCTTGCTACCGCCCCACATCTTCTTATTGCAGGAACAACAGGATCTGGAAAGTCATCTCTTCTTCATGCATTGGTTATGAGTTTTTTGTGGAGATATTCGCCACAGGAGGTGCAATGTTTTTTCTTTGATCCAAAACGTGTTGAATTTTTTTCTTATCAATCATTGCCCCATACAAAAATATATGCACGTTCTCCAGAGGAGATAGCGGTCACTTTAGAGTCAGCCGTAGAGATAATGGATGATAGGTACCGTTTATTTGAGGGGAAAAAGGTACGACAATGGAGCGATTTTTGTAAAAAATTTCCAGAAGAGGCCGCAACCCTTCCACTCATTGTTCTTTTTATCGATGAATATGCAGAGATAGTATCTGTAAATAAAGATGCAGAAAGACTTGTAATGCGGTTATCGCAGATGGCCAGAGCGGCTGGGATGCATATAGTGCTGGCAACTCAACGACCATCTGTTGATGTTATAACTGGGGTTTTAAAGGCAAATTTTCCGATACGAATCGCATGTAAAGTAGCATCTATTCATGATTCACGCGTAATACTTGGAGTTTCCGGTGCAGAAAAATTATTGGGAAGGGGTGATTTTTTACTTTCGGGAAATGATGGTGATCTCATTACCAGATTACAAGCGCCATATGTCGATTATTTAGTTATGGAAAAGATTATTGGACGTGTTACGCAGCAAGGTTGTCTTGGACTTGAAAATAATTGTCAAAGAGATAATGCAAAAAATGGGTAACAATGTTTCTCTTTTATGTTCGGGTGGTGTAGATAGTGCAGCAAGCGCACATCTACTCCACGCGCAAGGTTTTTCTGTAACCTTATATTATTTAAAGATATGGCTCGAAGATGAACTTTCCTATCTTGGTGAATGTCCATGGGAAGAGGATCTTTTTTTTGTGCAACAGACTGGAAAAATTCTTGGAATTCCAGTTGAAGTTGTTATGATGCAGAGGGAATATTTTGATACGGTTATCGCGTATACGATTGATCAATTGAAAAAGGGAAATACTCCTAATCCTGATGTTTTTTGTAATAAATGGATAAAATATGGAGAATTCTTTTTAAAATATGTGAAGGATGATGCTTCTGTTGCCACGGGGCACTACGCACAGTGGGAAGGGGATCATCTTATTATGGCTGTGGATAGGCGTAAGGATCAGACTTATTTTCTTGCTTATACTCAATTAGAATATCTTCGTAGATGTATATTTCCTATTGGCGGGATGCAAAAAAGAGAGGTTCGTGAATACGCACTTAAGAATAGTTTGCCAAGCGCTACTAGAAAAGATAGCCAGGGTATTTGTTTTTTGGGAAATTTTTCATTTAGAGATTTTGTGTCACATCATTGTGGTAAAAAAAATGGAAAATATATTGAATATGAGAGTGGAAAAATTCTTGGAGAACATCAAGGTTATTGGTTTTATACCATTGGACAACGACAGGGAATCGGTCTGTCTGGCGGTCCTTGGTATGTGGTAAGCAAAGAGATAGAAAAGAATATAGTTTTTCTTTCGCGTAATTATTTTAGTCAAGAAAAAGAGCGTAGGGTTGTCAAAGCATGCGATATAAATTGGTTATGCCCGAAAGAAACCGTTATGTTGATGCAAAGTCAAGGAATTACATGGTGTGTAAAATTACGTCATGGACCTAAGATGGATTACGCAAATGTTTCTTTTGATTTTGTGCAGAATAATGCAAAGATCATTCTTTCAACAAATGACCAGGGGATAAGTCCTGGTCAGTTTATTGTTTTTTATACAGAAGAAGGATGGTGTATTGCAGCCGGGGTTATTTGTTAGTCATTAGAGAAATAAAAAATATTCACCATTCTTTCCCTTCTATTATGGCGTCGTTACCTCCTTTGCGACACCAATTGATGCTTTGTCCACGAATGGTCTCTAGTTTCTTCATTATTTTTTGCCAAACACCACTTTGTCTTTTGCTCTGATAAAATGAGTACACACTCCTTGGGTTTGGAAAGCAATTTGGCATATCCTGCCATTTTTTTCCTGTTTCTAAAATATAAAGACAGGCATTCAGAAGTAATTTGTCATTATATTTTTTTCTGTTTCCGTATTTCTTTTTTTTTTTAAAAAGATACCGTATCAGAGTGTATTCTTTATTGGAAATTCTTTCGTATTCATCCATATTTGCTGTTGGATCGAAAAAAAGATATTAAAAATCATTTTACAATTATTTTCGATAGAGATCTAATCTTTTTTACAATATATTTTTTTATTCTATATTGTTTTTTGTTTAATTGACGATCCAGCCATGTTTTTTTGGGTATGATTTTTTCAAATTTTCGATGTAATGAAGGTA
>Ga0268298_10000217_pt1 | contig 75013 bp, 49 predicted proteins | sample WWTPWeurt_MetaG_FD_194462 | JGI IMG/M metagenome (GOLD analysis project Ga0268298, IMG submission 194462) | Activated sludge microbial communities from WWTP in Nijmegen, Gelderland, Netherland - WWTP Weurt | ecosystem: Engineered > WWTP > Aerobic digester > Activated sludge | place...
ATCTCAGCGAGAGATCAGAATAAATGAGAAAGGAAAGTGGAGCTGAGATCGTCAGCATCCCAAACAGATCACCGAAGCCCTTGTCAAAAGCAAGGGCTTTTTTATTGATAGTCTTGAGGTTCGAATGCTGACGCGGCAAAGCCGGTCACCATGCTGACATCTCAGCGAGAGATCAGAATAAATGAGAAAGGAAAGTGGAGCTGAGATCGTCAGCATCCCAAACAGATCACCGAAGCCCTTGTCAAAAGCAAGGGCTTTTTTGTTGATAGTCTTGAGGTTCGAATGCTGACGCGGCAAAGCCGGTCACCATGCTGACATCTCAGCGAGAGATCAGAATAAATGAGAAAGGAAAGTGGAGCTGAGATCGTCAGCATCCCAAACAGATCACCGAAGCCCTTGTCAAAAGCAAGGGCTTTTTTATTGATAGTCTTGAGGTTCGAATGGTGACGATCAAGGCATTGGGAAATGTTTTCCAATTCTTGATTTTTCGCCTTGATGTCACCATGCTGATATCCCCTATTGATTTTAGAAATTATTTCTTAAAGTGTGCACAAGGGGATAGTCGGCATGCTGACGCGGCAAAGCCGGACATCATGGAATGATTCAAACGTGCAGGGCTTATTTTACTGTTTCCAAGAGACTTTTAATAGCCTTTTCATAACCGTACCGAAATTTCATTTTCAGTATTGGTATTCCATTAGAGGCCCATCCGGTGAGGCGCTGAAGCAATAAAATTCAATCAATTCCGGACAAAGGTAGAGGCCAAGACCTGCATCTGAGACACATCTCCATTCTTTCCTATAATTGAAATCTATTGTATACTTCCTTCTTAAGCTGTTCTTGGTGAGCAGGATGGGCTATTCTGATCAAGGCTTTGGCACGTTGTTCCATATTCATTCCAAATAAATTAACGGCTCCATACTCTGTGACCACCCAATGAATGTGACCACGGGTTGTAACCACACCGGCTCCTGGTTTCAGAATCGGTACAATTCGAGATTCTCCTTTTGAGGTAATGGATGGTAATGCGATGATGGGTTTTCCTTTTTCAGACAATGCTGCTCCTCGAATAAAATCCATTTGCCCACCTATACCAGAATATTGATAAGTTCCAATGGAATCTGAACAAACTTGACCAGTGAGATCAATTTCAATGGCACTGTTGATTGCAGTCACTTTCGGATTTAAACTCAAAACCCTTGGATCATTTACATAATGAATGTCCATGGCCTTTATGGCCGGATTATCATCGACAAAATCATAAAGCTCTTTAGTGCCTAAAATAAAAGAGGTGACTGAATAGCCTGGAACAATTTTTTTCTGACTATTGTCAATGTTTCCTTTATTTATTAATGGGATCACGCTATTCGAAAACATTTCTGTATGCAATCCCAAATGTTTAAGGTGTTCCAGATTCATCAAAACGGCATCTGGAATTTTTCCAATGCCGATTTGAAGGGTAGCGCCGTCTTCAACCAATTCTGCAACGCGTTTACCAATGGTAAAATCTATGTCGTTGTTACCATCATGATAATCCACTTCTGGTAGAGGCTCGTCAATCCAGACTGCGGCATCAAATGCTTTGAAAGGAATGAATGCATCTCCATGAACCCGTGGCATCCGCGGATTAACTTGTGCGATTTTTAATCTGGCAGATAAAAAAGCGGATCGCGCAATATCAACAGACGGACCCAAAGAGCAATATCCATGTTTATCTGGTGGAGAGACTTGCAATAAAGCCACGTCAAGAGGAAGTAAATTTTGAGTAAATAACTGAGATATTTCACTCAAAAAAACGGGTACATAATCGCCCCGATTGCTGTTGACTGCAATTCGGTTGCTATCCGAAACAAACAATGCATTTACATAAAAATGACCGGCTAGTGAGATGTCATTGAGATCGACATCCTTCAATGAAATACAAACCAATTCAACATTTGAAAGACGATAATTTTGGGCAAGCATCTCTCTAATCAAGGCACACGGGGTGGCTGCACTGCCGTGCAAGTATACCCGATGGTTGGACTGAATGAGTCCAATGGCTTGTTGTGGGCTTACAAATAGATGATCATGCATTTAAAAACATTCCTTAATGGCAATATGTAACGATTTAATAAGGTATTTTAGGTAACCAGTGCATTAAAGTGGTAAGGCTCTAAGATAAAGTATCTACATTAAATGTTAAGATGATAATTTCCAAAAGCCTTGGCAATAGAATGAAATCATTCATCTGATCAATTCACTTTACCAATAGGGTATAAGTGGGAGCCAACTACCCTTTGTGCGATGCATTCAAAGCAGCACATTAAGCTATTCTTTGATTTTGTAATACGCCAGTAGAAAAATTCCAATCCAGACCAGGCCTTTGATGAAGAAAAAAAGAAATGCTGCCAGCCCAAGCCGAGCTAACCATGGGTATTTTTGACATAAATTTTGTTGGATTTTTTGAAATTTTGAGCTCATTTACATCCATTGATTTGAATAAAATTATTAACAACAGAGGTTAGATAAAGTTCCCAACTACACCCTGATTGGAGATATAGTTAAAGAATCGGCAGTTCCAAGTACCCAATTAGATTTTTGATTGAGATATCTCTCTGTTTTTCTGATAATCTGCACATTTGTGACAAGCAACATTCACTGCTCCAGAATTCATGAATGTCCCACCTATGTCCTTTTGTGGTGATGCAGATAATCTCCATTGTTTTGGGTAGTCACCGCTTATCTTTACCTTGGAAACAAAGTGATTAACAATTCAAAATAAGCTTGAAATGAATGACATGATCCTATGGAGGGCAAAAAAAGAGGAAATTGCACGAAGCGGATTGGAAAACTACAGGCTTTGGTTAAACCACAAAATGAATGGGTCATTCGTCAATTACCAAGCACTATACCAATGGAGTATTGAACAGTATGAGCAATTCTGGGAATCCATGTTGGAATATTTTGATATTCAGTATTCAGGTAGTTATGCATGTGTGAGCAATAGACTGTCAATGCCTAAAACCAAATGGTTTGAGGGTATCCAGTTAAATTATGCTGAGCACATTTTTCGTAAAAAATCAGAAGAGTATCCAGCCTTCTTAGCTTGCACTGAAGAGGGGCAAATAAGGCAAATCAATTGGTCGGAGTTGGAAAACCATGTTTCAGCAATTCAAAAATTTCTGTTTTCGAAAAACATTCAAGTTGGCGATCGCGTAGCAGCGTTTGTGCCTAATGTGGTTGAAAGTTCAATGGTCATGTTGGCTGCGATTGCCTCCGGAATGGTCTGGAGTAGTTGTTCGCCGGATTTTGGCGTTACCAGTGCCCAGGAGCGTTTTCGCCAGATAGAACCGAGGGTATTCATCGCTTGCACAGGATATTCGTATGGAGGAAAAGTTTTCGATCGGAGAAAAGAAGTACTTGCGATTTTGAGCACTTTGGAGCATGTAGAAGTGGTGATATGGCTTGAATCATATGACCTGGAAGCACCGGATGGAGAGCGATTTTATAAATTTCAAGAAATCAAGCCAATCAATGATCCCATTTCATTTGTTAGGCTTCCTTTTGATCATCCAATTTGGATCTTGTATTCCAGCGGAACGACCGGTATGCCAAAAGCCATTGTACATGGTCACGGAGGAATGTTGTTGGAACATTTAAAATACCTCAAACTGCACAATGATGTGAAGCCAGGGGAAAGATTCTTTTGGTATTCTACGACTGGATGGATGATGTGGAATTTTGTGCATGGTTCATTGTTGGTAGGAGCCACAGCAGTGCTTTATGATGGCAGTCCGGCATTTCCTGAGCTGTCTTTTCTTTGGGCATTTGCAGAGCGTGCTCAAATTAATCACTTTGGTACCAGTGCACCCTACTTGGTTTCTTGTATGAAGGAAGGACTAAAACCGGGGGTGCAATTTAACTTAAGCTATATACGCAGCATCGGGTCAACAGGCTCCCCTTTGCCTCCCGAAGCATTTGATTGGGTATATCACGCAATTCACCAAAATGTCTGGTTATGCTCAATGAGCGGAGGAACAGATGTTTGCACGGCATTTGTTGGCAGTTGTATAGAATGGCCTGTGTACAGGGGTGAGATACAATGCAGAGCTCTTGGAGTGTCTATGGAAGCGTGGGATGAATATGGTCACCCGGTTTTAGGAACCGTTGGAGAAATGGTACTGACTCGTCCTATGCCTTGCATGCCGATTAAATTTTGGAATGATCCGGACTATGAAAAATACACCTCGAGTTATTTTGAAATGTATCCGGGTGTATGGAGACATGGGGACTGGATCGAAGTCACTTCGCATGGTGGGGTGATCATTTCAGGTCGGTCTGATGCAACCTTAAATAGACAAGGAGTTCGCATTGGCACCGCAGAAATTTATAATGTGCTCAATGAAATTCCGGAAATTAAAGAAAGCTTAATAGTTAATTTGGAACACCCCAATGGAGACCATTTCATGCCTTTATTCATTCAGCTAAAGGATTCTTCCACTGACTTGCAATTGCTTTTTCTAAACATTCGGAACAAACTCAAAGTGCAATGCAGCCCACGCCACGTTCCCGATCAAATCACGGTAGTACCCGATATACCTTTCACCATAAGCGGTAAAAAAATGGAAGGCCCCGTGAAGAAAGTTCTCATGAAAATGGATCTGACAAGGGCATACAATCCAGATGCAATGCGGAATCCAGATAGCATGAATTTCTTTATTGAAAATGCAGAACGTTGGGGTGTTCAGTCAAAGTAAATTACATTTTGATGAATTTTCGACTGCTGATCCGTCCTTTCGAATCTCCAATTTGTAAAATGTAAAGACCGCTTTTTAAATCTTTTACTTCGATCTGATGTCTGGATAAACCTTGTGGAATTTGAATGTTTTGCAGAGAAGAAATTTTCAAATCACTGCTTAAAATACTCAACATACCATCAAATGCCGAACGGCTATCCATTTCAATGGTCAATGCATCAACAACAGGATTCGGGGATACCTGAATATCGACCGTTCCATCGAGGTTTTCAACGGCAACCGGCACACTTTCAAGAACAAAAATCGTGGTATCAATGACCCTCAAGAAATTGCTGTTTTGGTTCAACAACTGCTTCCAATCCATTCCAGCATACTTATATGAAAAACTGACATTGCGCGTCTCGAACGTTTCTAATTTGGTGCCTTCATACCCAACGTTTACTTCAATTTTTTTTCCTCCGTGTGCAGTGACATCAAAGGGATCTGTAACAAAACAAACCACATTTTGATCTCCGGTGCTTTCAATGAATAAGTCGTTATTGTTACTGCGCAATCTTACATTTCCTTGCATTTTACCTTCAGAGACTCCTAAAGATTTGTTTGAATTGTCAGTGATAAAAGTGCATTTAGTGCATCCGGAACAGTACGTTTGGTTTTGATTATTACCGCAACCATCTACCCATGTATTGTTTTTAAAGGTCAGTGCTCCAGAATTCCCCAAATTGTAAAAAGGATTGGTTTTGGAAGTTCCAACCCGACCCACACGTATGAAATCCAATCGCAACGCTCCTTTATGTCGCTGATCACTTCCGGTACCATCGGTAGCAGGGGTAACGTTGGTTGTTTTGCCACAAAACTTAATCTGCATGGTTTGAGCCATTGCTCCTTGTACGATCCAATAAAGAATGAAAACAGTGGTAAGGACTTTTTGCATAGGTGTATGTTTAAACAAAATTAAACTTATTTATTATATGTATTTATTTAAATTTCACAATTTAACTGATTATTCAGAGGATTGTATGGCCAATTCAATGGCCTGGCAAGCTTCTTCGATTTGGTCTGGACGAATACAGAGTGGAGGTGCAAGACGTATGATGTTGCCATGTGTAGGCTTCGCCAATACCCCGTGTTGGGCCATTTCAATGCAAAGGTTCCAGGCTTTTTCACTTTCTTCACTGGTATCTATTACGATGGCATTTAATAAACCGCGGCCTCGAACCAGCTTAATTAGCGGATATTTTTTCTGCAAGTCTTCCAAGCGCTTTCTAAGTAACTGGCCCTGCTCTTCAGCATTTTTTGCCAACCCCTCGTCCTCAAGCACCTGAATGGCCGCTATGGCAACTCTGGAAGCCAAAGGATTCCCGCCAAATGTCGACCCATGCTCTCCTGGGTGAATGCAAAGCATGATTTCATCATCCGCAAGCACTGCAGAGATAGGCATTACTCCGCCCGATAAAGCTTTTCCTAACACGAGTATGTCGGGTCGAATGGACAGATGATCACAGGCAAGCCTTTTGCCAGTTCGTCCAAGGCCTGTTTGTACTTCGTCCGCAATAAATAAAGCCTGATGTTCAGAACATAATCTTCTGGCTTCCAACAGAAAAGCATCAGCCGGTACAACCACTCCAGCTTCCCCTTGAATGGGTTCCACTAAAATTCCAACGATGTTTTGATCTGCTTCAAAGGCCATTTTTAAGGCATTGATGTCGTTGTAGGGTAATTTAATGAATCCAGGTAAATAAGGTCCAAATCCACCATAACTGCTAGGATCGGTCGATAACGACACTGCCAGCATGGTACGGCCATGAAAATTGCCTTCGAATACAATGATCTTAGCTTCATGAGCTGGTGTTCCTTTTACTTGATAGGCCCACTTTCTACAGAGTTTAATGGCTGTTTCAACCGCTTCGACTCCAGTATTCATGGGAAGCAATTTATGGTATCCAAAATACTGGGTCAATGTTTTTTCAAAGCTCCCTAATTGATCGTTGTAAAAGGCCCTTGAGGTTAATGTAAGCTTTTGCGCCTGGTTAACCAATGCACCAATGATGTGGGGATGACAATGACCTTGATTTACGGCAGAATAGGCCGAAAGAAAATCCAAATATTTTTTTCCTTGTACATCCCACAGATAAACGCCCTCACCTCGCTCTAAAACCACTGGCAATGGGTGATAATTGTGGGCTCCGTAACGGTTTTCAAGGTCAATAAAATGATTGGAGGATAGGGTGTGCGATACAGTAGTCATGATAAAAGGCCTTATAGCAAAGTTATGCCCAGTTGTTCACTTTTTGTGCACTCTTATGGAAATTTAATCAAACACGAATTTACCTGTATGCAGTTAAGTAGATGTGGGCAGTTATTTTTAATGAAAATAAAATGCTGCCCTTGTTTGAATAAATTAAGTCGGAGAATACTAACTGACATGTACGCTTGTTCCCAAGAAAAAGGTAAAGCATCATGGGTGCAATGTAGCGTTCAGAACCTGGTATAGCTTGCAGCACTGACGAATGAGGCTTTGCTTTCCATCGTTGTAGAGAATATAGTCTGCAAATTGAGTAAAGACGGCATCATCCAATTGTTGCTTGATTCGCAACAAGGCATCTTGTTTTGAAATGCCATTTCTATTCATGATGCGCTGAATGCGCAAGGGTTCTGGAGCCATGACGGTTATGATTTTAACCAAATGCGCCAAGCGTACAGTTTCTTGAATCAGCGCACTTTCGATCAAGCCGAAGTTGGCTTGTTGGCCAATTGCCCACTCGTTGATGTCATGACCAACATAAGGGTGGACCAATGCATTCAGCGTGGCGAGTTCTTTGGGATTGGAAAAAACCTTGGTTGCTATATACGCCGTATTTAATTTTCCATCCGGAAAATACGATTCAATACCAAACAAATCCTGGATTTTAAATTTTAATTTTTCCTCGGTGCTCATGAGATATTTGGCCCTTTGATCAGTATCATACACCGGCACCCCAAGCAGTTTAAATATGTTGGCAGTCAATGATTTTCCACTGCCTATTCCTCCGGTCAACCCAACGAGTTTCAAGTGATGTGATGGTTGATTTTGATTTGGCAATCTGTCCATTGAAGTGGATCCACGATGTGTTGTATGGGAATTTTATCAATCTTTGCTTTGATCCTTTTCATGATTCCTGTTAGCTCTTTTTCTGGTATTTCAAATTGAAGATTGGCTGGGTCCGTGAAGGACTGATGGAAAATAGAAATATCCAATTCTTTCAAGGCACTGAGAACTTGTTGCATTCTGCTTAAAGAAGATTGTACACTTACCACCAGGGTATTCACCAAAGGCGTCAAAGGACAATCTGTTAGACACAATTTAGTAGCCTCCTTATAAGCTTTTACCAGTCCGCCAGTGCCTAACAAAATTCCGCCAAAATATCGGACCACAATGACCAGTACATTGCTCAATTGTTTGCTTTCGATTTGTTGGTAAATGGGTTTGCCAGCTGTTCCAGAGGGCTCTCCGTCATCATGGATTCGATGGTGAATTGTGCGCAACCCAAGCTTCCAAGCATAACACCAATGTCTTGCTTTTGGATGTTGCGTTTTGATCACAGTGATTTTTGCTTGGATGTCTTCTTCGGATCTAACTGGAAAGGCAAAGGCAATGAACTTGCTGCCCTTTACGGTATGGGTTGCAATGCAATCTTGTGTTATCTCGTACAATTCGGCCAATCGATTTATAAGTTAGCAGAATAAAAGTAGACCATATTATACAATCAGCAAGCATTTTTATCCTCTGCTGGTTTTGCTCCGGTAAACGGCGCTATTCCAAGTGTAATCATTTCGTTGCTGCCTTTTACGCTTGTTTAAGGGATACACATCGCATTAACATTTATTTGACTGGTTTTTTGAACAAAAATGAAGGAATATCGCTTATATCCGGATACATTTGCTTTATCAATTCAGCCAGTGGACAGAACGATCCAGCAATATGAAAACATCCGGGAAGTCTGTCGTAGCATTTTCCTAAAAAAAAGCCAGGACTATGGGACTTCTTGGCGCATTTTGAGGCCGTCCTCGCTTACGGATCAATTGCTGATAAAAGCATCTCGCATTCGAAGTATAGAAGAGCGACAAGCGCAAAAAGTTGACGAAATGCCCGATGTGGAATATGCAGGGCTTATTAATTATTCCATCATGGCTCTGATTCAATTGGAGTTGGGAAGCCATGAGGAAGAGCTGGATTGGAATACATTGGTTAGGCAATACGACCATCATTTTGATGCTGCATTTGAATTGATGAAAAGGAAGAATCATGATTATGGAGAAATTTGGAGGCAAATGCGCATCACCAGCTTTACGGATTTGATTCTTTCAAAAATATTACGCATTCGCAAAATAGAGCAAAATGGAGGCATTACTACCGTGTCTGAAGGAATTGCATCCAATTATTATGACATCATCAACTATGGTGTTTTTGCTCTGATTGTTTGGTCTGAAACTAAACCTTGGTCCTTCAAATATTAAACCATTATGACGATTGTTTCTTTATTTTTATACGTTGCAATAGCTGCCCTGGCCTTGTCGGTCTTGATTTCCAGGTTCAAATTGGATAAGTTTTCATTTGTAGATAACTTCATTCAAAATTTTGCAGGAATACTATTTATTTTTTCAGGCTTCGTAAAAGCGGTAGATCCAATGGGAACTGCTTTTAAAATGGAACAGTACTTCACTGCCTTTGAGGATACTTGCAAAGGATCATTTTTAAAAGTTTTGGCCCCGATTTTTCCTGTCTTGTCCAACATGTCAATAGGATTTTCGGTGTTCATGATCGTGCTGGAAATTGTTCTGGGTATCATGATCATCATTGGTTATCGTCGCCAATTATCCGCCTGGCTGTTTCTCATCATCATGGTGTTTTTTACCATTCTCACCGGATTTACATATCTGACGGGATATGTACCCAGTGAAGCAAACTTCTTTGAGTTTTCAAAATGGTCCGAATACAATAAAAATCAAATGCGGGTCACAGATTGCGGATGCTTTGGTGATTTTCTAAAACTTGAACCCAAGGTATCTTTTATGAAAGACCTTTTTTTAATGATTCCTGCAATCTGGTTTTTAATCCGCTGGAGAAAACTAACGCAGCTATTTACACCCATGCTGCGTGGTACCATTACGGGATTCAGTACCTTGGGCTTGTTACTTTTTTGTTTTTCCAATTACGTCTGGAATGAGCCAGTGATCGATTTTCGCCCATTTAGCATTGGTGCAGACATAAAGACTCAAAGAGATCTTGAGCAAAAAGCACAGGCTGATGTAGAAATAATCGCTTACCGCATCCGAAATCGTGATACAAAAGCTGAATTAGAAGTGCCCTATCAGGCCTATATCGATTCTTTTAAACAGAATAGTAACTTTAAAGCGGCCTGGGAAACGCTTGACATGATCAAATCTGAACCAAGTATTCCGCGTACAAAAATTTCAGATTTTGATCTCATGACATTCGAAGGAGAAAGCGTAACAGAGCAATTTTTAGGAGATAGTCGATACCATTTTCTGGTACTTAGTCCGAAAGTCAAGTATTCGGTGCAATCCGAAGAGGTCGCTATCCAAGACACCATCTTTGGATTGGATACCATCCTCATGTTTGATCCCAAGACTCATGTTGAAAAACTTGAAGTGCGACGCAATGGCAGCATCGATAGCATTGTCAGCAAGGTCATGAAAAGGAACAAATACACTTGGGATGCGGGTTTTCTTGCCTCTTTACAAGAGCAGTTCATCCCTTTGATGGACTCGTTGAACAAAGACCAAGTCAATGTCAGCGGAGTTTTTGGAGGTCTAACGGAAGAAGGAATCATCGAATTGCGGAAAGCTGCAGGCATCCAATTTCCTTGTTATGAAGCCGATGATTTGTTAATTAAAACAATCATGCGCTCGAATCCTGGTCTGATTCTTTTTAAACAAGGAAAGATTATTCATAAATGGCATCGTATGCAGCTGCCTGAGCCAAAGGAACTTAGAGAAAAATATTTGAACGAAACGGGTAATAAGATTTATTGATAGAGACCCTAATTTGGGGTTCCTGTATATATTTTAAAAAACCAGTATAATTCGCGCTCAAATGCATTGAATTTTGAGTAAAGAATATAATTTTGTGGTCTAATTAAAGATCCATCACTACATGTTGAGTAGGAGAAATGTTCGCGTCAAAGTGATGCAACAATTATACAGCCTGGCCCAAGACCGCGAACTCAGCTACGAGAAGGCTTTGGTCGCGTACCATAAAGCCATAAACGATGCATTCCGCCTTTATTTGTTAAACCTTTACTGCATAGTGCGGGTCTGTTATTTTGCCAGTGAAGATTACAAACTCAGGCAATCCAAACATATCAAGTTGGATACTGACAAATTATTTACCGACAAGATTTACGCGAATGAGCTCATTCAGAGTATAGAAAAGAATAAATTCATTCAAGGAAAATTTAAAGAGGAACATTGTGCAGATGGCCTGGATGACGACCTATTTAGAAAAATTTACAAGGACTTTTCAAAGGAGCAAAGCTATTTGGATTACCTGGGAAGGGAAACCAACCATGAAGACCATGTAGAAATTTTGCTTGAGCTGTACCGCTTTTGCCGGAGAAATGAGTTGTTTAATGAAATCATGGACGATCGGTTTGCAGGCTGGGCCGATGATAAGAGCCTGGTTATCGGAGCTTTGAAAAAAACCTTGAAAGCTCTACCCAATGCAGGTCCTTTTTATGATGAGTACATTCCAGACGAAGAAACTGTGATTCATTTTGGTAAATTTCTTTTTGACAACACATTCCATTTGGATCAAGACCTGCGCGGCATGATTGACCCTGTGTTGGAAAATTGGGATTCAGAAAGGGTAGCACTGATCGATATGATCTTGATCAAGATGGGTGTTGTGGAGATGGTTCATTTTAAAACCATTCCGCCGAAAGTCACCTTGAATGAATACGTAGAACTATCGAAGATGTATAGCACCGACAAATCAAAAGAATTTGTAAATGGGGTGTTGGATAAGCTCCTGAAGCAATTGGAAGATAGCGGGAAAATCATTAAAGAGGGAAGAGGCTTAAACATTTAATTTCCGGATTTTCTGGTAATGCAGGTGATTCCATAAGAAAATGGACAAAATAATCATATTAGATTTTGGTTCTCAGTTGACTCAATTGATTGCCCGAAGGGTGAGGGAGTTGGAAGTTTATTGTGAAATTCAACCTTTTCACCAAAGTATTCGCGAACCTGAATCCGTGAGCGCTGTAATACTTGCCGGATCTCCATGTTCTGTCCGTGAGGCTGGGCATCCTGAGGTAGATCTCCAGGTGCTGTTTGATCAAGTTCCAGTGCTTGGCATCTGTTATGGTGCGCAGCTTATGACCGCTCAATTGGGGGGTGTGGTAAGTGCTTCAACAAAAAGGGAATATGGCCGAGCGCACCTTCAATTTACGCAGCAAGACCCGTTTTTTGAGAATATTCCAGACGATTCCCAGATTTGGATGTCTCATAGCGATTCCATCACTCAATTGCCTGAAAAAGCAAAAGTCATTGCAAAAAGTGATTCAATTCCAATAGCGGCCTTTAAACTGGAAGGGACCAAGTTTCCTGTGTATGGAGTTCAGTTTCACCCCGAAGTCATGCACACAATGCATGGCAAGCAAATTTTGAGTAATTTTATTGTTAACATCTGTGGGATAAAACCCAGCTGGACCACAGGTTCATTCATATCCGAGCAGATTCAATCCATACGGCATGATGTGCAGAATGAACAGGTTTTACTGGCTTTGTCGGGGGGTGTGGATTCATCAGTTGCAGCGATGTTGATGCAACAGGCCATTGGAAAAAACTTACATTGCTTTTTCATTGACAATGGGTTGCTGAGATTGGGCGAATTTGAACAGGTATTGGATACTTATGCCACTCTTGGATTGGAAGTCAGGGGCATCGACGCGCGCGAAGAGTTTTACACTGCATTGGATGGGGTTTCTGACCCAGAGCAAAAGAGAAAAATCATCGGCAAAGTGTTTATCGATGTGTTCCAACGTGCCGCTCAACAATTTCCAGAAGTCAAATGGCTATGTCAAGGAACGATCTATCCTGATCGCATTGAAAGTGTCTCCGTGTATGGTCCGTCCTCCACCATCAAGTCGCACCACAATGTCGGGGGGCTGCCGGATACATTGAAACTGAAAATCATAGAACCTCTTAAATTGCTATTTAAAGACGAAGTCAGGGAGGTAGGAAAGAGCTTGGGATTGCCAAATTCTATTTTAGGGAGACATCCTTTCCCTGGACCTGGGCTTGCAATCCGCATCATTGGAGAAATTCGACGAGACCTCATAGCATTGTTGCAACAGGCCGACGATATTTACATCAAGCACTTGAAAGAGTCAGGCCTATATGATAAAATTTGGCAAGCAGGTGCCATCTTATTGCCTGTCCATACCGTAGGGGTCATGGGAGACGAACGAACCTATGAAAAAGTGGTGGCTCTCCGCGCAGTCAACTCTACGGATGGAATGACCGCCGATTGGAGCGAAATCCCTCATCGGATTTTAGCAAACATTTCAAATGACATCATCAATAACGTAAAAGGTATCAACAGGGTAGTTTATGACATCAGTTCAAAACCTCCGGCCACGATTGAATGGGAATAAATGGTCAATCATTGCTGCCCAAGCATTGGTTTGCCTTTTTTTAGGGGCGTGTAGCACGTCCAAATCGGTCATGCAACCAAAACAGTCGCAACAAGAAAAAAAAGTTGAATCCAAGGTACTTGAAAAACCTAAAGCGGATTCGCTGCCGGTGAAAAAAAACATCGAAGTTACAACGCCCGAAAAAAAGGATACGGTTATCTATCAACAGCCTCCGAAAAAAGAACCCGAACCCGTGCGTGCTGATTCGTTTGTCTTGAAAAATGCAAATAGAAGTTCATTCAATATATTGTTGATTGCGCCTTTCCGAACAAGTGTTAGTGATAGCTTATTGCCTGAATCCGTTCGCTTTTTACAGTTTTATGCTGGTATCCAAATGGCTTTAAGTGATTACGATAGAAATGCAGCCAAGGGCGTTCATCTGCTGGCCGTGGACGAAGGAGGAAAAGCAGGAGTCGAAAAAAGATTGACTTCAAAAAGTGAGTACATACCTGATTGCGTTATTGGGCCCTATGATATAGAAGCTCTAAAATATGCAGCGGAGTGGGGTAGAACCAACCAAACCTTGGTTGTTAGCCCATGGATAAGCAGTTCTTCCATCACGGGAGACAACCCTTTTTACTTGCAAATCAAAGCAGGCTTAAATACGCAATTTAAAACCATTGGTAAACATGTTTTGAAAAACTATGAGACAAAAAATGTTTTCGTCGTTGGAAAAACGGTTGATGATCCCCGATTGAAGCATTTTAAACGAGAGGCCGGTTATGATTTTCAGGAATTGATTTTAAAAGAAGAAGAATTGGCTACTTCCCAAGATATATTGTTGGAAAGTTATTTTCAAAAAGATAAGCCAGTGGTGTTCGTTTTGCCACAAACCAGCGCCAAGGATGAGAATTTTGTGTATCATTTTTTACGACGGGTAATTTCAGAGAAATTGGATCGGGAAGTTATCGTTTATGGAACCCATCGATGGCTTGATTACAAAGAAGAAATTGTGGATTTCATAAACAAATTGAATGCCCGCATATGTTTGAGTAATTTCATGCAGGTGGATGCTCAGGAAGTGGATAAATTTAGACTTCGCTATTATGATGTTTACCGCGAATTTCCTCGTTCTGATGCATTTGAGGGCTATGATTTAATGCAATTCTTGTTGTACACTGTAAATCATGAATCATCCATTGGGACTTTTAAAGTGGACATGGAACCCAAATATTTTCAAACCAAATTCAAGATAGATCCTGTCTCAAAAGATGACAATGATTTGAAGCTTGATTACTTTGAAAATGGCTATGCGAAGATTGTTAAAATGGATCAGTACAAATTGGTGATTGTTGAATAAGCCTTTGAGCGATTAGCTATTGCTTCGCCAAATTTGTAATTAGAAAGAATTCATTTTACTTTTTGTATATTATGGAATCTCCTTGTTTTAACAACCATTAACCAATGGTCACTGCAGTAAATCCAAAGCTTTGCGAATCCTAAATACTGCTTCGCTGATTTTGTCTTCCGCAATGGAATAAGAAATACGAATGCAGTTGGGGGCTCCAAATGCAATTCCGCTAACAATGGCGACTTTCGCTTCTTCCAAAATAAAAAGTGCAAGGTCTTCAGCATTGGCAATGACCCGGTCTCCAATTCTTTTACCGAAAAGTGAATCTACTTCAGGGAGGACGTAAAATGCTCCTTGTGGGCGGTTGATTTTAAATTCAGGTATGGATTTCAATGCATTCATCAAGTGATCTCTCCTTCGCTCATAGGCTTGGCACATAGAATGCGCGGTTTGCAAATCCGATTGCAAAGCCGCTACTGCAGCCTGCTGGCTAAAACTTGCCGCACCGGAGGTGAATTGTCCCTGGATTTTGGTGGACGCTTCGATGAGATATTTGGGCCCCCCCATGTATCCTAAACGCCATCCGGTCATCGAAAAACCCTTGGAGAAGCCGTTGATGGTTACGCAACGATCTTTCATGTGTTCGATGCTTCCAATGCTAAAATGTTTTGTCCCAAATTGTATGTATTCATAAATTTCGTCGGACACCACGACAACCTCTGGAAATTGCTTAAGCATTTCTGCAAGTTCGATGATTTCAGCTTCTGAAAAAACAGTTCCAGTTGGGTTGCATGGACTCGAATACACGAGCAATTTTGTTCTAGGATTGATGGCCTTCGCTATATCCGCACAATTGGGTTTGTAATCCGTATGTACGTCTGCATGAACGCAGACAGGTTTGGCTCCTGTTAGTTTGACGATCTCGTAATAACTTACCCAGTATGGTGCCAACAATACAACCTCATCACCTTCCTCCAAACTTGCAAAACATAAATTTGCAAAGCATTGCTTAGCCCCATTGGAAACGAGAATGGCATCAGGTGCATATGTAAGTTGATTATCTCTGGCGAATTTTGCACTGATGGCTTTTCGCAGTTCCAGGGTTCCAGCTACCGGTGTGTATTTTGTATGGCCATCACGTAGACTTTGAATGGCCGCATCTTTGATAAATTCAGGTGTATCGAAATCGGGCTCCCCTAAACTGAGGTTTATCACATCAAAACCCTGATTGGATAACTGTCTTGCCATTTGGGCCATGCGGAGCGTAGCCGATTCCTCCATCCCCATCACCCTTTTTGCTAATTTCAACATGACCGCAAAGGTCAAAAAAACTTAGGATATCCTGTAGGACAATGTGGCAACATTTGAAAGTGTTACGCTTTTTTGTTTTCTTAACAGTCTACATGGCCTTTTGGCTACTCTCATATGGACCTAACGGAAATGAAAGAACTTATATACTTTGCTGGTTGTGCTGTCTTTTATTCGTAAAAAATATATGTCAGTTCCAAGATCTTCTATCGGAATTTCCAATTCATAGGCACTGATTTTGGTGATGTTGTGCGACTGAATTTTTCCTTCAAGGTTGAACAATTCAAGGGTTAATTGATCCGGAAACCCTTTGTCGGAGAAAATTAACACCGATTGATTGGTGCGATTGATGACCAATTTGGTAACATCAAATTTACCAGGGGGATTTCCAAAGCAATCAATAGACCTGAATTCAAATGATGCGCAACACAATGGGTTGTCATTTTCACAAACCCGAACAAAATCGAATGTTCTACCAGATTTTTTAAAATCGAGAATGGTGACCGGAAGGTCAGAATATTTATAATGCCCGATGAGATTGCTTCTGTCAAAAACATCAAAACTTGCATTGGTCGTTCCTACATGCTGGAATTGGAGCTGTAGGGCATACTGGTCAGTGCCTGTGCAATATTGAGGAGATGCCTTCAAATTAAATATTTTGCAAGTCTCAAATCCTGGATTACAACATGGCCTTTCAAGGAATCTTAAAAGGTGGATGCTGGAATCTTTCTGATCAATGATATTGATCTTATAAACTGTTTTACAGTCAGCTTTCAAAAGGCCTGTAGAGATTGGCAATTTTGCATAAGCATAGGTTCCTTGAAGTATTCCATTGATCCACAATTGAAACGAATCGGAAACTTCGCGATAACGGAAAAGCAACTGCAATTTAAACATGGAATCTTGGTCACAATCGCCTCTTTTCATTTCAAAGCCATATAATTTTTGATCAATCGAGTCACAACATACCTTGCCCAATTCAGAAGCCGTAGTGCAATGCATGTTGTGGCAATCAATGGCTACAAATTCATACGGCGTATTGCAATCTGCAGGCAGCGGACCAATTTTAAGAGGCAATTGATTGTAATTGAATGTTCCATAGAATTTCCCATTGCCTTGTAACCTAAAGCAGTCAGAAGATCCGTTTGATTTGAAATTGATGACTGCAAAGAAAGTATGATCTTGTGTGCACGGTGTGCGTTCGACAATCATATCACCGAGTTCACAATCCTGATTACAGCATACAACACCTAATCTCTTTTCAACTTTGCAATCCGGTTTTGTACAATCCTGAATGAGAAACACATAATCTGTCATGCAATCGGCTTCAAAAGGACCAATCTTTGCGGGTGGGATTCCATAGCGGAATTCGCCAAAAACTTTGCCATTTGGGCCCAATATTTTGAAGCACTCAGATCCATTTTCAGCATACACCTTTACAAAAACGTAAAATCGATTGGCCGAATCACATACAGTGCGTTCCATGGAAACGGATTGAATGCGGCAATGTGCTGGATTGGTATCGCAACATATCGGACCGATGGTTTTTTCCAATGCGCAGGCAGGCTCATCACAATCTTGAATGACCACTTTAAAAACGGTTTTACAGTCTCCCAACAACGAATCAATCCGAATGGGGAGATGACCATATGGAAAGGTTCCGTACTCATGGCCGTTGATTTTTAGTCTAAAACAATCGGAAGTATTCTGATGATTGAAATTCAAGAAGAGTGAAAAATTTCGATCATCACGACATTCCGTCTCATATCGAAAATCATACAATCTGCACAAATTCGGATTGACGCCACAACATACTTTTCCAAGGAACTTGGAAATTCTGCAATCTGGCTTTCTGCAATCTTGGACTTCAAATTCATACTCGGTTTTGCAGTCGCCAGCCAAAGGCCCAATGGAGATGGGAAGTTGTGCGTTCGTAAATTCACCGTAAGATTTACCGTTGCCAATTACACGAAAACAACCAGAGCTATTTTGTGCTTTGAAATTCAAGTGTACGAGAAATTGGTTGTTGGAATCGCAATCTGTTTTCTCCAAGACCAGATCATATAATTTGCAAGGTGGCATGGTGTCGCAGCATACAGGGCCCCACAAACTGTCCATCGCGCAATCTGGCTTAAAAAGGTCTTTTATGAGGAAATTGAATTTGGTTTTACAATCTCCCGGGAGTGGGCCAATGCGGTAGGGTGAATTGTTGTACTTAAACCTACCAAAAGATTTTCCGTTGACAAAAACCCCAAAACTATCGGATGTGTTATTGGCCGAAAATTGAAGAAATGCAAAAAATTGTTTAGCGCTATCACAACTGGATTTTTCGATGCGAAGATGTGAAAGCTCACATTTATTTTCGCAGCATACTTTGTCCATTTCATACCGTGCAGCACAAAGGTCAATGTCACAATCAATGATTTGAAATACCCTCACCGTTTGGCAATCTGCTTCGAATGGCCCTAATTTAAGCGGCAAAGCGCTGTAAGGATATTTTCCAATTAAATGGCCATTGACGAGTATTGAAAAACAGGAGGAAGTATTTTGGTATTTGAAATTAAGCTCAACGAAAAATTTGCGTTGGCTGTCGCAAGGTGATTTGGCAATTTCCACATTGGAAATATTGCACAAATTCTCACAACACACTTTCCCAAGATCATACACTGCATGACAAGCCGTGTTGCCACAGTCTGTAATGACAAATTCATATTCTGTACTGCAATCTCCATTCAAGCCATCGATGACCACGGGTAGATTGCTGTAAGAAAAGGTGCCATATTCTTTTCCATTGCCTTTGATGGTGAAGCAATTGCTTACATCTTTTGCTTTGAAATTGATTTTAACCGCAAATTTTTTGCTTGCATTGCAGTCGGTTTTGGTCAAGCTTAAGTCATAAATTTCGCAGGCAGAAAATCCCTGGTTAGGGGTCCAGACTGCCAGGAATATACCTAAACAGCAAATGCGGAAAATTGAACGCAAATTGAATAAGTAACAGTTTGATGCCATGGGTACAAGGATTATTCAAGTGAAAGTACGTAAACTTGTCGAATAAGGTTGCCTGAGCACATTATTTCAGGTGTTTTCAATCAATCATTTCAAGTTTCATGTTCAATTTCATGCGAAGGGAACTTGGGGACCAGACCGATGCAAGTATACGAGTATAAAGGAACAGTGATTTTTCATATGGAACAGGACGCATGGAAAGTTAGTCAAATATAAAAAGGCACTAATATGTAAGCGCTTTCATTACCAAGCTGTAATTTTTTTTTACAAAAGTTTGGAAAAATGAAGAGAGGGTGTAATTTTGCTCATTGAAAAGACGTGTAATAACACAAACTCAAAATTCTAAACGGAAAGGTAGACGAAGCAATACCTGATGTTTATTGAAAAAAATTGAGCTAAATTATTGATTCACAAATCGTTGTGAATTTAATACAAATGGCATAAGCATGTCATTTTGGTTCAATTTGATCGTAGGAGCAGTTCTTATGAACGTTTCTGCCTGTTCGTAGAATTTGAGTTTTTGTTTTGCATGAATGCATGAAACGAAGAATTTTTTACGAACGAATGAATTTTCTCATGAAACGTACACTCGCTATTGCTCTGATTTTTTTTGGAGGATTTTTAGCAATTTCAACCGCTCAAAACCAAGGTTGTAGTTTTAATTTCCCTCCCCAGGGAAGTACTTTGGGTGCCTGTGTTGGTGTGGCAGCGTTGTTGGAATGCCCTGAAATGTCCTTTCCAGACTGTGGTTGCTATCCCGACCCCAATGCTACTCCGGTAAAACTGAGTAAATTCCTTGACTTAAAATTTGTTGAATTTCCTATTGGTTCAGGTGATTTCCATCTTGACTCCATGCCCGTAGAATTTGCCGGTGTGGTCGAAGCAGGATGTGCTGATGTGACCATCAAAATGACCGCATTGGGGGACTTGAGTTCAAGGCCTTTCGAAGACATTGTGCTGGTTGATGAAAATGGTAAAATCATTTGCCGGGTTGGAGGTGCCGATTGCGAAACCGTGGTAAGTTCTTGTACCATGAGTTTTTGCGAATTCAACATTCAGGTCCAAGGGGGATTGCGTTGGAAAACACTTCCCAACTCTTTAATCACCAACGGTACTGGGCATCCGTTTTGCCCTGAAAACTGGGTAAACATCGAATTGACCATTCCGCAGTCTAATATACGGGCTAAAAGCAGCCTGACTGACGGATGCGGAGGTTTCATTACCCTCCCACAAGGAGATCATGAAATCATTTGGACCAGTTACAATAAATATACCTGTGAAGAAATTACCGGTGTGCAGAGAATTTCTACAAACGATCGCATCCCTCCAACATTTATTGGTTGTCCTGCAAAAGGTGTAGTGATTAATTTAGGACCCGGCGAATGTGAAGCCAGCTGGGATGCACCACCGATTATGGCCATGGACGACTGTCCTTCAGCGGTAATTCGCACAGGAGCTGAAATGATTGCTCCTGGTTGCCAAGCAGCATACAATATCGTATGGAACCCTGGTTTTTTTGGAGGCAACATGTTTGATATTCAAAATACTTCAACCCGTCCAATAATTTTCCACGGCATTGATGTGGCATGGAGAAATATGGATACTGCAACCGTTTGGTATACTACTGCCGTTGGTAGCCACGTACCAGTGCGCTTTAACAGTGCCGCATGGACGAGATGCAACAGTGGTAGATGGGTGCCGGGTGGTGGTGGAGCGTTTCCAGCTCCTGCTCGCACATACATTGACTTAAGGACGCAAAGCATTACATCGATGCAGACCTGTACGGGAACCATTTATGACACTATTTCGACCAGCTGTCCGGTATTGCAGCCAGGTGAGATTCGCGGTATTTACATCGCTGGAATCAGAGGCCAGGGAGGTATGTATTGGAGTAGCGGCGGTTGTACGACTGCAGGAGTTCCATGGGGAGACGCAAATCTTGCAATATTGACCAAAAATCCAAACATGTCGTGCATTTTCGGAACTGGCTTGTTTGGACAAGGTGGTGGTTTGGCTATCACTGGAAATCAGCAGTTTGTTGGCAATGTACGCTATAGTTTCCCAGGCTCCAGCAACATGGTTCAAGTCGTACAAACTTGTGGTCAACCTTATGGACCTGGATGTTATTTTCCAATTGGATGTACCACCTTATGTTATGAAGCGACTGATGCAGCTGGAAATGTTGCAACCTGTACATTCGATGTTTGTGTAAATGAATATGCGAATTCAGTGGATCAGTTGAGCTGCCAAGATGAAATTCAAATCAGCTTAGACGAAAATTGTTTTGCTACCATTTCTGCAGATGAAATCCTTACAGGAGGACCATACCATTGCTTTAATGACTATCGGGTGGAGCTGCGCGATTGGATCACCAATGCATTGATAGACAGACAACCCAATGTTCCTGGTGTCCAAGTGGGCCTTCAAGACATTGGTCGTAAGATAAAAGTTACTGTAATTGATACAGATACCGGAAACTCTTGTTGGGGTACAGCTTACGTTGAAGATAAAATTGCTCCTCAATTGATTTGTGCCCGGGACACCTGCGTTGTATGTGGAACCACTGGTACCACGCCTTTTTACTTAGGTTCTCCAATCGTTGACGAAAATTGCGGTGGCTATTCGTTGAACTACAGAGATAATGTGACACAAGGTGGATGTGCTGCTGGTTACGAAGAAGTGATTCGCAGAACCTGGACCGCCGTAGATGGATACGGAAATACTAATAGTTGCATACAAAACATTACGGTGTCTTTGGCAACATTGAGTTCAATTGATGTTCCATTAAATTACGATGATCTGGAAGAGCCTGTGTTGAGATGTGACGAGAAAATCAACACGGTGAAAGATTATTCAGCCCATTATTTGGCCTATCCATACTGTGTTGATGGCTACTTGTTGGACTCTGTTCATTGGTTTGCAACGGGCGGATTTTTGCCAAGCCCTAATGGAGATTTAGCAGGCGAACGTCTTCCAAGAACCCTTGGTTGGAATGCCATAGACACCGGATTGTACATTGGTCACCCAAGCCCATATCCTATATATTGGCCAGCTCATCCAAATTGGAGACCCAATAACCCCGTGTGTTGGGGTCCAGACCAGGTGGTCATGTGGCATGGTACGGGATATCCTTCTGGCGGAGAATGTTCCAACATGGGAATTACCTTCCAGGATATTAAAATTGACGTTGCAACTCCTGGTTGCGATGCAGGTCCAATAGGCTGTTTTAAAATCATTCGCCAGTGGACCGTTTTGGACTGGTGTACCAGTGAAATTGGAGGAGTCAATCAGATCATTAAAGTGGCTGATGTAGAAGGCCCTCAAATATTATACCCAGACACCGCCATTGTAAACATGGATGTGTGGACTTGTACAGGAACTTGGGAAGTGCCTGCGCCATGGTTGTTGGATAACTGTAGCAATGAATTGCATTATTCTGTGGAATCCGTGAATGGAACCATCCTTGGAAATGATGTATCAGGTTACGTTATCACCAATATGGAAGTTGGAATTTGGGATGTATACATTGTGGCAGAAGATTGCTGTGCTAACCTTTCCCGCAAACGCATTGCCGTAAATGTTGTGGATAATGTCCCTCCTGTGGCTGTTTGTGATCAACGAACAGTTGTTAGTATTACTGGAAATCAAAGCCCTGGTGAAAACTTCGCCAAGGTATTTGCAGAAGATTTGGATCAAGGAAGTTTTGACAATTGTGCACCTCACATTTTCTTCAAAGCGATCCGCATGGAACATCTTCGTGGTACCAACAATGGAAGCAATGCTAATCAATCTGACAATGGCACCAATTGTGCTGGCGTGAACGGAGATGACAATGTAATTTTGGATGGTAATCAAATTTACTTTGACGACCATGTTAAATTCTGTTGCAGTGATGTTGGCAACAGAATCATGGTAGTGGTTCGGGTGTTTGATCGCGAACCTGGCGTTGGTCCAATTGCTCCTTCTCGAATGAATCCAGGTGGAAACCTGTTCAATCGTTTCAGCGATTGCATGGTGGAAGTTGAGGTACAAGATAAATCTGTGCCTACAGTAGTGGCGCCACCAAATATCGTGGTGAGCTGTTGGTTCTGGTTCGATGTGGACAATTTGGACGATCCAAACGACGCTACTTTCGGACGCGTAGTCAACGATCTGAGCCTTCGTAAAAAGGTAGTTACCAAAGATTTGGTATGTTATAACTATTGCGTGAGAAATGATATTACGGGTTATCCAGGATATGTGCCTGGAGCACCACCATCAAATCCACCTGCATGGAACAGAGCCTGTGATTATTATCATCTTTTGTTTGATACAGCCCATGCTGATCGCAAATATGAACTGACTTGGGGATTTGACGGTACAGTCTTAGGGGCTTGTGGTAGCAACTACAGTATTTCTGTAAATGACAACCGCGAATGTGGTCAAGGTCAATTAACACGTACTGTAGTAGCCCGAGGTCCAAATGGCGTTAGCGTTACTGCAACACAAACCATTTGGGTGGTGGATTGTGATCCATTCTACATCAACCGTGAAGACAACTGCGATCCAGATGATGACATCACTTGGCCAGGCAATTGCACTGGGCAAGCAACAACCATCGATGGTTGCGGTGCAGATATCAGTCCAGACAATCCTTTGTTGGGAAGACCTTCGGTTGAAAATGGTGCAGATGACCTTTGTTCACTCATTAGCATTGAATATTTTGACGAGGTCTTTACCATTGAGCCCGATGCATGTTTCAAGGTGTTGAGAAAATGGGTGGTTATTGACTGGTGTCAATACGATCCTAGCATCGATCCGGTCAACGGTCGTTGGGAGTATTTGCAAATCATCAAAGTGCACGACACGGATAAGCCAGTAATTTCCATTGAAATTGGAGATTGCGAACCAGCTGTAAAGAATACAGCAGAAAACATCTGTTATGGACACATCAGTATGACGGTAGATGCTACTGATAACTGCAGCCCATTGGATTGGTTATTCTATGACTATAAAATTGACCTTTACAATGATGGAAAGGGTCAGCATGCAGGGTTCGACTATGCAGTTGGACCATTGACTCGCAAAGAGTATGCAGCTGGTAGAACTCCTGTTAAGCATCACAATCCTTTGGCCGATAATGAGTTTAATCCATTTGATGCCAGCGGTACCTATCCAATAGGTGTGCATAAAATCTGTTGGTATGTTGAAGATGGATGCGGAAATCTTGCAGGAAACTGTCAGCTTTTCGAGATCAAAGATTGCAAGGCACCTACCCCTTATTGTCATGTGGGAGTAATCACCACAGTGATGCCAAGTTCTGGTTGTATAACCATCTGGGCAAAAGATTTGGATGCAGGAAGCTATGACAATTGTACCTCACCAGAAGATTTGAGAATTTATTTTGATGTGTTCAACAGCGATAGTTTAACCATTTGCTGCGAAGATTTCGTGAACAACCGAATCAATGATGAATTAATCATTCCGGTGACCATTTGCGTTGAAGACGAAGAAGGAAATAAAGATTGCTGCGAAACCACCGTGGTCATACAAGATCCTCACAATGTTTGTCCTGATGTAGGTTCGTTTGGTAAGATTACTGGAGAGTTGAGAACTTTGAGTAACGAAGAAACACAAGATGCCGAAGTACAACTTTTGGAATCTGCCGTAATGAAGAAAATGATGATTACTTCCAGCAATGGACGGTACTTGTTCGGCGATCTGGACTATGGTGTTGCAAAAGAATACGTTGTTAAACCAAGCAGAAATGATGACCACTCCAATGGGGTGACCACTGCAGACATCGTGAAAATTCAGCGCCACATCCTTGGGGTAGAAGATTTGAATAATCCTTATAAGTTGATTGCAGCTGACGTGAATGTAAATGGTTCAATTACGGCATCTGATATTTCTGAAATTCGTAGATTGATATTGGGCGTTACATCAACCTTTACCAAATGCGAAAGCTGGACATTCGTTCCTGCAGCCTATACATTCGCTGATCCAAGAAATCCTTGGACTGCACCAAGACAAGCGATCATTCCAATGGTTACAGCAACCGAAATGGTACAAGATTTTGTCGGCGTGAAAATGGGGGATGTAAACAGCAGTGCCCGCGGAAGAAATGTAGCAGGTAGTTCAACCAGAACAAGTGGTGAATTGAAATTTGAAATTGACGAGCAGAAAACAAAATCAGGAGAACTTTGCGCTATCCACTTTAAGGCAGCTAATTTTACCGGCATTACCGGCTATCAGTTTACTTTGAAGTTTGACGCCAGCACACTCCAGTTGGAAAGTATACAATCAGGCGCTCTAAATGTATCTGAAAACAACTTTGGAACAAATCGCCTACATGAAGGTGTCATCACCACAAGTTGGGATCATAAGTCAGGGTTAAGTATCGATAAGGACGAAACTTTATTCACATTGGTGTTCAGAGCAAGTTCGAATCAATCCATTGCTCAGTTGATTGACATCACTTCTGACGTTACCACAGCTGAAGCGTATGACCAACAATTGCAAATCAAGCAGGTTGGATTGGGCGTGAGAACAGATAATGGAGTGGTGGGAGCAGGTGTTTTTGAATTGTACCAAAACAATCCAAATCCATTTGCCAAGGAAACGAATATTTCATTCCGCCTTCCTGAAGCAGGACCTGTAAAACTTTCTGTGTACGACGTTACTGGTAAGGTGCTCAGAGTATATGAAATGAGTGGAGTTAAAGGTTTGAATTCAATGATCGTTAAACGAGATGACCTCCAAGCAAGTGGGGTTGTGTACTATCAATTGGATGCTGCAAACCATACCATGACTAAACGGATGATATTAATGAACTAAGAATTGCCCATTGAAGGGCAACATTTAATAACCGAAACGAGGGGTACTGACCAAAATCAGTACCCTTTTTTTATTCTAATCCTTGCCTGAAGATGGCTGAATGGCTAGTTACATAAATTTTTTTTACCCATAATAGCTTTTTATAACCTATAAAAGGCTCATTTTCAATTACAGTATGTCTGATTGAAAAAATGAATATTTTGACATAAGGTTTTGTCATAAAGTCTAAGTTCTGATTGCTCTTTTTTGGAATGTTCCTTGCACTTAAGCTGGTATGGATTTCTGGAGTTGGTAACAATTCCCGATTCATGGTTATACTCCCCACCCAAATTTCACATCTTGAAGATGCTGTAAATGCATTGATGGCTGTGGCATTGAGCAAAAACGAATTTTATAAATAATAGAATTATGAACAAACCATTACTTACAACAGGGCCAATCAGAAAAAGCATTGCTTTTTATGCCCAGGTGTTGTGTTGCATTGTGTTGACTGCGTTAGGCGTCACAGCGCAAACTGGCTGTCCGAACCCTACTGCCTTGCAGGGAGTTCCAACGATCGCTTGTTTTGGTGAAACTGATACATTCCGTATCAATCCCTTCAACAATGCAAACTCTTACCAATTGCAAGTTTCTCCTTCCATTATAGGAGGGTTAAACATCAATAGCTTACTTCCTGGTACCGCTGCATTTGTGGTAGATTACGGTAACATTACCGGTGACTATCAGTTGCTGTTTAGCATTACAAATGGAGGTGGCACTTGTTATGACACGTTCAATATTCATGTGTCAAATCGAGCTGCTCCGCAAGTGGATTGCAATGATACCATTCATCTATCGTTGGATGAGCAGTGTAATGGTGTTGTTTATCCAAGTCTCATATTGGAGGGAATCTTTGATACGGCGGAATACCTCATTGTTTTGAAAGACGTTCAAACCAATTTGCCAATTCCTACCAGTCCGTATGTCAATGCGACCCACCTTGGGAAATATTTTATTGTGGAAGCCCATCACGTTTGTTCAGGAAACTTATGCTGGGGTGTAGTCTTAGTGGAGGATAAAAAGGATCCTGTATTGGAATGCGATACGTACATTGTAAATTGCAATGCCAGTTATACTCCTGAATCGATAGGATTTCCGCTACCAGCGGGCGCGCCAAATCCCGTTCGAACGGGAACGCGCACTTATCGATCGACCAGTTCATTGGTTGACAATTGTGGGCCGACGATTTTGATTTATAACGATCGACTGGTACACGCTGATTGTCCACCACCCGTGCCGTATATCGACACGGTATTCCGCGATTGGGTAGCTACTGATTCGTATGGTAATAGTACAAGATGTACCGACACCATTTTAATTCGGGTGGGGGATATTATGTTAGTAACTTGTCCGCCTAATTATGATGATTTTCAACAACCGGCATTGTATTGTGGGGATTCCTGGAAAAAAGACAGTTTAGGTCATCCACATCCCGATGTTACGGGTTATCCAACATTTGTAAGTTGCAGGAATCTTGATTATACTTATCATGACATTCGTCTGAATGTATGCCCTGGTAGCTTTAAAGTATTGCGTGAATGGATTGTTGCGGATTGGTGCACTGGAACCCAAGTAACTTGTATTCAGGTAATCAAAGTTATTGATGACCGTGGGCCAGTATTCAGGTGTTCAAATAACATTACGGTTTCAACATTGCCAAATACTTGCGAAGGAGAAGCCATACTCAATTTGCCAACGGTATTTCAAGAATGTTCAACCGTTAATTGGGAAGTAAAAGTAAAAAGAGGAGCAGATCCAGGTACCCCACCTTCTGCAATTGATGCAACAACTGCAGGAGTATCGAGATTCAACAACACTTCTTATAAAATCATCAATCTTCCTGTGGGTTTGTCATGGGTATTGTTCATTGGAACCGATGGCTGTGGAAATGTCGATACTTGTGCAACCGAGGTGTTTGTCGAAGAAAAAACACGTCCTATTGCGGTATGTGACTTGGAAACAGTGGTTACACTTACCGATCAGGGATCGGCAAAAGTATATGCCATCACCTTTGATGATGGATCACATGACAACTGTGAAATGGGATCTTTTAAAGTGCGTCGTATGTTTCCAGGCAATTGTCCGGATCCTATAAAGGACGATACTTTGTTTGGTGATTTCGTTGAATTTTGTTGTAGCGATATTCCCAATAACCCCACTACCGTGGTCTTGCAGGTGATCGATAAAGCAGGCAATACGAACGAGTGCATGGTGCTCGTTACGGTACAGGATAAAAAACCACCGGTAGTACAATGCTTGCCAAATATAACGGTTTCTTGCGAATTTGACCGGAGCAACTTAAGTGTTTTTGGAACTTATAGAACAACCGAGGCAGCAAGAAAACCAATCAACTTATACGATCCAACTGATACGGCTTTCAACCAGCCTCACCTTTGGGGATATGACGGATTGGTCATTGAGGATTGCCACCTTGTAGTGGATAGCTCAGTTGACTATAACGGATTGAATGCTTGTGGGGTGGGCACTTTTGAGAGAAGGTATAGTTTTAAAGATGATTTCAATCCAGCAGTAAGATGTACGCAAAAAATCAGAGTGGTGGATTTTACTCCATTCAATGGTAAATTGAGCATCAGCTGGCCTGGAAATACAGAAATCGATGCTTGTCATCCCAACATTAGCCCTGATCTTACAGGACGACCTAGTTGGCCAAGCAATGTAACATGTTCAAACATCCTTGCTACATACGATGATCAGGTGTTCAGCATTGTGGAGAATGTATGTTTCAAGGTGTTGAGAACCTGGACCGTTGTGGACTGGTGTATATACAACAGTCAGACCGGAGCAGGAAGATGGACTTATACACAAGTAATTAAAATCAGAAATTCTGTAAGTCCAACTTTCACTTCCAGTTGCCAGAATCGCAATTTTGAGAGCACCAACAGCGATTGCAATGGATTTGCGACCTTGGTTGCAGAAGCAACAGACGACTGTTTGCCTGCACAGTTGGCGTATTCCTACCAAATAGATTTGAATAATAATGGAAGCGTTGATCAATCTGCCATTGGAAACAATGCAAGCGGTACTTACCCAGTAGGTACTCACCGCATTCAGTGGACGGTATCTGATCAATGTGGCAATAGCACCACATGTGCTTATTTGTTTACCATTCTTGACCGGAAATTACCTACACCGGTTTGCAGACCAGGCATCATCACGGTCATCATGCCATCCAATGGACAGGTTTCCATTTGGGCATCTGATTATGATCTTGGAAGCCGTGACAATTGTACGCCAAATAACCGCTTGCGGTATGCGTTTTCCGCAAACCCAAGCAATCAATCAAAGACCTTTACCTGTGCCCAAATACCAAATGGTGTATCGGAAACTTTTGATATCCGGGTTTTTGTATTCGATGAAGCAGGTAATTCCGATTATTGCGATACAAAAATCACGATCCAGGATGGTTTGGGCAATGCATGTCCCGACAATTTGGGTGGAGGCACAACAGGAAATTTGGCTGGTGCTATTTTCAACGAATCAAATAGTAAGGTAGAGAGTGCAATGGTGACGCTTACGGCCAATATGCCCAATATGCCGAAATATGACATGACAAAAATCGATGGTCAATATGCATTCGTTGGCTTACCATTGAATGAAAGTTATACCATCACAGCTCATAAAGACGATGATCCAATGAATGGAGTCACTACGCAAGACATTGTGATGATCCAACGTCACATTCTTGGACTTCAATCGTTGAATTCGCCGTATAAAGTTATAGCAGCAGATATCAACAATTCTGAAACGATCACTGCAAAAGATGTATCTGATTTGCGGAGATTGATTTTGGGAATCACCAGTCAGTTCCCAGATAACAAATCATGGAAATTTGTTTCTGCCTCACAGACATTTAATGATGTAAACAAACCATGGCCGTTTGATGAGAAGTCGACTGTTGACAATCTTTCTAATGATAAAATGGACAACAATTTCATTGCCATTAAAATGGGTGATGTAAGTGGAAATGCAAGAACGTCTAATTTGCAATCTTCAACGCAGCGACACAATGCTACAGTGGGCCTGATTGTAAATGATGTCGAATTCAATGAAGGCCAATTGGTAAAAATAGGTTTGCAGATCGAGAATTCCATGTTCATAGCTGGATTGCAAATGGCCTTGGACTATGAGAACTCAACATTGGAATTTTCCCAAATAGAATCAGGCACGTACGACCTAGAAGATGACCACTACGTGGTGGATCCAGTTGCCGGTAGCATCCGCATCAGTTTGGACAAAGCGATGCAGGTCAATTCAGGCGATGCAATGATTTATCTAGTATTTAAAGCATTGCGCAAAGGTAACTTGGGAGAATCAATCGTGATGGCTTCAGGCTTCCAATCCGAGTTGTACAATGAGAACGTAGAGCCTTTTGCTTTAGATCTTCGATTTGATAATGGAAAGGCGACTACCAAAGGATTTTACCTTTATCAGAATCAACCCAATCCATTCAATGCATCTACCCGCATTCATTTCAGTATTCCAAAAGAAGGAGATGTGGTGTTGAGCATCATGGATGTCAATGGAAAACTAATTCGCAGAGTAGAAAACCATTTTAAAGCAGGACTGAATGCAATCGACGTTCAACGCGAAGAATTGATCAGTGCTGGATTACTATATTATCAGTTGGAAATGGGATCATATAAAGCAATTCGCAAAATGATATTGATTGAATAAAGGAACCAGCAGACGCATTCATTTGCAGGTTTACCCCCACTTTGTTCTTATTTGATGTACCACAACTCATTCTTGACCCTCAATGATTAGAACCGTTTGAGGATCTCAAAAATTGTCAATTAATAAGTGAAACATATTTACAATTCATAAATTATCCAAAATGAACACGACATTTCGTTTCGGTTTTATTGCAAAACGCATAACAGGAAGCTGGAGAAGCAGATTGTTGCCGGTGTTGCTTGGACTCGTATCGTTGTTCTTCTCTGAAAACATGCATGCACAATGTTTGATAACTGAGAAAACACTAATAGCAGTTGCACCACCCGCCAGCGGCATCAGTGGTCACTTCGATGCAATCTACAGGTTGCAGGTGATTACATGCGGCTTAACCCTTAATATTACGGCTTCTGATCAACTGAATGCGGCCGGTAATTTGGGTCCTGCATTTGTTCGCGTAGTAGGCTTATCAACCATTGCATATTTGTCATCAGGGGCCAATGGAGGAATCATCAATCCGGCTTTTGACGGAGCTGCCAATCCAAACCTGACTGATGGATCTGCACAAACTCTTGGAACTGATACAATCATTTATCAGATAAGGGTTGAAGTAAATCCAACTGCTACAGGAGCACCAGCCAATTTAAACAATGCTTTCACGTCAACCAGCAGTGCGCCAGCATTAATAAGCGCCTCCAATACGGTTACCATACCAGATTGCTGGTCTGACTGTCAATTGGCTTGTAATAATCAGATTCAAGTTTCAGTTAACAGCATTTGTGAAGCCGAAATTCTTGCTGACATGGTTCTTGAAGGAGAATCACGGGAGTGCGCAGATTTGGGATTTTATGAAGTGACATTGTACGATGGCAACAAAGTGGTGAATATGCCATTGGATAAAAGTTATATCAATAAAAAACTGAAGGTGAATGTCCGCAACATCGTTTGCAATAACAATTGTTGGGGGTACATGATCCTCGAAGATAAAACTCCACCAGAGTTAAACTGTAGAGTTCGGGATACCATCAGCTGTGCTGCCAATACCTCTCCAGCTGCTTTGGGTTTTCCTGTGCCGACAATCAATGTAAATCAGAGTGCTTATCCGTATGTCGTAACCGGATTGGATGCTTGTGGAATTGTATACTTGACATTCCGCGATAGCTTGGTACGTTATGATTGCACCAACGCAGCATTGAGCGCAACCATTTACAGAAAATGGTGTGCCACGGATCCTGGAGGATACCAGGCATGTTGTTATGATACCATTGACTTGCGTCGTGGAACTTTGGCGGATATCACATTGCCTCCGCATTACGATGGTCAACCTGGAAATCAACCTTATTTGGTCTGTAACGGTAAATTTTCAAAATTGCCCAATGGATTTCCCGATACAACCGCGGCAGGTACCGGTAAACCAAATGGAATTTACTGTGGAAATATTCAATATGATTTTACCGACGATACCATTCAGGTATGCAAAGGGACTTACAAACTCTTGCGCCGTTGGTTGATTCTTGACTGGTGTAATCCAGCATTTCGAATCGATTACATTCAACAAATTAAAGTGGTCGATGATCGTCCACCGGTGGTTACATGCCCTAAGAATTATACGGTCAATACCAATCCTTGGAACTGCACCGGATCATTGATTTTACCTGTGCCACAAAATCTGACACCCCAAACGATCGTAGACGATAAGACCCCATATGTAATAGAAGATTGCTCTGATTGGACGTATTCAGTAAAACATTTGCCTGCCATCAATCCGACTGATTGTAAACCTGTTGCAGGACAAGGAACCACTGATAAAATTGTACGTTTACCTGATGGCCGCTACCAGGTAGTGGATATGCCTTTGGGTTGTAACTGGATTTACTATACAATTACCGACGGTTGTGGAAATTCCACGGTTTGCCAATTTGATATTGAGGTGAAAGACCTCACGCCTCCTGTTGCAGTTTGCCAACAGAAGACTGTGATTTCTGTGGGTTCAACCGGAAAAGCTACTGTGCCGGCCTCTGTATTTGATGATCATAGCCATGATAATTGCAATGGTGTAAACTTCCTGGTGCGTCGAATGAGTCCGGGAGCGTGTGGTACAACAAACTTTAGCGCTACTCAAGAATTCTGTTGCGCAGATGTTAATCCTACTGGTGTTACGGTGGTATTGCGTGTTTCAGACAATGCTGGAAACTCAAGCGAATGCATGGTTCAAGCAATTGTTCAGGATAAATTGCCACCAAAAATTACATGCCCAGCTAATAAAACGGTTAACTGTGGAACTGATTTGAGCAATTTGAATACCTTCGGTACGGCAACAGCTACTGATAATTGTACTTATCGAATTGAAACCAGAGTTTACAACCAACTGAATAGTTGTAATCTTGGAAACATCGTTCGTGAATTCATTGCAATAGATAATGGGGGATTGCGCGATTCTTGCCAGCAAACCATTACCGTAGTAGATCCCACACCTTTTAAACGAGCTGATATCGTTTGGCCTGCAGACAAAGCCATCAATGGCTGTTCCGATCAAGTGGATCCTTCCATTACCGGAAGACCTGAGTACTTAAACAGAGACGCCTGCAACCAACCTATTTCTTCGCACGAAGACCTTGTTTTCAATTATGTGGAAGGCGTTTGTTATAAAATATTGAGAAAATGGACGGTTATTGATTGGTGTACTTATAATCCTGTTGATACTTTAGGAATATGGTATCATACGCAAGTGATTAAGGTCAGCAATACAGAGCCCCCTACATTTACAAGTTCTTGTACTAACCAGGTGTTTTGTATAACAGACGGTTGCTCTTTAACAACTACCTTGGAAGCCAGTGCAACTGATTTGTGTACTCCACAAGCGGATTTGAGATGGAGTTATAAATTGGATCTGAATAATAATGGTAGTGTGGATCTATCTGGCAACAGAAATCGTTTCAACACTACATTCCAAGCAGGTGTGCATAGAATTACATGGACCGTTGAAGATCAGTGCGGAAACAGCAACACTTGCAGTTATACCATTACGGTGAATGATTGCAAACGTCCAACCCCATTCTGTAAAACAGGAATTGTAACGGTATTGATGCAAAACACAGGGTCTGTTACCATTTGGGCAAAAGACTTTGTTCAATATGGCGAGGACAATTGTACTCCAGCAAATCAATTGAAGTACTCATTTACAATTCGAGTAGCTGATTCATCAAAGGTATTTACCTGTGCAGATATTCCGAATGGCATCAGTGATACCATTGATGTGGACATTTATATCACAGACAATGCTGGAAACCAGGATGTTTGTCATACAAAACTCATTCTTCAGGATAATTCAAATGCCTGCCCGGATGTACCAACATTTGGTATCATCAATGGTTTGATCAAAGGTTATAATGACAATCCATCGCCGGAAGTAAGCGTGTTCTTGTCAGATGCCAATGGAATCATTAGACAGGAGCTTACTTCAAAAAGTGGTTCGTATGCCTTCAATGATTTGGCAATGTACCAAGATTACAGCATTCAACCGACTTATGATCAAGATCCAGTAAATGGTATCACCACCAAGGACATTGTAAAAATACAAAGACATATTTTAGGACTTGAGCTGTTCGATTCGCCTTACAAATTGATTGCAGCCGACGTGAACCGTTCAGGGAGCATTACGGCAAGAGACATTTCTGAACTCCGCAAATTGATCTTGGGAGTACAGAATCAATTTGATAACAACCCTTCTTGGAATTTTATTGATGCGAACGTTCCAATCGGTTTTGATAACTATATGGCATTTCAAGCCAATGCGTCCATCAAGCAAATGAACCAAAATTATACTTCTGTAAATTTTGTTGCGGTGAAAACTGGAGACGTTACAGGAGAGGCAAACACAGGCTTTGGAGGTTTATATACCAGAGGTCGCCAGGTGTTTCCGTTGATGTTGGTTGAAGCTTCATACACTGCTGGTGAAGAAGTCGTATTGCCAATTCATGTAAATGAGCAAACGGTAATTTCAGGTTTGCAAATGGCTATTGAATTGACCACGAATGATTTGGAATGGGTGGGAATCCGCTCAAGCAAATGCGAAATCGAATCGGATCAATTTATTGTAGTGAATAAAACCTTGAGGTTGAGTTGGAATCAAAACACGAATATCGCTTTGAAAGAAGGAGATACCATGTTTGAATTGGTACTTCATGCAAAGAAATCTGGGAAAATACAAGCAACGGACTTGGTTATGAATCATCAAGCCATGCTTGCGGAATCATACCATGCAGATGCAGATCGGGATGTTCAATTGATCATCCGTGATCAGGATAGCAATAAAGACTACAAAGGCTATGCACTTTATCAAAACGTGCCGAATCCATTCAAAGATGAAACCACCCTATACTTCAGTGCTCCAGAATCTGGTGAGGCTGTAATAAGCATTTACTCGCTTTCTGGTAACCTTCTGAACAACATGAGGGTAAAGGCGAATGCTGGATTGAATCAGTGGATCGTTTCAGCAGAGTCTTTAGAGTTATCTGGAGTATTGTATTATCGATTGGAAATGAATGGCTTTAGTTCAATGCGAAAAATGGTCATCATAAAATAAACGGTTCTTGGGTAATTAGGCTGATTCCGGGAACAGCGATGTTCCCGGAAGAAAGCCAAAACCTTCGAAAAAAATTCTTTTATAAGCTGATATAAAAATGGAAAATATGTCACATCTCTTACACCAAAATAAGCAAATTATGAAGAGGATTCATTACGCTGTGAAATACTTCCTTTTCACACCTTCCTTGAAACCCGTGCTCATTCGCATGTTTATCGCCATGAGCTTTCTATTTACCTGGGGTTCAATGAATGCACAATACGTGAGCGGCGATACCAGTGTTTGTCCTGGAGCTGTTGTTACGTACAATTTTAATGGTGGTCCATGGAATGTTACCATTCTTGGTGGAGGCTCCTTAACGCCCGTTCCACCAGGGGCCGTCAACCAGTTTACTGTAACCTGGGGTCAAGTTCCAGGTTCTTTTCAAATTCGGTTGACCAATGGAGGTACTACGCTCTATCAACGCGTTTTTGTTGAGGGAGACATTGCACTGGCTTGCGATGATTTAGTCAACGTTAGTCTCGACGGCAATTGTCAGGCGGTCATTACTCCAGGAGTGATCTTGGAAGGAGAAATTTATCCAGCGGATGCATTTCAAGTGACCGTTTACAACACCAACAATATACCTATTCCAGGCAATGTAGTAACCTATGCCTACCTTGGACAAGTGCTGAAGGTAAACATCAGACACATTTGTTCAGGAATCAGTTGCTGGGGTCGAATTCTCATCGAGGATAAATACATACCTGAGTTGAACTGCAATGATATTCCTTATGAAGTGGATTGCGATGATGATTATTCTCCTGAGAGTATAGGTTTTCCCCTACCCATGGGTGCTACTGTTGTTCGTCATACTACCAAAAACCAATGTTATATTGTAAAAGGATTTGACCTTTGCTGTGACGTTGAATTATGTTATTACGATGTATACAAGAAAAATGGTTGCAATGTAGATCCTTATGCCCAGATAGAAAGAAACTGGACTGCAGTTGACTGCAAAGGAAATAAAACAACCTGTAAAGATTCCATTCACATCAACCAATCAAGTTTAGGTTTGATTGTTTGGCCTCCACATTATGATGGATTTGTGTTGCCTGCTTTGAAATGCGATAGCATTGAGCCAGCGATTGGACCCTATCCTGCCGGCTGGAATGCATTAGACAATGGCAATCCATCACCTTATGACGAATTGTTTCCAAACGGAAGCCTAAAGTGGAGAGGTACTGGCGTGCCACAGGGAGTACATTGCGACCACATTGCAGTGACCTACCGAGATATACGCATTCCAGTTTGTGGAAGTTCCTTTAAAATTTTGAGAACATGGAGAGTTTTTGATTGGTGTACCGGACAGTTGGAAGAATGGGTGCAGTTTATTAAGGTGACTGATACCAAACCGCCTGTTGTTTCATGTAGCCGTAATTATATTACCTACCCAATGGATTATTATTCATGTACTGGTACGGCAACCATTCCTCCTCCAGATTTAATTTTGGACTGTTCCGGTACATCCTGGACTGTAGAATATAAACTTGCTGATCCTAATGGACAGCCTGAAGCGGGAGATTACAGAACGGATAATGTCTCGATTGTAAACGGACAGGTTAAAATTACCGGTTTGCCACAGGATACTACTTGGGTGCAATACGTTGTAACGGATGATTGTGGAAACGTAACACGTTGCCGTGTGGAGGTATTGATTCAAGATAATTTGCAACCCGTGGCCATCTGTGATGAGCACACAGTTGTAAGCATTAACGAACAAGGAATAGGTACTTTGTACGCTACTTCTGTAGACAATGGATCCGTTGACAATTGCGAAATCGATTCAATGGCCATCAGGAGAATGCAAGATTGGTGTGGAATCAGAGGCAATACGTCCTTTGGTCCATACGTGACATTCTGTTGTGAAGACTTAAGCCGTAACCCTCACATGGTTGTTTTTAGAGTCTGGGATAAGGCTGGAAATTATAATGATTGTATGGTTTCGGTAACAGTTCAAGAGAAAATAGCTCCAACGATTAATTGCCCAAACAACATTACAGTTGATTGTGGAACCGATATCGCAAACCTCAATATCGTGGGCAGAGCCACCGCATCTAATACGTGCACCAATGTTCAAGTAACGTATCGAGATGATACCATAACTTGGAAGTGTGGAGTGGGAGTTATTCGTCGGGTTTGGACTGCAACTTCTTTGGGAGGATTGAAAAGCAACTGCCAGCAAAGTATAACTGTTAGAGACAATGATCCTTTGACAGCTAATAAAATTACCTGGCCAGCTGATATTACAGTCAATGGATGCAAGGCTAGTGATGCGCATCCTGATATTGCAGGGAAGCCAAGTTTTCCAATTCGTCCATGTGGCAATGCGATCTCTGGATCAACTGACGAACGTTTTTATAACGTGGGTGGTTATTGCATAAAAATCATTAGACACTGGAGAGTGATTGATTGGTGTTTATACGATGTGAATAATCCGAATTCACCAGGTGTTTTCAGCCGCGATCAAATCATTTATGTTCGCAACCTATCAGCACCTACTATTGCACCAAGTACCTGTGAAACCAAAACGGTATGCGCAGATGATGCAACCTGCAATGTGAATTTGGATTTGATAGGAAGTGCAAGCGATGATTGTACCGATGATGATAAATTAATTTGGTCTTACAAAGTAGACTTAAACAATACTGGAGTATTTGGTTCATCTAACACGGGAAATAATGCTAGTGGAAGATACAATGTAGGTGTTCATAGAATTCAATGGATTGTTTCTGATTCTTGTGGAAACTCTTCTAGCTGCATTCAAACGCTTAGAATCAATGATTGCAAGGCCCCAACTCCGTTTTGCAAACCAGGCTTGGTGACCGTTGTAATGCCAAGTAATGGTCAAGTGGAAGTTCCGGCGCGTTATTTCGACGATAAGAGCGATGACAACTGTACAGCCCGTAAAGACTTGAAGTTTTCATTTACCACTAACATTAAAGATTCTGTGCGGGTGTTTACATGTGCAGACATTGACAACGGTGTGGTGGATACCATTGAAGTAACTGTTTATGTTACCGATTTATGGGGAAATCAAAGCAATTGTCGGACGAAATTGATATTACAAGACAATGGTAATGCTTGTCCGAACCGATTTACCAACGGTGGTATGATCAGTGGACTTATTTCGACCAATAACCAATCGGTGCTGCAAAATGCCCACATGGATTTGTTGAAGGATGGTCAAGTGGTTGGTGTTATCAATTCAGAGAAATCAGGAAATTACATGTTTGTTGATTTGCCTGAGGGAGATAATTATACGGTTCGTCCGCAGAAGAATGATGATGTAAATAATGGAATTACCACAGCTGACATTGTTTTGATTCAAAAACACATCTTGGGTATCCAAAAATTTAGTTCTGCTTACCAGTACATTGCAGCCGATGTAAACGGTTCACAAAATGTAACAGCGGCAGATATTTCCGAAATTAGGAAATTAATTCTAGGGATTACAGACAAATTCAAAGAAGGTGTGCCATCCTGGTCATTTATAGCCAAAAGTACCGTATTTGACAATTTTGAGAACCCTTGGTTGAATGCGCCATGGCAGTCTGAATATTCATTCAATACCTTGATTGGAGAAAACAAAGGTGCCGATTTTATGGCCATTAAGTCAGGTGATGTGAACTTGAGTGCGAAAACCACTGAGTTTGGAAATGGGTTTGAACAGAGAGCCTCATCTAAGTTATTTTTAGAATTGGATGCAGCTACGCAATATGCAGATGGTCTGCAAAGAGTACCCGTCTATGGCGAATGGATGGGAGATTTGGCAGGTTTCCAAATGAGTTTGCGATACCCAGCAGAATATGCAGTATTTAAAGGCATAGAGGCCGCAAGCATATCCATAGGCGCTCAGAACATTGCATTGGCAAGCATGTCAACGGGTGTTCTCAATATTAGCTGGAATACTGAAGATGGGATGAAAGCCCAGGAGGGACCAATGTTTTATTTGGTATTTGACTTAAGCAGAACTTTGAATGCCACGCAACTCCTTCAATTGTACGGAGAAGGAATTCAAGCAGAAGCTTATACATCCCAGTTGCAGTTGATGGAAATAGGTATTCGTGAAAGAGATAGTAAAAAGTTGCTTGATGCGGTTTATTTATACCAAAATCAACCCAATCCATTTAGTGAAAACACGAGCATTTTGTTCCATTTGCCTGAAGCTCAAAAAGTAGTATTTACGTTTTTTGATGTGAGAGGAGTTCAAATCAAGAAAATGGAAATGGATGGCGTGAAAGGCAAGAATGGCTTTAAAGTGACCCGCGATGATTTGAAAGGTGCTGGTATGTACTATTATCAAATGGAAGCAGGTACCTATTCATCAGTGAAAAAATTGATACTCAGCAATTAGAATTTTATATCGGTTTATGAAGGGAAAGTGTCCTTATTCGTAAGGGCACTTTTTTTATTTATGAGTATATGGAAGAGTGAAGATTCTTTCTTTATGAGAAAAGATTAAATATATGTAGGCCTTGACTTGAATGCCTATTGTGGAGAGCGATGTTGAGCTTTTACTTTTAAGAAATGGGTTTGATGTAATACATTTGTGTGGTGAAATCGATACGAATACTGGGAATCAATCAACCTTTAGAATGGGGAACATCGGACATGCCAGCGGCAAGAGATCATGAAGTGATTCTGAGATTGACTGCGGCATCCATGAATCACCGAGACCTATGGATATGGAAAGGTCAGTACGCAGGCATTAAGTTTCCAATTGTCCCAGGATCTGATGGATGCGGATACATTGAGAACCAACGATGCATTATCAATCCAGGAATTTCTTGGGGTGATAACCCTAATTTTCAAAGTAAGCATTTTAAATTGGTTGGGCTTCCAGAAGATGGAACATTTGCAGAGTACGTCCGTATTCCAAAGGAGAATTTATTTGCTGCTGCAACACATTTGAACGATGAAGAAGCGTCAACTTTAGGAGTTGCTGCAATCACAGCCTTTCGGTCTTTATTTGTAAGAGGTCAGGCTAAAAGGTCCGAGCGCCTGTTAATTTGCGGTATTGGAGGTGGTGTCGCACTGTTTGCATTGCAAATGGCTTTGCTTACAGGATGTGAGGTGTATGTCAGTTCTTCTAAACAAGGTAAAGTCAAGCAAGCAATCAAATTGGGAGCGGCAGGAGGTGTGGTTTACTCGGAAGATAGTTGGGACAAGAACCTATTGGAGATGGTACCAGATGGTTTTGATTTGATCATTGATGGGTTTGCGGGTAGCAATGCAAGTAAGTACCTTAAATTGGCAAAACCAGGTGGACGTATTTGCTTTTATGGAGGCACTGGGGGTAAAATGAACGATTTATCTCCTCAAATACTGTTTTGGAAACAGCTCAATATTCTTGGTAGCACCATGGGCTCTCCTTTGGATTTTCAAAACATGGTAGATTTTGTTAATCAGCATCAATTGAAACCCATCATCGACGCGGTGTATCCTTTAAAAGATGCTGAGAAAGCTTTTATCAGACTGCAGCAAGCCGAGCAATTCGGCAAAATCGTTCTTAAAGTCGCCTAACATGCGGGTGGGATTATTGTCCGATACCCATGGCTATTTTGATCAAAAAATATACAATTATTTTGAGCAGGTGGATGAAATTTGGCATGCCGGTGACATCGGAGACATATCCGTTTTGGAAAAGTTGTCTCATTTCAAACAAACACGAGCGGTATACGGAAACATCGACGGCAAAACCATTCGTCAAAGCGTTCCAGAAGTGCAAATATTTTCAAACGATCAGTTTAAAATTTTAATGCTGCACATTGCTGGTAAATTTGGCACCTACAATCCGTCAACCAGGGAATTGATCCAGCAAGAACGACCCAGTATGTTGGTTTGTGGCCATTCGCATATATTAAAGATTGCATTCGATTCCAAACATGAACTGTTATACCTCAATCCGGGTGCTGCCGGTATTTCTGGATTTCACGTGGTGCGAACACTCGTTCGCTTCAATTTGTCAGATAACAAAATAAGCGAATTGGAAGTTATTGAGCTTGGGTCAAGAAACCGATGAATGGGAGACGGCCTGAAGTATATCCTCAAGAATATCTTCAGGATGTTCAAGTCCCACCGACATCCTTACCAGGTTGTCGGCGATTCCATAGTAATTTCTGATTTCTGGGTTTACTTTCAAATGTGACATGGTTGAGGGATGCAAAACCATGGTATCGGTTTCTCCAAGCGAAGGAGCAATGCTGCTGTGTTGTAATTTATTGCAAAAACGCATGGCATCTTCTTTCGTGTTTCCAACTTCAAAACTCAGCATAGCACCGAACGCACTCATTTGGTTTTTAGCCACTTCGTGGTCAGGACTATTGTTCAATCCTGGGTAGCAAACACGCCGAAATGATGAATGTCTTTGTAAAGACTCTGCAAGGAACTGGGCACTTGTGCTTTGATGCATTATTCGCAACGCTAGGGTTTTAAGTCCGATGTTGATCAGCCATGCATCAAATGGATTGGAATTGCATCCGGTGAGTTTCATAATTTCCCAGGCTTTTTGATGAAACTTTTCTGGGTTGGCCATTACAACAACACCTCCGGTTGACAATCCATGACCATGGAGGTATTTAGTTGTTGAATGGATTACTATATCGGCTCCTAAAGAAAGCGGTTTCTGAAGCACGGGTGTAGCAAAGGTATTGTCTACGATTACGGTGCAATGATAACCCTTAGCAATTTGACAAAGCTTTGCTATGTCGATGCATTGTAAAGTAGGGTTGGCTGGAGTTTCCAGGAAGATGCATGTGTTTCGTGATTTGTTTTGATGGAGTTTATTTTCAAGGTCTTCCAATTTTCGAAGATCAAGCACGGCAATTTCAATTCCTGCTGGACGGATGATTTTTTCCATTAATTCTGTGGTGCCCCCATACAAATTTCCTTGGGTGATCAATAAATCACCCGCTTGAATGGCGCTTTGAATTGCGACATGAATGGCCGCCATCCCACTGCTTGTTAAGATTCCGCTTGCAGAGCTTGAAACTGGAAATGTTTCAAGGTCGGCGATCTTTTGTGCCACCGATTCGATGCCTGGGTTCCCATAACGCGTATATACATGTTTTCCAGGTTGCTGCTGGAAAATTTCAATACCTTCCTCAATGGAATCAAACATAAAAGTGGAACTCAAAAAAAGAGGATTTTTATGTGCCTCCGTGAAAACATTTAATTTTGGCTCCGCAGCACAAAATGAATCTATGTATTTAAACTTATTCATTTGATAAAAGGTTATAAGCTAATGGTCGACAAAAATATGGAAGTTTTTCCGGAAAATCCGGAGCAGGAAGATGAGTTGGTCGAGTCGGTTCGGATTGAAGTAGATTCGGGACAGGCCAGCCAGCGCATAGACCAATTTATCGCTAATCGTCTTGCAAAAGTCAGCCGGAGTAAAATCCAAGCAGCTATCGAAGCAGGAATGGTTAAAATCAATGGAAAAATCATTCGATCGAGTTTTAAAATCATAGGTGGTGATTTAATAGAAATGCAGGTGCCCGTTCAGCCTGATCAATCGGAGGTCATGCCTGAACCAATACCACTGAACATCATCTATGAAGATGATCACGTTATGGTGATCAATAAACCTCCTGGCATGGTGGTTCATCCAGCAGCAGGCGTGTATTCCGGTACTCTGGTTAATGGTTTAGCACATTACTTTAAATCTAAAGGCCTTGAGACACACGCAAGCAAGGTGAGGTATGGTTTGGTGCACCGCATCGACAAAGAAACGAGTGGATTATTGGTAGTTGCTAAGAATGATTTTGCTCATGCTTTTCTGGCAAAGCAATTTTTTCATCACACAGTTGACCGAGAATACCTTGCATTGGTATGGGGGGAGCCTGATCCTCCTCAGGGATCGGTTGAAGCGCATATAGGAAGGGACCCTAAAAACAGGCAAAGGCAATTTGTTTTCAAAGATGGACTGCAGGGCAAGGCAGCCGTTACCCATTATGAGTTGGTAGAAAGTTATTATTACACCAGTTTGCTGAAATGTGTTTTGGAAACTGGTAGAACCCATCAAATCAGGGTGCATATGAAATTTATCGGGCATCCTTTATTCAATGATGAGCGATATGGTGGGGAAAAAATATTAAAAGGAACTGTATTTAATAAATACAAGCAGTTTGTTGAGAACTGTTATGAGATCATGCCTCGATTTGGATTGCACGCAAAATCTTTGGGATTTGAACACCCTGATACGCACAAAAGGCTCTATTTTGAAGTCGATATGCCAGAAGATTTTAAAATGTTGATTACTAAATGGAAAGCATATACTGAACATCGTAAAGAAGCTATTGAAGAAGAACAATGAATCAAATCCAACTGGAAATATTGAAATTGGCTGAGGAGACAAAACTATTCTTTCTGAAGAAAGATGAAGCTTTTGAAACAATGGTTATTGGGGCTGGACAACAGAACCCTTGGTTTACCGAAAAGGAAATAGATAGAAGTATTGAAGCCATTCTTGCTGGATATTTGGATGAGACATCTTTAGTAAAATGGCTGATGCGGTATCCAGTGCAAGATTGTAATCCCCATCAATCAATAGGTATAGTAGCGGCCGGAAACATCCCCTTGGTGGTTTTTCACGATATTTTATGTGCTTTTGCGAGTGGTTGCCATGCATGCATCAAGCTTTCTGAGAAGGATCAGGTACTGCCGAGCCGTTGGCTGGATAGGGTGAAAGAATTGAGTCCGAATCATTTTTCTTTTGAGCGCGTAACGACCATGCCTGCAGTTGATAAATACATCATTACGGGATCGAGCCTGGCATTGGATCATTACCACAAATACCTCAAGGGAAAACCCGCCATCCTGCGAGGACATAGGAACAGCATTGCTGTTTTAAACGGTTCGGAGTCGGATGAAGCACTCTGCAGACTCGGAGAAGATGTATTTTCCTATTATGGCTTGGGATGTCGAAGCGTGACAAAGTTGTATTTGCCGCTACATTTTGATATTCGAAAATTGATAGAAACATGGGAAAGCAAATATTCATATTTGACGGATTTGAATGTTTACTACAGGAATTATGAATACCAAAAAGCCATTAAGTTAGTCAATAGAATACCTTTTCTAGACGGTGGATTTGCTTTGTTTGAAATATCCCATTCGATAGCCCCTGCAATCTCTACCGTTTACTATGAGTATTATAACGATCTTGACGATCTTCACTTCAAATTAGAAGACCACAAAGGGAAAATTCAATGCGTTTGTTCAGATTTGGTCTTGGATGGTTGGGTCACGCATGCTTTTGGAAGTGCACAGACTCCTTGCTTATGGGAGTATCAAGATGATTTGGATACGATGGAATTTTTGCAAAATGACTAAGCAGGAACGGGCCCAATATATATTGACTACTTTGGATGAATTGTTTCCAGATGTAGCTGTTCCTTTGCAACATAGCGATCCGTATACACTGTTGATTGCAGTATTGTTATCTGCTCAATGCACGGATGAAAGGGTGAACCGGGTTACTCCCAAGCTATTTATAGAGGCTTCTCGTCCTGAAGAAATGGCCAATTTAGATGTAGCAGTAATTGAAGACATCATCAGGCCATGTGGCCTATCTGCTCGCAAGGCTTTGGCCATTCAAAAATTGTCGGTTATTCTTCTTAATGAATTCAACGGAGAGGTGCCAGAAAATCAGGAAGCACTTGAACGTCTTCCTGGAGTAGGGCATAAAACAGCCTCGGTGGTTATGTCACAAGCATTTGGGCACCCAGCTTTTCCTGTTGATACACATATTCATCGGCTGGCAAAACGATGGAAATTATCAAATGGATTGAATGTCGTTAAAACCGAAAAAGATTTAAAAGAGTTATTTCCAATGGATCGATGGAACGATTTGCATCTGAAAATCATTTATTATGGCAGGCAATATTGCCCGGCAAGAGGCCACCAGTTGGAGCGATGCATTATTTGCAAACATTTGGCAGAAATTATTTCTAAAAAGGATAATCCAGCGCGAGGTGAATCGTAGAATTTTCAAATAGATTGGCTAGACTTACTGCTTTTCTTGCATTGTAAATCCAATAATCGCCGTTCAAATCTGGATAAGCATTCTTCAATTGAAAACCAACGTCAACGCGAAACAAAAAATAGGTTAGGTCCAATCGCACTCCCAGTCCAGTTCCAATTGCTATTTCTTTGAGGAATTGACTGTTGAAAAAACCTTGCTTTTTCTTATCGCCATCGTTGGTTGGAATGTACCATATGTTTCCTGCATCGAGAAATAAAGCGCCTTTAAACCGCCAGAACATGTCGAAACGGTATTCAATATTTCCTTCAATTTTAAAATCACCAGCCGAAAAATAAGTGGGATTGTTGGAATCAACAGAATCAGCCAAATTGAGTGAGCCTGGGCCGATTTCCCGTAGATTCCATGCCCGCACACTTTGTGGGCCTCCGACGTAAAATTGTTTGATGTATGGGACGCTTGAACTATTGCCAAACGGTCGTATGATTCCTGTAGCCAAGCGGCATGCAAGCTTGCTGCGATCGGAGTAATTAAAATAAATGCGGTAATCAAAATCGGTTTTAATAAATTTTGAAAATTCAAATTCTCCTATGGCGAATTGCGCAGATTTTTTAAATAGGGTATTGTACAAACCGTTTAGTGCGCTCACTTCCACACCAGAAATGTTGAATGAAGCAATCAAGGAATGCTGGATGTGTTTCGTTTTCCTGCTTTGTAAATACAAGGTAACATTGTCCAACAAAAATGAACTGAATAATCGGCTGCTGGTAAAACTTTCCCGCAGAAATTTATTGTATTGTAATAAAGTATCGAAGGAGGAGGTTGTTTCAGGAATGTAGATTGAAAATCCAAATGTTCGCAAAGTGAAGCGTTGGTTTCGTTTGACCTGCCAATCGTATAATATTCCTGTGTTGACGGCTGTATAGTTGTATAAACTAACCAAATTTTCATAATCCAAGCCGATTTCCATATTGGTCCTTGAATCAGGAGTGGGCACTGATTTGCCAAACATTCCGGCGGCAGCTCTGAACAAAGACCAGCTTCTGGTGATGTCGTGAAATGATGCAAATGATAATTCATTGCTGTATCTTATATTGAGCGAATTGAAGTTACTTAATTGCAATAGATCCAATTCGGTGCCCACCTCGATTTTTGTTGATAGGCTGGTGGCTTTTTGGAAGAGGTTTCTGTTTTTTAGATGTAAAAACCCCGATAAACCAAACAAGGTTTTTCTTGCTTGACGAATCGACGTGTAATTTACATCAGCTCCGAAATCCCATACCCATTTTTTGTTAGGACTTAGCTGGATATTGTATAGAATCCGGTTATTGAAGGCGCTATCAACCTTTCCCTCAATGCTAATAAAGCGGTAGGTACCTAATTTATACAGATTTGAATACGTTTCATCGATTAAACTTTTATTTGCAATTTGTCCAGGCCGTATAAGAATTTTAGATGTTAAAAAATCTGGTTTAATGAAAGGCTTGTTCTGGCTATGAGTAAATTGAATGGAGTCCAACCAGAATGGATCGATCAATTGTGATCTTTCAGTGGGCAAATAATTTTGATTGACATTCACTTGGTGGATGGTGTATTGGGTATGCTTGTTTTTTTCATTTGGATTGCGGATGTTTAAGGTCAGATTGGCTTTTAGATGAATAGTGTCAGCAATCAGGGGTTCAATGTATATTGGACTAAAATCTATGTATCCATGGTTGTAAAGCAGTTCGCTCAGTCTTGCCTTTTCATTTTGAAACAAATTGAAGTCTAGTGGGGCACCGGTATACAATAGGGAATGCTCAACTTCATTTTCAATGACCTTTTCAATAATGCTATCTTCGGCGGTATACGTTAAATCATTTACTTGATATCGAGGACCCGTATTGACGAAGTAAGTGACTTTTGCTTTCTGGTTCTTAATTTTAATTTTGTATTCTGTGCTTGCTTTAAAGTACCCTAAATTGTAAAGGTAATTGTTAAAATTCCTTTTAGTGATCTCACAAGAAGCAGTATCCAATAGAGCAGGCAGTTCACTTTGTTTTTGGAATGTTTTGGTTAGCCAGGAATCTTTATTTTTTCTTTTTTGTGCAATGAAGTAGTACCATTCTCTTGGAAAAATCAATAAATGATTCTTATTGGGTTTTTGTTTTTGCAAAGGAAGCAATTGATCTTTGATTCTAAAGCCCGATTCCTCTGAGCCACTACTCTCTATTTTAATTTTGTTTTGTTTTAGCAATACCTCTTCAGGTTGCAAGTATTTGGCGGTATTGCAGGAAAATAAGCCAAGCATTAAAAGCACGAAAAGAGTAATTTTGCCAGGTACCATTAGGCAACAAAGATGCTAACAAAATCAGAAAAACTATGGATTAAATCCTTGCAAAACAAAGCAGATAGGGACAAAGACCAGGTTTTTGTTGCTGAAGGAATTCGATTGGTTGGGGAGTTATTGAAAGATTCCACGGCACGGTGTCGATTGTTGGTCATAGAAGAAAAAATAAGTGAGGATCTATATAGGGATAACGAAAATATAGGGCGCGTAGTTCGCATTTCTAAAGAAGGATTTTCTTCGATCCGGGGCCTTAAAACCAATGATACAGCGCTTGCAGTCATGGAGAAGCCGACTTTTATGAAAGATTCTCTGAATACTGAACAGCATTTTATATTGTATATGGATGGGATCCAAGATCCCGGCAATATGGGAACCATCATACGGAGTGCGGATTGGTTTGGACAGCGGCGTATATATTGTTCACCAGATTGTGTAGATGTATTTAATAACAAAGCTGTTCAAGCCAGTATGGCCAGTGTTGTTCGTGTGGAAGCGGTTTATTGTGAATGGTCTGAATTAAAATCGAAAATTTCCAAATTGAAAACATTTGTTGCCGATATGCATGGGACGGCATACCAAAATATTTCAAAGGATTCTGTCGAGGCGCTGGTGATAGGCAATGAAGCCCGTGGTGTGAGGCCTGCCATATTGCAGGAGGTAGACAATGTCATTTCAATACCGCGGGCCAAGAACTCATGTGCCGAGTCATTGAATGCAGCGATTGCAACTTCCATATTATTATCATGGAAATTTGCATAATTGATCCTTGATTCAATCAACTCAATTGGAAAACACTTCTCCGACCATTGATCTGATTGGAGCTTTTCAATTTACATAAACCACCCGAATAGTCTAAGCATGTGTCCTTGGGACGATTACCTTAGAGTGCCTTCTTAATTTCGTCTTCAAGATTTTCCCTTGGATTAACGGCTACTATTTTTCCATCTTTTCCAACAAGGAATGTTTTAGGAATGGCTTGTACGCCATACAACTTAGCCGGCGCACTGTCCCATTTCTTTAGATCACTCACATGCGTGTCCCAAGTGAGTTTATCTTTTTCAATGGCGGCAACCCAAGCATCTTTGCTGCGATTAATAAACTCTTGCAGTTGGGATTCATTTCCAAGTTGAGCCTTGGTACGGCTATCCACTCCATCTAACGAAACGCTGAATACCGTAAAGCCTTTGGATTTGTACTTATGATACATTTCTACCACATGTGGATTCGCTCTGCGGCAAGGGCCACACCAGCTTGCCCAAAAATCCAATAGAACTACCTTACCTTTTAGAGAAGCTAGCGCAAAAGTTTTCCCAGATGGGGAAGGTAATGAAATGTCAGGGGCATCCATACCCACTTTAATGGATTCAGCTGCTTCTTGTGCAGCTGACATTTCCTCCAATTGTACGAGGAAGGATTCGTATGACTTTGTGAATTCGGTGGTAGGGTATTTTTCCTTCATACGACCGACTATTTCTTTGTGGATAGCTGCGAATTCAGGTCTGAGTCCAAGAAATTGAACCGCAAGCAAACCGGCTGCCAAGGGATTCTTTGCTTTCGTAACGGATTCCTTTACCATGTCCAAACTTGGCTGTGATGCGGTCAGATCTTTAATACTGCTAAACACCTCTTCTGAAACAGCAGAGCCCTTTACATCAACCTTTCCAGTGGCCAGCTGGCCATAATCACCTGAAAATTCAACCTTTTTTTCTGTGCCATCCAAAACAAAAATAAGACTTTGTTGACCCATTTTGACTCGGTAAAGCCCCGGTAGCAATTCCTCTTTTAATTGAAAAGCGAATTGACCGCCTTTCATGTCTGTTTTATCCAGAGAAACGGCGGTATTGTCCAAACCGATGCGTTCGAGGTAGACCGCGATATCGGGTGCGTTTTCAAACTGGCCTCCTATTTTATTGCCTTTGGAACAAGACATCAATATGAGTGTAATACAGGTCAGATAAAAGAATTTCAGTTTCATCATATTATGTATTGATTAATTTAATTTTGATTCAATTGCATTCGAATGGAGTGAATAACATTCTTTGGGGAATCCGAATGAAATGCCATCAATTAAAAATTCTCCATTGGTTACAATCCCTAATAATCTATATGTTTGTCCGCTTTGATGTAAGAATGATTCAAATGCATCTTTATTTTTTGGATCAACGCTGACCACAGCCCTTCCTTGGTCTTCTCCAAAAAGGCAATGGTCTTTCCGTATGTTTTTGGAGGTATTGATTTCAAATCCCAATCCGCCTCCAGCGAATGCGCATTCTGCTAACGCAATGAATAATCCACCTTCCGATAAATCGTGTGCACTTTTTAGCCAACCATTCCGGATGCATTTTTGCAGGTTTCGATGCAACAAATGTTCCTCCTCCAAATTAAAGTAGGGCGCTGGAGCATAACTTATTCCATGGATGGTTTGGAGGTAGGTTGAAAATCCTAAATCTCCGCGCTCAACGCCTAATAAGTAAATTAAGTCTCCAGCGTTTTGAAATCTCAGGGTCGTCATCAGAGAAGCATTTTCCATGAGCCCTAACATCCCGATTACTGGGGTGGGGTATACAGGAATGTTGCCTTCTTTGGTAACGGATTGGTTGTAAAAACTAACGTTTCCTCCCGTAACGGGGGTATCAAATTTTTCACATGCTTTGCCCATTCCTTTCAAAGCATGCACAAATTGGTAATACACTTCTGGATTATAAGGGTTCCCAAAATTCAAGCAATTGGTAATTGCTACGGGAATTCCACCACTGCAACTGATGTTTCGTGCACATTCGGAAACGGCGATCATTCCACCAAGTTCAGGATTTAAGAAGACATAATTGGAATTGCAATCGACCGTAAGGCAAAGAGCTTTTTCTGAGTTTTTTAAGCGAACTATGGCCGCATCGGAACTTTCGACAGAGGTCATAGTACCAGTTCGCACCATTTTGTCATATTGCTCAAAAATCCATTTTTTATTGGCAATGTCAGGATGCCTTAAAAGTTCTTTCGAGACCCTCACTAAATCAGAAGGCACCGCAATAGAATCCGGATCAAAAGCATTTATTTTATTAAAATAAGTGGGTTCTGAATATGCTCTTTCATAGACGGGCGCTCCTCCTCCCAATACCAGGGATTCTGCAGGAACGTCGGCAACACACTCACCATGAAAATGGTATAGAAGTCTTCCCGTATCCGTCACTACACCTATTTGAACGCACTCCAAATCCCATTTCTGGAAAACCGAAAGGAGTTGCGATTCTCCACCTTGTTTGCAAACCACCAACATTCTTTCCTGGGATTCCGAAAGCAGAATTTCGAACGCTTGCATGTTTTTTTGCCTTGTCGGAACCTTGTCTAACCACACCTCCATTCCGGTGCCTGATTTGGCTGACATTTCGGAAGTTGAACAGGTGATGCCGGCAGCCCCCATATCTTGCATCCCGACCACTTGGCCAGTGGCGATGGCCTCCAAACTGGCCTCTAATAACAGTTTTTCCTGGAACGGGTCGCCTACTTGAACCGCTGGTAAATCTTCTGCACTGTCTTCGGTGAGATCTGCGCTGGCAAACGTAGCTCCGTGTATGCCATCTTTTCCTGTTGAAGAACCAACGATGAAAACTGGATTTCCAGGTCCTTCTGCAACAGCCGAAACAGTCTTACCCTGCTCTACAATCCCCACACTCATGGCATTGACAAGAATATTTTGATTGTAGCACGAATTAAAATAAACTTCCCCTCCAACGGTAGGAACGCCAAAGGCGTTACCATAATTTCCAATGCCTTTTACAACACCTTTCATCAGCCGTTGTGTGTGACTAAGTTCGATGTCCCCAAATCGCAATGAATTCAATGCAGCAATGGGCCGGGCACCCATTGTAAAAATGTCCCGGTGGATTCCTCCAACTCCTGTAGCAGCTCCCTGGTATGGTTCAATAGCGGATGGGTGGTTATGTGATTCAATTTTAAATGCACATGCGAGTCCATCTCCAATATCCACCAAGCCTGCGTTTTCTTCCCCGGCTTCTACCAATAATTTTGAACCTTTGCGAGGCAATTTTTTCAAATACAAAATTGAATTCTTGTAAGAGCAATGCTCAGACCACATGACGGAATAAATGCTCAGTTCTGTAAAATTCGGTTCACGACCTAAAATTTCCTGAATTTTAATGTATTCAGCTTCGGACAAACCAAGTTTTTGAGCTGTCTCAAGATTTGATACGGACACGCATTAATTATTTGTAAGGCAAAGATATTTAATGATTTACATATAAAAAAACCATCGGTCCATTTAGATTTGTATTAACAGACTTAACCGAGGACCAATCACTAGGATCCCTGCCTTATGCTTTTTTCTTGATTGAACAGCCCACCGCTTTGGTCAATTGGGGATCTGGATCTTTTCCATTCTCAAGTGCTTTGATCGCGTTGTCCAGGTACTTGGTCTGTACCAGTGAGGCATCTTTGGGTGCATCGTCGATAGCTCCCGAATACCGCAATTTTTTTTGCTGATCCAGCAAGTAAACTTGAGGGGTTCTACTGGCTCCGAATTTAGGATAAACTTCTTGCTTTTCATCCACTAGGTAAGGAAAACTGTAATTTTTCTCTTTCGCCCTAGCCACCATTAACGCATAGCTGTCTTCGGGAACTATTTCAGCATCGTTTGGATTGATGGCAATCAATACGATCCCTTTTTTGCGATATTGTTCTGCCATTGCAATGATGCGGTCTTCATACAATTTGGCATAAGGGCAATGATTGCATGTAAATACAATCACATAGGCCTTGGCATCAGGAAAATCACTAAGGGAAACCCATTTCCCATCGGTGTTCTTCAATTTGAAGTCTTCAACAACTGAACCAAAGGCATATCCTTGGGCTTGAAGAGTGCACCCAAAAGAAATCAAGATCAAGGAAAGGAAGATTAATTGTTTCATATTTTATTGGTGTTTTTACAACGTTCTATAAAATCGTAAAGTGCATTGTAGTTTTCAAATGATCCTTCCACAAAACACTTTTGTCCTCTTTGCAAAACAATGCTGGCGGGAATGGTACCACTCCACTGAGGATGAATTTGGTCAATCCACTGGTTAGGATCTCCTCCGTCAAATAAGAGGACATCCGACTGCAATTGGTGCTTTTCTATGAATTTGACCAGTTTTTGGTTTCTATCATCGTTGAAATCCAAGCTGACCAAATATTGCCTGAATTGTCCCTTGGATAGCTTTTGATTGAGTTCTTCGAAATAGGGCAATTCCTGCACACAAGGTCTGCACCAGGTAGCCCAAAAGTTAAAGACTCTCAAGGTGTCGTCATTGATTTTCAACAAGTCAAACATTTGAGCTCTACCTATAACCGGGACCTTGATGCCGGGCGTTTGTTGCCCAAATAAAGCAACCCAGCTTGTCAAGCAACCGAAAAGTAAAGCCAATTTCAATCGTACCATGGAGTAAAAACAAAAGCTTTAGGGCTTGGTTTCAATTTTGGTTGATAAATCGGTGTTAAAATTTCCATCATTTTATAAAAATTGAATCTTCGAGACGTTCACCACCTGCACAGCCAGAATGATCAAAAAAGAAAGCAAGGATAGAATCGTTTGAGTAGCTTTGTTCGTTATCTATTAAATAGGCCGTGCGCATGATGAAAACCACCCTCCTGATGCTCTGTATTTCGTTGACTTGCTTTGCTCAACCCATTCAATGGCTGGATATCCCTATCGTAAATGACCAGACGGAGTTATTGACTTATGGAGCGCTGGGCGGGTTTGACAACATCCAGGCGGGTGAGATGGATGTAAATTCAGATGGCGTAACTGACCTGGTGGTTTTTGATCGTGCAGGCGATGTCATCTTGCCATTCTTATTTGATCCCAATGCGCGAAAATACCAGTTTAGCCATATTCATAAAAGTATATTTCCTAGGCTTAAAGATTGGGTCATCTTTAGGGATTATAATCAGGATGGACTGGTGGATATTTTTGCTTCCAGTTTCAACACGGAAGGGATTCCTGGTATTGAACTCTATAAATCATCCATCGGCACCAATGGTTTGACATTTGAAAAATTCAGCATGGGTAAGTTTTTTAAAGTGCTTTATTTTTCAGCCAATGGAGGAGAAACGCAAATTCCTATTGATTTTATTGACTTGCCGGCCATTGAAGATTATGATCAAGATGGAGACTTGGATATTGTATTGTTTGAGCCAGGAAATAATCGGCTGAGTTATTTTCGAAATGTCGTCAAAGAACGAAATTACCCAAAAGATACCATGGCCTTTATGTTAGAAGATCGATGTTATGGGCGTTTTGTTGAAAGTGGATTTACCGCTGAGATTACTTTAAGTGGATCTTCTGATTCTTGTGCAGATTTCCGAAATCCAATTTCTACCACCAGGCATTCAGGTTCTACTGTTACAGCAATAGATTTGAATGGTGACCAACTGTTGGATTTTATGGTGGGGGATCTTACCAACAATGGTCTAATTGCATTGTTCAATGCTGGAAATAAATCACAAGCTTACATCAACAGGCAACAAACCAATTGGCCAGGTGGAAATGATTCAGTGAATATTGCAACTTTTTTGGGTTCATATCCAGTGGATGTAAATCGAGATGGATTAATAGATTTACTGGTGGCTCCAAACCAGCGATCCATTTCCGAAAACGTGCACAACATTTGGTATTATCAAAATCAAGGGACTCTCCAAAATCCTCTTTTTAAATTGACCACCAAGTCATTTTTGGCTGATCAAACGTTGGATTTTGGCTCAGGGTCCGATCCGTGCTTTCTCGATTACAATCAGGATGGATTGATGGATATCTTGGTGGGAACCGAGGGGTTTTTCATTCGTAATTCCAATTTGCGGGATGCTCGACTGATTCTTTTAAAAAATATTGGCACTTTGAAGGTGCCAGTATACCAAGTGGTCGATAGCAATTATTTGAATTTTCGACAGTTTGCCTTAGCACCGGATGCTCATTTTTCTTTTTCTCCAACAGTGGGCGATCTTGATGGCGATGGTGATTTGGATTTGTTGGTAGGAGAGAATCAAGGGCAGTTTTTTTATTGTGAAAATATTGGAGGAAAAGGCAAAGCCTTTCAATTTAAAAATGCGCAGTACCCTTACATGGACTTAAACGTACGAACGTATAGTTCGCCTTTTATAGTCGATATCAATCAGGATGGATTGATGGATGTCGTAAGTGGTTCGAGGTTAAACAACAATGACCTGAATGGACAAGCGTGTGGTAGTTTTTACTATTTTCAAAATCAAGGTACATTGAATCAGGCATTTTTTGATCCGGATTATTACAAAGCACCGAATTCCAACTGCCTCGGAAAAATCATCGTCAATGCTATTTCTTCAAAATCCTACAGTTGTCCCGAATTTTTCATAGTAGATGGTCAAATGCGCATGATGACGGGTAATACTTTTGGAGAGGCCAAATTGATTGGGAACATCACTGCAGATCCGCAATTGCCTTATGCCTACATCAATCCCAATTACGGACAGATACGAGAAGGTGAGCGGCTTACATTGAGTCTATCAGACATCAATAGCGATGGATTTTATGAAATGGTTTGCGGAAATGCAAGAGGTGGTTTATCTTTTTATGGAACAGACCTAAAAGCAAAAAGCGGCAGTCACGCGCAGAACACAGAAAGAAATTCATTCCTCATTTATCCAAATCCTGCACAGCATGAGATCATCATCAAGCATGATTTGGAAGAATTGAATGCTCTCATCATCACGAATGCCCAAGGTCAGGTGGTATACAGGGCCTTTTATCCTAATGATGAAGAATGTGTGATTGCTATTAGAGACTGGAAAGCAGGAATGTATTCCATTACACTTGCAGGACCCACAGGTACGCTCACTGAAAAATGGATAAAATTTTAACATGCGCAATTCAATATTACTCACAATAGCGTGCCTAGTGGCGAATTGGGGATTTACTCAAACATACCTCAATGTGTCGTCTGTCGATACACAGATGGTTTTTACAAACGTAGCTGCGCAATGTTTGCAAACTGTATCTGGAGGACAAACTACCAAGATCGCTGGTGTTAATTTCTTCGATATGAAATCCAACGATAACGGATTTTTTATTTTTCAGTTTTCAAATCAAGAAGATATAGAAACGGGTTTGAAATTTAAAGCAAATGAAGGACAACTTCAGCTTTCTAAAATTTTGGACGTTGGTGGTTCTGAAATCGTTTTACTGGGTACATTGATTACCGATAACTGGGGTAACTATCCTTTTATTGCCACATTCGACGGACGAATTAAGAAGATTACTTCTGCTAAGATATTCAGCATAGCAAGCGGCAATGGTGCATTTGAACTTATGGATGGGATATACCATGAGTCCAAATATTACTTATTGCTTAAAACGCAAGTGGAATATTTAGGTAGCCAAAAAGATAAATTGCTATTGGTGGCTTACAATGGCACTTCGATTGATTGGTCGAATATTTACAATACCACCGCTCCTATACACGATGAATCTCCGCTAAACATAGCCATCGACCCAAATGGCAATATTGCCATTGCTGGTACTATACAGACTGCTGGAGATGCGTATGCCCGAATGATGTTGGCGGAGGTCCAGTTGGATGGACAAGCTAAGCGATTGAAGCGGATCGAATTGTTAGGGCCCAACCAAACCTACAGCAATCGGTATGGAAGAACCTTTTTGGCTTCGAGGTTTACCAACCTCCATTTGTTCTCTCAATCAGTCATTGGGCGATCTGAGCCTGGCCAGTTGTTAATAACCATGTTTGATGTGGATTATAATTTGCGGACATGGCGTAATTACACCATTCCCATAAGAGCAGAGAGTGCCTTGGTGACGAATGAATTTTTCTATTTTGGAGGCCAAACACCGGTAGAAGCAGGTTTTAAAGCGTATTCGATGTTAAAGATCAATGCAACCAATGCCATTGTCGAAGCAGCAAAATCGTTTGATGAAGAAGTCGATAATTTTAGTGTTGCAACTACATCAGCAAGCTGTTATGACGTGGTCAATCAAAAAGTGTGGACGTTTATCAAAGACAAGGATGTTGCTGAAAATGATTTGCTGATCATTGAAAACGAGCCAACCTTCAACCATGCTTGTTCACAAAACATAAGCACATCGGTGGCCAAAGATTCTATGCGAATTCAAGAAATTGCATTCTCATCAAAAACCATTGATTTTCTTGTATCGGATATTACCTTGAGCTTTTATGAAATCCAGCTCAAACGAAATGAAGTGTGTTTCGCAACAATTGGAGAAGAATCGAGCAGGGACTCCTTCAATGTCTATTACGATTTTTCAAAAAGAGCCATTAGGGTTTTGAACGGATATTTTAATTCACCATGCCAAATCTTCAATGTATACGGGCACTTAATCTATCATCGTAGCACCTTTGATGTACCCAACGAATTACATTGTGATTTGCAGCCAGGTGTTTACTTTTTTTGGACACGGAATGCAAAAGGTATTCCTGTTGCAAAAAAGTTTATCGTTTCTCATTGAGAAAATAACAACGATCCTATTCTAACCATGTTGGAGCCATGGTTCAAAGCAATGCGATAATCACCCGACATACCCATTGATAATGTGTCCATATGCTGTAGGCACGCATATTGCTGTTTAGCTGTTACAAAATATGAATGTAATGTATCGAATTCATTATGGATCCTTTTTTGATCGTCTGTAAAGCTAGCCATGCCCATCATTCCCTTCAATGATAGATTTTTTAGCACATTCCAATCATTACGCTGAAGACTGCTATCCAGGGCTTCTATGGAGAAGCCGTATTTGGTTTCTTCCATGGCGATTTTTACCTCCAGATATATATCAATTATTTTATTTGACTGGAGTGCCTGTTGGTTTAAGGCTTTAGCTAATTCCCACGAGTCAATAGACTGCACACATCGAATCCATGTGCAGATATATTTTATCTTGTTCTTTTGCAATGGACCAATAAGATGCCATTCAATATCTGTTGGCAGGGCTTCTTTTTTTTCAACCAATTTTTGAACCTTGTTTTCTCCAAACAGGCGATGACCTAAATTGTAAAAAGCTTGAACATCTTCGATGGTTTGATTTTTAGTTACAATCAATAGCCTTGCATGATGGCTGGACAATTCTTTCATTAAATTGTGGTATGCGGATGTATTGATCATTTTAATATTCTTTGATCATTTTGGTGGCGTATAGTCTTGATTCCTGAAATGAATTAAGCGCATTGATGCATTTAAAATGTGAGAATGTATGGACATTTGAAAGAGAAATATGACACTCTTTTACGAGGTGTTGATCCAATAAGGATTGTCTCATCGTTCCACGTAACAAATAACATTCGGAAGTATACCATTTTCCATCCTTATAAAATATTAGATTGGAATAACTGGTATCGGTAAGTGCATTGTTGATAATGATGATTGGCTCGATGCCGTTTGGCAAAGAATTTTTTATTCTGATTAATGGACTGCGATCTGAATATTTGTATGGATAGTCAATCTTGGTTGCGATGCATGCAAAGCTAAGCGGATGAGAGGGTGTATAGCTTTTGATTTCATTTTTTGTTTCATCCTCATTGTAATAGCACTTCCACTTCTGCTTAACTGGGGGACTGAAGTCAAGATGCTGTGCCATAGATGCAAGATCAAATGGACATCTCATTCCAAAATGATCCAGATAAGTTTGAGCCATCCGTGCCTGATGCAGGTTTAAGTTTCGTGGTTTTCCTTGGATGCAAGCTATAGACTCAAAAAATGGGAACATAGATTTTCCTTAAGAGTTCATTGTATTCTGATTCAAGAATAGATGATGCTGTGATTCCACCACCGCTTTTGTAATACAACTGCTGTTGGTTTTCTTCAATGAATCGAATCATCACAGCGCTGATCAATTGTATACCATTATAATAGCCAAATATACCCGTGTAAAAATTTCGGGAATATGCTTCCACTTCTTCAATGATTTGGAGCGTTTTTACTTTGGGTGCGCCACTGATTGAACCTGCTGGTAACATTTTGTCGAACAATTCTCCCATCCGTGTTTTGAAGTAAGGTTTTACAAGACCGCTAATTTCCGAACTCATTTGCCACAAGGGACCTCGATGTGTATTGATCAAGTTGGTGTATTTAAGCCTGTTTACAACAACTTTATTGGCAACAATGCTCAAGTCGTTGCGTAAGAGATCAACGATGGTGTTGTGTTCTGCATGCTCCTTTGGATTGTTCAATAAGCAATTTAATCCATGAGGGTCTGATGCATCAGCCGTACCTTTCATTGGGAAAGTGGAAATGGTATCTCCTTCAATGATAACAAACGTTTCAGGCGAAAAAACCAAAAACTCGTTTTTAACCCATAATTTATAGGGTGCCTGGCAAATTTCAAAAAGTTCTTCCAAGGCAATTGATAACTCAATGCGGGTAGGTTGTGTGAGATTGCACAAATAACTATTACCCTGCAACAAATGTTTTTTGACTTGGTCAAATTTTACTTGATATTCGTCAATGGAAATGGGATAATAATGAATAGTTGGAGATGGATTTCCAGCGGCAAAAGAATACTTGGTATCTACATGAAATTTAATGGTATCTGGAAGGTGCGCTTTTTGGAAACAAAATCCTTTTGATTTTTTAAAATCAATCGCAAATAGAAAAGGTAGGTTCTGCCGGTAGCAGTAAGATATGCTTTCAATGACTTGCGAATAAGGCAGGTACTCCATTGTAACCGAATTAGAAATCGCTATTTTCGCGAAAATAAAGCTTTTGAGGATATGGATCGATGGAATGTGTTGGTTGTAGACAATGAGGATTCATTTACTTATAACCTGATTCAACTTCTGGAAGAACTCGATGTATCCATACATTGCATTTCTGGAAAGAATACACAGTGGATAAATGGTGACGCATTTGATGGGGTCTTGTTTTCGCCAGGTCCAGGCTTGCCGAGTGATTTTCCTTGCATGGAGTTTATTTTGAGACATTGCCCTCAGGTCAATGTATTGGGAGTATGCCTTGGTTTGCAAGCAATTGCGGAACACTTTGGAGCAACTTTGATTCGAATGGATAAGGTTCAGCATGGTCAAGTAAAAAATGTTTGGCTCAATGGCAATAAGTCCACTTTGTTTGAAGGAGTTTCAGATCCATTTGAGGTAGGTCTCTATCATAGCTGGGCCGTCCAACTGGAAACCTTACCAACTGCATTGGAAATTACCTGCATGTCTGATGATCAAGTGATTATGGGTTTAATGCATCGAAACAGGCCCGTACAAGGTCTTCAGTTCCATCCTGAATCATTTTTAACTTCTAGTGGCAAAATGATTTTATCCAACTGGTTGAAAACGCTAAAAGTATAGGTCAGCATTCAGTGTTTTTCAATTCTATAGGCCTAGGATGGTGGACAACTTAATCAAATCAGGGTCCGGTTTATTGGCTTTTTGAATGGCTTCTTCAAATGGAGTGTGTGTGATCCGGTCGTTGAGTAAGCCTACCATGCAATCATGTTTTCCTTTGAGTAATCCTTCAATAGCTGCTTGACCTAAACGACTTGCAAGTATGCGGTCCGCTGCAGATGGTGGACCTCCCCGTTGAATATGTCCAATGATGGAAACCCGCATCTCGTATTCTTTGAGTTTTGATTTTAACTGGTTAGCAATGTCCTGGACCGGGCCAATTTTGTTGCCTTCGGCAATGATTACAAGCCCAAAAAGTTTTTTTCTTCGCATGGAAGCTTCCAATTCTGTCACCAAATCATCAATGGTATAATCCATTTCCGGAATTAACATGGCTGAGGCACCCGAAGCAATGGCAGTGTACAGAGCAATGTAGCCTGAATGGCGACCCATTACTTCGATTAAAAACATGCGGTTATGGGCCTCTGCTGTATCTCGAATTTTGTCAACAGCCTCGATCGCAGTGTTGATGGCGGTATCAAATCCTATGGTATAATCAGTACCATACAAATCATTGTCAATGGTCCCTGGAAGTCCGATGGTGGGAATGCCAAATTCCTTATAAAAAATATTGGCGCCCGTAAAGGTGCCGTTTCCGCCAATGGCTACCAAAGCTTCAATATCATTGGCTATCAAATTTTTATACGCTATTTCACGGCCTTCATAAGTGAGAAATCGTTCGCTTCTTGCGGTTTTTAAAATGGTTCCTCCTCGATGAACAATATTGGCTACATCAGAAGGTTCCAATCGATGGAGATCGCCATCAATCATTCCTTCATAACCTCGCATGATTCCGTAGATGTGCAAATCATGGTAACTTCCCGTTCTGGTAATGGCACGGAGTGCTGCATTCATTCCCGGAGCATCGCCACCCGAAGTAAATACGCCTATTCGTTTAATTGTTTTCATATGTTAAATGGAATTGAATAAGATCGTCTAGTGGTTTTTGTATGCACCGACCTGGTTTCAGATTTTTAGTGATCAGGCATTGATGAAACTGATGTTGCAAAAAGTAAGCTATAGACCCCACTGAGTGAATGGGTATATCATGGCCACTGTATATTGGAAGGAGCTGACGGTCAATGAATTCATTAAATGCAAAACGAATGAGTTCTTCCATTTCACTGGATTGCGCATTTTCGACCACAAAATGTGCCAAGCGAGCTAATTTTTCATGTTGACCTTGGTCATGGTAAAAATGGTAAATGAAATTGGATTCGAGTTCTGGTAGTTCGGAGTTAATTTTAATATGCATTTCGGATCCGAATCGGTTGGTATAATAGTGCTGTAGAAATAATTTTGCCAAATGCGTTGCGCAGCCAAAATCTCCCAATATGTATCCAAGCGAAGGATAAGATTTGGTGATTTGGTATCCGTCTGACAGGGCTGCATGAGATCCGGTACCCAAAATGCACACCACGCCAGGTTGGCTTGCGCAAGTGGCCCTTGTGGCAGCTAAAAGATCGGTTTCAATGCAAATGGTTGCTTGAGGGTAAATACTTCGGTAAACCGAGGCGAGTTTTAAGCGGGCTGGTTCGGCCGAGCAGCCAGCTCCATAATGATAAATTTTCTGAGGATTAAAATCTGCAATTTTTTTGAGCGGTTCCATTCTGTGCTCCATTTCGTCTGAACCTAAAATACTGGGATTCAATCCTTGGCCATTCAACCTATATATCTCATTCCGGACCAACAAGGCCCAATCTGTCTTCGAAGAACCCGATTCCGCAATGAGCAACATAATGTGACAATGATAGGCAATTTTTTGAACAAAGGAACATACCTGTATTGATCGGGTGTTTTACCTTTGCGCGCTTATTAAATAATATGAAAAACGTTACAGTCATTGGAGCAGGGACCATGGGAAATGGGATTGCGCATGTATTCGCTCAGAATGGTTATCAGGTCGTGATGGCGGATATTTCTGAAAATGCCCTGCAAAAGGCCATTCAGGTCATAAGTAAAAACATTGATCGGATCATCCAAAAAGGAGGGTTGACAGAAAGTCAAAAGGAGGAAATTCTTGGGCGGATTCAAACTCAAACTGACATTTCGAAAGCAGTTTCCAATGCCGATTTAATAGTGGAAGCAGCTACTGAAAACGTTGCGCTCAAGTTGAAGATTTTCACGGAGATATCACAAGCCGCACCGGAACACGCAATCATGGCATCCAACACCTCTTCCATTTCAATCACCAGGATAGCTTCTGCGACGACGAGACCACAACAGGTTATAGGAATGCATTTCATGAATCCGGTACCCGTCATGAAATTAGTGGAAATCATCAAAGGCTACAGCACCTCATCTGAAGTATTGGAGAAAATTGTGGAAGTCACCAAATCATTGCAAAAAATTCCTGTGGAAGTGAATGATTATCCTGGTTTTGTTTCAAACCGTATCCTCATGACCATGCTGAATGAAGCCTTTTATACTTTATACGAAGGCATTGCAGGGGTAGAGGAAATTGATTCTGTCATGAAATTGGGGATGGCTCATCCCATGGGACCTCTACAGTTGGCTGATTTCATTGGTTTGGATGTGTGCTTGGCCATTTTACGAGTGCTACAAGATGGTTTTGGCAACCCGAAATATGCTCCTTGTCCGTTGCTGATCAATATGGTAACTGCCGGTAAATTGGGTGTTAAGTCCGGAGAAGGATTTTACCAACACACCCAGGGTTCAAAGGAATTGATCGTATCCCCGCAATTTGCGGCTAAATAACGATATTGATCATCCTTCCAGGGACAAAAATGATTTTTTTGATTTCTGTATCTCCGATCCACTTGCTGATTTCCGGCAAGTGAATGGCAATGTTTTTTAACTCTTCTTCCGAGTGATTTTTAGACGTTTCCCATTCCAAACGTTTTTTACCATTGATGCTGATTGGATAAATAACCGTATCTCTTTGAAGGTATGTTTCATCATGAACGGGGTAATGGGAAATGTGTATGCTGTTTACTTCACCCATCAACTCCCATATTTCTTCTGTAATGAATGGAGCAAAAGGTGCCAACAATTGTGTTAGTGGCATCAAAATTACTTTCTTATTGCATTCCAAGCGCCTCAGCTCGTTAACGCAAATCATGAATGCACTGATGCAGGTATTCAGATTCAATTGATCAATGTCTGCATTCACTTTCTTAATGCACGTGTGAAGAATAGACAATTCTTCTTTGGATGCGGTTTCATCCGAGATGTCAAATTGGTCTTGGGCATTGAAAAACAATGCAAAGTATTTTTTTAAAAATTTAGAAACGCCATCTATACCATTTGTGTCCCAAGGTTTTGATTGTTCGATGGGTCCGAGGAACATTTCATACATTCTAAAACAATCGGCACCATAGGATGCAATGACATCATCTGGATTGACTACGTTATGGTATCGTTTTGACATTTTGCCCGTTTCAGAAACCGTTTTGATCTTGAAATCATCGGACATTGCGCTTATCTGGACACGGTCCCTTTCATTTTGGAAGAAGGATTGTTGGAATTCAGGCTTCCATTTTACAAAGGACTCCAATCCATTTTTATCTAAATGAGCATTCGGAGTGTTATGTTGGGACACAAAGCTGATATGTACTGGAATTTTTGCCAATCCATCTTCAGCGTACTGATCTGCCAAATTTGATGAGATGAACAAAGACTGACCAGGCGCAAGTCCATCGGCATGTTTAACCAGGTAAAGCGACTCTACAATTCCTTGAATCATCCCTTGATTAACCAACTTTTTAAAAGGTTCATCGGTGGGTACCAAACTTAGATCGAAGAGGAATTTATGCCAAAACCTAGAATACATCAAATGGCCAACAGCATGTTCTGTACCGCCTATATAAAAATCAACGTCTTGCCAATAATTCAATGCTTCACGGGATGCAAATGCACTTTCATTTTTGGGATCCATGTACCGTAAGAAATACCACGAAGAGCCAGCATAGCCGGGCATGGTATCTGTTTCACGTGTATAATTTCCATGCATTAACCATTCGGTAGCCCGCGATAGAGGGGATTTGCCTCCTTCGCCTGGTTCGATGCTTGGCAGATCTGGCAAAACAAGCGGGAGTTCTTCGATGGGCAAGGGATGACTACATCCATCCGCATCGTACAGAATGGGAATAGGTTCTCCCCAATATCGCTGTCTGCTAAAATTTGCGTCCCGCATTTTGAATTGAACTTTACCTGAACCTTGTCCAATTGCTTGCAACTGCCCAATTGCCTTCGCAATGGCTTCAGTGACCGAAAGGCCATTCAAAAAATCAGAATGAACCAAGGTTCCTGTTTTGGATTCAATATCCGCTAACTGGTCCTGGGGAAATTCAATAACTGGCAAGATGTCCAAGCCAAATTGCAATGCAAATTGTTTGTCTCTTTTGTCGTGGGCAGGTACACCCATGATAGCACCAGTACCATAATCCACCAATACGTATTCCGAAATCCAAATTGGAATGGGTGTATTTTTAAAAGGATGAATGGCAAACAAACCGGTATTAAAACCGGTGCAATTTTTTTGTTCCTGTACCCGCTCTTTTTCAGATTTTCCCGCACAATACTTTCGATAGGCATTCAAACCTTCCTGGTCATTGATTGAAAGTTGATCAACCAATGGATGTTCAGGCGCTAAGACAATAAACGATGCGCCAAAAATGGTATCTGGTCGGGTGCTGAATACGTCTATGGTAGATGGCTGTCCTTTGATGGAAAATTGAATTTGCGCACCCATGGATTTGCCAATCCAATTTCGTTGCATGGTTTTTAAGGCTTCAGACCACTCCAGTTGGTCCAAGTCATTCAACAGTCTGTCTGCATATGCCGTGATCCGAAGTGCCCATTGGAGCATGGGCTTTTTTTCCACCGGATGCCCTCCGCGTTCGGATACACCATCTTTGATCTCGTCATTAGCCAAAACCGTTCCCAAAGCTTCACACCAATTAACATAAGCGGTCTTACGGTAAGCAAGACGATAGTTCATCAGTACATCGTCTTTCTGTTTGGTTGTGAATGAATTCCATTCTTCAGCAGTAAACCATTTTGAATCCCCACATGCTGCTTGAAGGCCATGATTGCCATGTTGTTGAAAATGTTCGATCAAAAACTCAATGGGTTTAGCTTTTTGGATGCTTAAATCATAGTAATGACTGTACAATTGTAGAAAGATCCATTGGGTCCAACGATAATAGCGTGGGTCACATGTAATCACTTCGCGAGACCAATCGAACGAAAGGCCAATGTTTTGTAACTGTTGGCGGTATCGTTCGATGTTTTCAAAAGTGGAGACGGCAGGATGCACGCCGGTCTGGATAGCATATTGCTCAGCAGGGAGACCAAATGCGTCAAAACCCATGGGATGCAATACTTGAAATCCTTGCATTCTGCGTTTTCTGGATAAAATGTCGGAGGCAATGTATCCTAAAGGGTGCCCAACATGCAATCCAGCCCCAGAAGGGTAGGGGAACATGTCCAATACATAATACTTAGGTTTGGAAAGATCCAACGCGATGTCATACAACCGGCTCTTGTTCCAACGATCTTTCCATTTATGTTCCAATGTGGAATGTTGATATTCCATGTTTAAAATTTGCGCAAAAATAGGCAATTACAGCATGAAAGCCAATGAGCCTGTCCAGTCCAGGACCTTTGGATAAATGTGAATGGGACAACCGATGCCTTATGGGCGTGCGTTTGGGAGACCCAACAACTGCTGAATTCTTTGTTGTATGGAGTGTGCGTCATGAGCGAACAACATGTCCTGCAGTATGTTCATGAGTTGTTCATCATGATCGGTACTTTTCCGAGAGACCAAATCAACATGCATGAATTCAGTCCATAAAAGTGCTTTCAAGGAGCTCCGATCAACATTCCACATTTGGTACTCAACTTTTAGTTTGCGCGAATCGCATGCGAGCAGTTCAGAATCAAGTAAAACGGTTTCATTCTGCATGGCTTCTTTCAAATAGTGTATTTCGTGCTTGAGAATCACCCAGGCTTTCTTGTTTTTTTGGATGTAATCAAACAAACTGAATTGGTAGTATTCCAACAATTGTTCTTCTCGGGCTTCGAGCATGTATTCGATGAATCGGGTGTTGAATAAATGACCCATTGGATCGCAATCCTTAAATCGGATCCTTGCATGTTTAGGTAATTTGTTAATCATGTCTTAACAATTCGTATTGAACTTAAGCGTTGAACAGGGTGTTAAGGTACAAGTTATAATACGCTGGACGCATTCGTTTACAAAAATATTTCATGTGGGCTTTGCAATCATCTTCCTTTTACTGATAGGTCTTGACTTGTATGCTTTCTTAGGCCTCAAATTGATTCTAGTCAATCATACAGCCTGGTTAAAAAACTCTATATACATTGCCTATTGGCTTGTTTCCCTAAGCTTGCCACTGCTTTTCATGACCAATCCGGATGCTTTCCGTAGGCCTACCTCTGAATTAAACCTTTTTGTGATTTTAGCAAACGTTTGGATGATTGTCGGTATTTCCAAATTGGTATTTATAATCAGTTTATTTGGAGAGGATATCTACCGGTTTGGATTTGCAATTTATCAGAAGCTTTCGGGTACCCAGGATTTTTCTTCAGGTTTTCTACCTGCCAGACGTAAATTCATCGGACAAACGGCTTTGGTATTAGCCAGTTTACCATTCTTGTCTTTGACATACGGATTGGTGAAAGGCCGCTACCTCTATAAGATTCACAGAAAGCAAATTTATTTTGAAGACCTCCCTGAGGAATTTGATGGGTTTACCATTGCCCAAATCTCAGATGTTCATTCAGGAAGTCTGGATGATCACGAAGAAGTAGCCAAAGCAATGGATATGATCCAGTCTTTGGAAAGCGACGTCATTGTTTTTACCGGCGATTTGGTGAACACTTTTGCCGATGAATTTGATCCATGGGCACACCATTTTAAAAGGCTGGAGGCTCCATATGGCAAATTCTCTGTACTCGGCAATCACGATTACGGACATTACCATCGTTGGGAAAATGAAATGGATAAAAGAGCCAACTTCGACAAGCTTATCATGCATCATGCAGCGACAGGATTTGATTTGATGCGCGATGAGGCAAGGACCATTGAAAAAAATGGACAATCCATTTGCCTTTTGGGAGTTGAAAATTGGGGTATGGGTTTTGGTCGATTGGGGGATATTGACAAAGCTTTGGAAAATGTTCCTGAAAAGGCTTTTAAAGTGCTGCTTTCTCATGACCCCACGCACTGGGAGTATGTAGTGAAAAACCATGAAAAAAATGTTCATTTAACGTTAAGTGGTCATACGCATGGCATGCAAATGGGGATCGAGTTGCCTGGTTTTAAATGGAGTCCAATCCAATACAAATATCCCAAATGGTCTGACCTGCACAAAGAAAATAACAAGTACCTGTACATCAACCGTGGATTTGGCGTTTTAGGGTACCGAGGACGTGTAGGTATTTGGCCAGAGATTACGCACATCGAATTGCGAAAAGGGACCCCTGGTAAATCCGTTTAATACATTTAGCTTTCTTGCATTGATTGCCTAGATTCCTGACTATCTTTGGCAATAAATTAGCCTCTTTGCACGAATTTTGGTACAATGTGAGACACGTCATCAAGCTGTCATTACCCATGATGATCGGGAGTGCTGCTCAAAACATCATTGCACTTACAGACAGTTTGTTTTTGTACTATTATGACATCAATGATTTTGCAGCTGCAGGATTTGTGTCGGTCTTCTATCTCATTGTTGCAGCCATTGCTTTTGGATTTAGTAAAGGAGGTCAAATCCTCATTGCACGAAAATATGGGGAACGCAATTTTGAGTATGTAAAGAAATACTTTTATGCCATCTTGATCTATGAATTCATCCTGGGTGTTTTGGTGTTTACCATTTTAAAATTTGCAGCAAAACCCATCTTAGGCGTATTTGTTCAGTCAGAAATTATCCTGCATAAATCATTGGAATTTTTGGACCATCGCATCATAGGATTGGTGTTTGCTTATGTAGGCTTGGCTTTGGTCTCTTTGTATATTGGTATAAAACGGCCAAAATTCATACTGATTGATACCATCGTGTTGTGCGTGGTCAATATCGCTTTGGGATACGGATTCGTGTTCGGTAAGTTTGGATTACCCGAGATGGGAATCGCCGGTGCAGGTTTAGCCAGCGGGATTTCAGAAATCGTTGCATTTGTAGTCTTTGTAGTGTACATGCTTACCGATAAAAAGCTCAAATCGCTTCAGCTTTTTCATATTCCTAAAATAGAGTTTTCTTGGATACGAAACATCAATGGCATCTCATTTACCATTTTGTTGCAATCCTTACTCGGTATCCTTGCATGGTTTTTATTTTTCTCCTTCATCGAAAAAATGGGGGAGCGCGCATTGGCTATTTCCAACATGCTTCGCATCACCTATCTTGTACTTGCCATTCCATGTTGGGGTTATTCCACTGCGATCAATACCTTGGTGAGCAGCACCATCGGGAAGCGGCGCAACAAAAGGGTCTTGAATTTGGTGGCCCATTCTTCTTTGATCGCATTTGTGACAACGGCCATCATCTCCATTCCATTTTTATTGTTTCCAACAGTATTTCTGGAACCTTTGTTAGGACATCATGAAACCGGTTTAATCCAGGAGTGTATCCCTTATTTCAGGATCATGCTCTGCATCTTGCTGGTTTATTCCATTACCACCATGTACTTTAATGGAGTCAGCGGCACGGGAGAAACATTCAAAGGATTGCAAATACAATTCATAGGTTGTGTGGTATACCTGAGCATCGCTTTTTTCGCGACCAAAAATCCAGTCAATGGTTTGGCTTTGGCCTGGGCTTCAGAAATCGTTTACTGGCTTATTCAAGGAATTTTATCCTACAAAGTCTTGACTTCAGGAAATTGGAACTTCCTGAAACTTTAACGTTAAGCGGTCCCCGGGCTTAACTTTCCCTCGAAATTTAAAGTAATTTAAGAGGATTTTTCATACCCCGCAACCACTTGATTTTCCTCTTTTAAAATAGTATAAATATCTATATGTAACTGATAAATAATAAGTTATATAGCCTTGAATCAGATATATAGAAATTTTTTATATTAAAGAATCCTCTAATTTTGCGGCATGAGACTGAAGAACCTGACGATTAAGGGATTTAAAAGCTTTGCCGACGAGACGGTCATCCATTTCAATGAATCCATCACCGGCATTGTAGGTCCCAATGGTTCAGGTAAATCCAATATAGTCGATGCCATTCGCTGGGTTTTGGGTGAGCAAAAGGGACGCGAATTGCGTCTTGAGCAGATGGCTGATGTCATTTTCAACGGAACCAAACGGCGGAAAGAAGCTCCCTTGGCCCAAGTAGTGTTGCAATTTGAAAACACCAAAAACCTCCTCCCTACAGAATATCACAACATTGAAATAGCACGATTGCTGTATCGCAGCGGAGATAGCGAATATCGCCTCAATGGTGTTACCTGTCGACTAAAAGACATTACCGGATTGTTCATGGACACCGGAGTTGGTTCTGATTCGTATGCCATCATTGCCTTGAACATGGTGGAAGATCTGCTTTCAAACAAAGAAAGTGCACGCCGTAAGATGTTTGAACAAGCAGCCGGAATTAGCAAATACAAAGCACGAAAAAGGGAATCGCTGAACAAGCTAAAAGCCACCAAGGAAGATTTGGCGAGGATCGAAGATTTGTTGTTTGAAATCAACAACAACTTACAGGAATTGGAAAAACAAGCCAAAAGGACAAAGCGATTCAACGAACTTAAAGAGAAATACAAGTCTTTTGGTTTGCATGTTCAGTATTTGACCGCTCATACTTTACAAGCCAAACTGGAAGAAATTGAATCCTCTATCCAGGGAGAACTCTTGAGAATTACAGAAGAAGAGGCAGCAATTCACCAAACGGAGGCGCTTATTGAAAGCAGTAAAAAGAACCATCTGGATCAAGAAAAATCACTTTCCGAATTTCAGAAAAAGGTCAACGAAATCCTCGATGAAATTCGAGCACTGGAGAGCGCTGTTCAGATTGCGGAGCAGAAGCAATCCATGCAACAACAACAGCGCGAAATGCTTTTGCAAAGCATCGCCCAAACTGGCCAAAAACTCCAGGAACTTGCAAATGACTCACTTAAACTCGAAGAGGAATTGGTGCTGGGCAAAGCGGATCTTGACAAAGCGGAACAGCAACTGAAAGCGGCAGAAACCCGATATGAAGAGAAGCAAAGTCAGTACAATCTAGTGAAAAGTGGAGTGGATCAATTCCAACATGAAAAGCAAAGCATTGAAACCAAATTGTTTGATCTAGAAAAGGCTCAGGCCATTTACGGAAACCAAATCGAAAACCTGGATGCTGACAATGTACGATGCAATCAGGAAATTCTTTCCCGGACCGATGAATTGAAGTTGGTTGTTCACCAAGAAGCTGAATTGTCCCTAAAACATGCCGGCTTGGATGAAGAAATAAATGGTCTGCAACAAGCAGAAACCAATCGCATCGCGCATTACCGGACTCTGCAACAAGATGTAGAAAAACTTTCCGATGCATACTCTGCGATCAACCGCAGCAAAGATGCCCGTTCCAATGAGTACGAGTTGCTGAAAAGCATGATCGAAAAAATGGAAGGGTTTCCTGAATCCATCAAATTCCTCAATCAAAATTGGCGAAAGGACATTCCTATTTTATCCGATCTCATATATACCGAAGAAAAATACCGCGCTGCAATTGAGTTGTTTTTAGAGAATTATCTCAACTTTTATGTGGTCAATACAGAAGACGATGCAATCAAAGCAATTCGACTACTGTTCAACCATTCCAAAGGAAAAGCAAATTTTTTCATCCTTGATAAATTCAGGGATGAATCCAAATCGTTGCGCAACATAGCAGGATGCACTCCCGCCCTGCAATTGATCGAAGTGAATGACAAATTCGCTCCTTTGTTCAATGAGTTACTAAAGGATGTATATGTTTTAGAAAACGAGCAACACTTGGAAGACATCAACAGGTTTCCTGATGATATCTCGGTGATCGGTTTGTCGGGCTCCGTGTTGAAAGCACACAAAATGATCAGTGGCGGTTCAGTGGGTTTATTCGAAGGGAAGAAATTAGGACGTAAGAAAAATCTCGAAAAATTAGAAGTTGAGATCAATAAGCTGGATGGAGAATCGATCGATTTAAGTCGTAAAATAGCGGGCCTGAAAGATCAATTGAAAAACTTGGAATTGCAGGATCAATCAGCCAATTTGGACGTCTTACGCACTCGGCAAACAGAATTGATCCAACAGCTAACTCATTGCAAGGCGCGTAAACAACACTTGACCGATATTGAAAATGAGTTAAGCAGCCGGATTCAGATCAACGAAACCAAAAAACTGGAGTTTACGGAACGCATGAGTTTAGGCCAGCAAGAGGTTGACCAGACGCGCGAACAATTGGATAAATTGTTTGGCGAGCTTTCAAGTTCAGACGAAGAATTCAATCGAGTCGCCCAGGAATTATCGGAAGTATCAAACGCTTTCAACCAGGCTAAAATTGAGGTGTTGAAGTGGGAAAATCGCTATAACAACATTCGCAAGGACGCCCAATCCAAAATGGAGCAGCGCCAAGAAGCTGAAAATTATCTGCAAGCAGAACGCACCAAAGTGGAAGATCTGAATACTTCGCTGGAGCAACTTAAATTGGATCGTGCAAAATCTCAAGACCAATTGGTGGAAAAACTGGAATTTCGAAAAACCATGGATTCCAACCTTTCTGATCTTGAACAAAACTACTATGAGACCCGCAACAAGATTGCGGAGCTAGAGAACGAGGTGAGAGCTCATCAAAAGAGCTTGAACGAATTGCAATCCAAGGTCAATGGAATTCGCGATCAAAAGGCAGAATGGAGATTTCGCTTGCAATCAGCTTACGAAAAAGCTAAAATCGAATTTCATGCAGACCTTGACCAATACCAACCAGAAAGTACGGAGGAAGTTTTTGACTTGGAACAGTTGCAGGATAAAGCACAATACTATAAAACCCGCATTGAGAATTACGGAGAAGTCAATCCACTTGCATTAGAGGCCTATGAAGAAATGAAAGGCCGGATGGACAAAATCATCACCCAGAAAGAAGATGTATTAAAAGCTCAAGACAGCCTGCTTGAAACCATTCAAGAGATTGAGTCGACCGCAACCGCAGGATTTATGCAGGCTTTCAATCAGGTAAGAGTTCATTTTCAGGCAGTGTTTAGAAGTTTGTTTACCGATGACGATGATTGCGATTTGGTGCTCGAAGATGAAAATGATCCCCTTGAATGCGATATTGATATTGTCGCCAAACCAAAAGGGAAGCGGCCCAAATCTATTTCTCAACTTTCAGGAGGTGAAAAAACCCTTACAGCGATTGCATTGTTGTTTTCGTTGTACTTGCTCAAGCCAGCACCATTCTGTATATTCGATGAAGTCGATGCGCCTTTGGACGACATCAACATTGAGAAGTTCAACCGAATCATTCGAAAATTTTCAAAAGACTCGCAGTTTATTTTGATTACCCACAACAAACTGACCATGGCCGATGTGGATATTCTTTATGGGGTGTATATGGAAGAACCAGGTATTTCTTCTGTAACAGCAGTGGATTTTAGAAAATACAACCACGAAATCGAATTGGAAGAAATGGCCAATTAAACGCGCTACCTTGAAAGAGGGACATTCACAACTATCCGAAGGTATTCGATTAACACATATTTAAAAAAAAAATATTAATCGAACTCTGATTTATGTTGGGCTTTCCAGCAGGAATTCAGATATTGTGGCCGAAATCAAGCAAACTTTAAACCAAGCCAAACCATGGTTATCCTTTGTATAGTCACGGTTGTGCTAAGCTTTAGTGCAGCCATAATGTTGTGGCAGAACAGGAGTTCTTCGTTTAGAAGAATCTGATTTTTGCCTTTTAACCAAAACTCATCTCAACATTCGCCCAAGAACCGTTGTTTTGAGACTGGCGAATAACTTTTGAATGTTGATGGAGTCAACAGTATCTGCTTTTTTACCTACCCAATACGGCGAATTCCAGATCTATAGTTTTCCCTCTGTAGAGCAACCGGAAATGCCTGAAATTGCTATGGTGCATGGAACCATTGATCCAAATCTTCCGGTATTGGTTCGTATTCACTCAGAGTGCCTGACCGGAGATGTGTTGGGTTCGCAAAGGTGTGACTGTGGGCAACAATTGCAAGCAGCCCTCAGGCAAATTGGCCAAGAAGGTGGAGTTTTTATATACTTACGACAGGAAGGAAGGGGCATTGGCTTACACTCAAAAATTGAAGCTTATCGAAAGCAAGAATCCGGAATGGATACAATCGAAGCCAACATGGAACTTGGTTTCTTGCCCGATGAACGAAATTACCACGCTGCATTGAACATCTTGCAGTTTTTCAATGTGGGGAAAGTACTGCTGCTGACCAACAATCCTGATAAAATGCTGGCTCTTGAACAAGGAGGAATCCAGATTGTCGATCGAATTCCATTGATTTTTCCAAGCAATCCTTTCAACGACCAGTATTTGAAAACAAAACGCGATAAAATGGGGCATTTACTACCCAACCATAATTTATGAGCCGGGCAGCCGAATCATTTGACCGCCTTTTGGGCATCATGGACGACTTGCGTTCCAAATGCCCATGGGATCAAAAACAAAACCTGCAAAGCCTGCGTCCATTGACGGTGGAGGAGCTTTATGAATTGGTGGACGAGATCATCAAGGAAAATCCCTCCGGAATCCGGGAAGAATTGGGAGATCTACTCTTGCATATTGTGTTTTACGCTAAAATCATGCAAGAAAAACAGCAGTTTGACATTGGAGAGGTGATTGACCAGTTGTGCGAAAAACTCATTCGCAGACATCCCCATATTTATGGTGATGTGGAATTGAACGATGCCGATGCAGTGAAGAAAAATTGGGAAAAACTCAAACAGGCGGAAGGCAAAAAAGGTTTGCTGGATGGGGTGCCCGAATCACTGCCTTCCTTGCTAAAAGCCTTTCGCATGCAAGATAAAGCCAAACAAGTTGGTTTTGAATGGCCTAATTTGGATGGTGTGATCGATAAAATCAATGAAGAAGTCCTAGAATTGAAACATGCCATGGAAGAGCAGTCCAAGGAAAAGATCCTCGAAGAATATGGCGATGTATTGTTTTCCATGGTCAATTTCGGTCGATACTTGGGATTAGACCCCGATCTGGCCCTGGAGAAAGTAAACCGGAAATTCCGGACGCGCTTCCAATTCATGGAAAGCAATTCCACAAAGCCCTTGACAGAAATGAGCCTGGAAGAAATGGAAATACTTTGGCAACATGCAAAAAAGCAGCTCATTGAACCTCCTAAATAATTGGTTTGTAAAGCGTTAATTTATACTTGGTCGTATTTATGGCTCCTCGACTTTATAACACTTCGCGATAAATTAGGGTTGAAAGGCAGTTATACTAAAATTAAAAAATATATTGTACCTTTGCCGCGCTAATAATAAATCTTCGTGATTTCATTTGGTAAACTTTGAATTTCAATTATTTATGAGCATATTACTTTCAAAAGCGAAAAAAGAAGAAATTTTTAAACAGTATGGGGGTTCTGAGAAGAATTCCGGAAACGTTGAATCTCAAATTGCATTGTTCACCACCCGTATCAAGCAGCTCTCCGATCACCTTCAAACCAATCGTAAGGACCATTCTTGTCGCAGAGCATTGTTACACCTTGTTGGAAAGCGCAAACAGCTGCTGAATTATCTTCACCGCAAAGACCTCGGTCGCTATAAAGCGATCTTGGAACAATTGGGTCTCAGAAAATAAGATATTCCTGGCGCTCTCTTATTTGGCTTCTGCCACCCGAAGGGCTAAGGTCCACTTCGCGGATTGATTAACATATTAAGAAAAATAATTATGGGTTTAAAAACGCCTTTTTCCACTTCGTTCAATTTACCCGACGGACGTGAAGTCATCCTGGAAACCGGAAAATTAGGCACGCAAGCACATGGTTCAGCCGTAGTCAAACTAGGCAAAACCATGCTTTTTGCTTCGGTCGTCTCCA